>B570J14230_10000155_pt1 | contig 24617 bp, 22 predicted proteins | sample LakMenepilimnion_3_FD_14230 | JGI IMG/M metagenome (IMG submission 14230) | reverse complement strand
ACGTTGTGACAGCAAAAGTTGCTGAAATGAAAACTGGTGAAGGCTACAACGCTGCAACTGGTGAATTCGGTAATTTGTTAAAAGCTGGAATTGTTGATCCTGTGAAAGTTACAAGATCTGCGCTACAAAACGCAGCATCAATTGCAGCAATGCTTTTGACTACTGATGTTTTGATTGTGGAAAAGAAAGCCGACCAAGAAGAAAAAGGTCACGGCCATAGCCACGGCGCGGGCGGACACAGTCACTAAATATTAGAAAATAACTTAAGAGACGTTCAAGAAATTTGAACGTCTCTTATTTTTTGCGCATTTTCAAAAAGAATGTAATCGCAATACCAATTGAGGCGCCAAGTGATAACCATTGCAACCAACTAATATTTGAAGAATTTTCTTGAAGAGGAGCACTAATTGCTACTGGTTCTTCCAGAGCAGTAACTTCAGGTGTTGGTTCATCCCTTGCCTCGGCAAGTTTATAAACAGTTTCGCCATCTAATGGGTGACCATCAGATGCAACTGTTTTCCAAAAAATTGTCACATCTGGACCAACAAGATCAGCAGGAATAGCCACATAAACATTTGCAGCTTCTACCCTTACAGTTGTTTCAACAGAGCCTGCAGCTGTTGTGATTGATGCAAAAGTTCCTTCAGCAATAACTGATTCACCAAAAGTTAATTTAACTTCAGAGGGCAATGTCAACATCACTTGATCTGTTGCTGGTTCAACAGAAATTAGATCTGTGTGCGCAAAAACCGGATTGATGGCCAAGAGACCAGAAAATGAAATTCCTAAAATCACTTTAATAATACGCGTCATTTGCTTCCCCTCTTGCTCCATTTAACCCTTTTTTCACCTTATTTTGCTGCACAGTATTCTGTTATATACGACACACAAAGGATTTAACTTGCGAGCGGTTGAATGGGTTGAAAATCATCTTCGCTTACTCGATCAAACAAAAATTCCACATGAAGTCGTATTCTTAGAAGTAACAAAAGTCGATCAATTGGTTGATGCAATAGTGTCTTTAGCAGTTAGAGGAGCACCTGCACTTGGTGCAACAGGTGCTTATGGAATAGTAACTGCAATCGATCAGGGAATTAAAGAAAATTGGACTGAAGCAGAATTAGAAAAACAAATACTAAGAATTAGAGATGCGCGCCCAACAGCAGTTAATCTTGCTTGGGGCGCAGATAATGCAAGAAAAGAATTAAAAAACGGTCGTGACGCAGTTTTAGCACTTGCCCATCAAATTGCCAAAGAAGATGAAGCAGCAAATAAAGCCACTGGCAAATTAGGTGCAGATTGGCTGATTGAAAAAGTTTCAAGAAAACCTTTAAGATTATTGACTCATTGCAATACGGGAATGCTTGCCACAACTGCCTGGGGGACAGCTTTTGGGGTAATTAGAGAATTGCATGAACGAGCATTAGTGGAAAAAGTTTATGCAGATGAAACAAGACCACTTTTACAAGGTTCCAGATTAACTGCTTGGGAATTAGTTCAAAATAAAATTCCACATTTAGTTTTAGCAGATGGTGCTGCTGCAAGCACAATTCTTCGTGGCGAAGTTGATGCTGCTTTAATTGGTGCGGATCGAATTGCCGCTAACGGCGATACAGCAAATAAAATTGGTTCTCTGGGTGTAGCTCTTGCATGTCAAGCAGCAGGTATCCCTTTCATGGTGGTTGCGCCGCAATCAACAGTAGATTTAACAACTAAATCAGGTGAAGAAATAGAAATTGAATTAAGAGATGAATCAGAAATCTTAAACTTCAATGGAGTAAGGGTAGCGCCACTGGAATCAAGAGGCTACAACCCAGCATTTGATGTAACTCCGGCAGAATATATCTCAGCAATAGTTACAGAGTTAGGTGTTATCGAAGTTTCAAAAGGTGAAACTCCGGCAAATAGAAAACAAGGAAAATAAATTGAAGAATATACCAAAAGCACTAGAAGAATTAGTTAATCGCTCTCAATTCATTGGGGCGGACCAATCTCTTGTTGTATTTGGTGGCGGAAACACATCTGCTAAAGGTGAAATTACAGATCATCTGGGAAGAAAACGAATTGTACTTTGGGTTAAGGGTTCGGGCGCAGACATGACTAATGCTGTTGCGGTAGATTACCCAGCACTTTATTTAGAAGAGTTATTGAATTTAAAACAATTTGAAAAACTTTCTGATGAAGAAATGACAGATCTAGTCGGTAAGGCTTTAGTAGATCCAAACAGTCGTAGACCCTCAATTGAAACATTGCTTCATGCTTTCCTTCCTTCAAAACATATTGATCATGTTCATGCTGATTCAATTTGTGCATTAACAAATCACAAAGGTGGAAAAAAAGCAGTCGCAGAAGCCCTTGGTGAAGGTTTTGCATACGTGGATTGGATTAGACCAGGATTTGAATTAAGTAAATACTCCTCACAATTTGCGGACATGGAAGGCATCGTCTTAGCCCATCACGGATTAATTGTGTGGGATGAAAATAGCGATGCTTGTAAAGACAAGACCATGAATGCAGTGAACAAAGCTACAAAATATTTAGACTCTTTAGCAGTTAAACCTGCAGCAAAATTTGATCACGCTGGTCCAAGTGACCAAGAGTTAACTGATTTATTACTTGCTTTACGTGGCAAATTAAGCAAAAAGTCCAAGCGAGTTATAACTATTGATAATCGATTAGAAGAAATTTCAAGAAGAAAGGATCTTTCAAAATTGGCTGAAGCTGGAGCCTCAAGCGCTGATCACATGTTAAGAATCAGACCTTGGTCTGCAGTATTGCCAGAAAAAGCTAATCCTGAAAATTCAATTTCTGTAATTGATAAATATGTGGATAGATATAAAAAATATTTTGAAGCAAATAAGGCTTCCTTGCCCCAAGGTTACTCGATGCATGATCCAGATCCCAAAGTTTTATTGCTTCCTGGAGTTGGATCACTTACGACAGGTTCCAGTCGTAATGAAGGAAAAATGCTCGCAGACATTGCTTTTCATACCCACTCGGTAGCCGGTAAAGTTCTTGACTCATTTGGATCAGCAGACACAATCGGGGACGCTGAAATATTCGGATTTGATTATTGGCCAATGGAGTTATACAAATTAAGTTCTAAACCTAAACCACAGAAATTTGCAGGTCATATTTTTATAGTCACAGGAGCTGGTTCTGGTATTGGTCGTGGAATCGCAGTCGAACTGGCATCTCAAGGTGCCAATTTAGTATTGGCAGATTTAGGGGAAACAGGACTAAAAGAAACTGAAAAATTAATTACTGAAAATAAGGGATTAAAACCCGAATTTGTCATCGGAGATCAAACAAAAGAAGCCACTGTTATTGAAACGATAACTTCAGCTATTAGAAATTTTGGTGGCTTCGATGGTGTTGTTATGAGCGCAGGAATTGGTGTTTCAGATTCACTTGAAGAATTAACTCTTGAAAAATGGAATCAAGGATTAGCTGTAAATCTCTCAAGCTCATTTTTAATCACAAAGCATGCGATGATCAATTTGAGAAAGCAAGGAATCGGTGGGTCTTTGGTTTACATTGCAAGTAAGAATGCATTTTCTCCAGGTGCAGGATTTGGTGGATATTCTGTTAGCAAAGCTGGGATGCTTCAGCTAATGAGAATTGCTGCATTAGAAGGTGGTTCTGCTCAAATCAGGGCAAATGCTATAAATCCTGACGCTATTTTTGATAACTCAAAACTTTGGGAAGGTGGCATACGTGAGCAAAGAGCAGCTGCTCATGGTGTTAAACCAGAAGAGTTAGAAGATTTTTATGCATCTAGAAATATGTTAAAGGTTCANGTCACATCCAAAGACGTTGCTTTAACAACAAGTTATTTGTTATCTGATGAATCTTCTAGGACGACTGGCTCAGTAATTGCAGTCGACGGTGGAGTTGCGGCTGCCTTTCCTCGCTAGTTCTTAAATGGAAAAGCCCCTGCATTTTGGACAGGGGCTATTTTGAGGATAATTCAAAAGTGCGTTTAGCCAGCTGCAGGTAGGGATTCTTTGACAGGTGCATAGATGGCCTCACGGTCATCCTCACTCATCGCACCCCAGACGCCATATGGTTCACGAACAGCTAGGGCGTGCTCAGCACATTGACGAAGCACAGGGCAGGTCGCACAAATTGATTTAGCTAGGGCAATTCTGTTTTCGCGAGCAGGTCCGCGTTCACCTTCAGGATGAAAGAAGATCTCAGGATCTTCTCCACGGCATGCTCCTTTTAGCTGCCAGTCCCACAAATCAGCGTTTGGGCCTGGAAGACGGGTTACATCAGCCATGTTTTTCCTTTTGTTAGGTCGAACAATTTCAACTATAGGATATTGTTCATAACTTAGTCAACCATATCCTATGACCAATCTTGTGAACTTAGTCTCAAGGGGTTTACGAGTAGCCAAAGTTGTTCAAGAGGTAGACAATAGGGGCTATGGCCATCGAAGATGCTGAGAAAATCCACCTAGGACTAACCGTTGCCGTTGTGGCAAGGCGAGTGGGAGTGGCACCAGCAACCCTTCGAACCTGGGAACGCCGCTACGGTCTTTGTCCCAGTGATCGATCCACCGGTGGACATAGGCGTTATTGCATCACCGATGTGGCCCGATTAGAACTGATGCGAAGACTGGTTTTGGCAGGAATGCCTGCCGGACAAGCTGCTCGAGAAGCAATGCAATCAAACATTATTGATGTTGAAGATATTTCCTTAATGGACACAAACTCTTTAGGTAACAAAGTTGATTCCTTTGTCCAAGATTGTTCAACTGACACAAAATTCTCACACCCAGGTGGTGGATCAGTTCTGTCAATGCAAGGAGCTCCTGCAATTGCTAGAGGTTTAGCAAAAGCTGCTTACTCACTAGATGCAGCTGCCTGCACGCAACTAATTCAAAACAGTATTCATGCTCGCGGTGTGATCTGGACTTGGGAAAAATTGTTAACACCAGTCTTGATTGCAATAGGAAAGAAATGGGAATTAACAGGTGAAGGAATTGAATCAGAACATATTTTAAGTGAATGCATTATCGGTCAAATGAAACAAAGAGCAGACCAATTAACTAATCCCGTAAATATTCGCCCAGTATTACTTTCTTCAGCCCCAGAAGATCTGCACACCATTCCCCAATTTGTGGCAGCAGCAGCTTTAGCTGAAAGAAGAATCGCTAGTAGAACTCTTGGGCCAAGAGTTCCGCATGCTTCTTTATTGAGTGCGATCAAAAAATTAGCACCAGCTGCAGTTTTGATTTGGGGACAGTTGGAAGTCAAAGCCATTCCAGCAGAATTTGAAAACATTATTAATGCCCGACCTGAGCCACTAATTATGGTGGCAGGACCAGGTTGGCCTGAAAAGCTACCTAAAGGATTTAAACGAGCTGGGGATTTGACTTCCACGATTACAGCAATCAGCAATGCTGTTGGGCAATAAATAATTCTTGAGGAAACCTTTTTAGATTCAATTTCGTCACACCCTTGTGACAAAGGTGCTGGTTTTAGATCAAGATCTTGATGCAATAAAGAAATTAACTCAATTTGTTTCCCAAAGCAAAGAAATTGAAAAGATCTTTAGCGCAACAGATTTTTTTAGTGCAGAGGAAATACTTGAAAAAGACCAGCCTGAATTGGTGTTTTTGACTCCAAGTTTTTATAAACTTTTTTCTAAACCAAACTTGGTAATCAATAAAGATTTTGTGCTGCTGGTGGATCAAAAAAAGTCAAGTCAAATAAATGCTGAAGCAGTAAAGAGATGTAGCGCCATTATGGCCCAAAATGCTTCCTTCCTGGAATTCATAATTTTGATCAATTCTTTAAAGATAAGAAAAATACGTGGGGATCAGTCAAAAATGCGAACAGTTAGAGGAAAGATCCCAAAATTAACGAAAAAGGAATTAGAAATAGTGCAACTTCTGTGCCAGGGAAGAAGTGATGCCTGGATTTCAAAAAATCTTCACATTGCAAACCCAACTGTAAAAACACATTTAAGAAGAATCTTTTCAAAAATGAAAGTCTCCAACAGAACTCACTGTGTAGCCCAGGTGATTAGAGCAAGGATTCTGAGTTGAGGCCACAAACCAGATCGAGGCTGGGCTTGAGGAAAGAGACATCCACACCTTGAATAAACGATGCTGAGGTGTGGGATTTATCAATCAGGATAGGGTTGGGGATTGTGACTGAAGTCGAAATTGGTGGCACCAAGCGTGGTCGAAGCGCATACTCATTCGACGATATTGCGCTAGTTCCAACTAGAAGAACTAGAAATACTGAAGATGTTTCCACAAACTGGAAAATAGACGCCTACGATTTTTCATTTCCAATAATTGCAGCGCCAATGGATTCAGTTGTTTCACCAGAAGTTGCCATTGCTTATGGAAAACTTGGTGGTTTAGCTGTTCTAGATTTAGAAGGTCTTTGGACCAGATATGAAGATCCAAGTGCTGAGTTCAAGAAAATTGCTGGCTCAAAAGTAGAAAATGCCGTTGAAGTGTTGCAAAAGATTTACGCAGCACCAATCAAACCAGAATTAATCAAAGCAAGAATTAAAGAAATAAAATCATCAGGAGTAATTGCCGCAGCTGCTCTTTCACCTAATTCAGTTGTGAAACATTCGAAAGCTGTAGTTGAAGCTGGTATTGATATTTTTGTTATTCGTGGCACAACTGTTAGTGCTGAACATGTTTCAACAAATCAAGAAACATTAAACTTAAAAGAATTTATTTACCAACTCGATGTGCCAGTAATTGTTGGAGGATGTGCTTCTCATCAAGCAGCGTTGCATTTAATGAGAACAGGTGCAGCTGGAGTTTTAGTTGGTTTCGGTGGAGGTGCAGCTCACACCACATCAGATGTTTTAGGAGTAAGAGTGCCAATGGCAACAGCCGTTGCAGATGTAGCAGCAGCAAGAAGAGAATATTTAGATGAATCAGGTGGACGATATGTCCACGTAATTGCTGATGGTTCAGTTGGAAAAAGTGGTGACATTAGTAAAGCAATTGCCATGGGTGCTGATGCTGTGATGATTGGTTCAACTTTGGCAAGATCAACAACTGCACCAGGTGGTGGAAAGCACTGGGGATCAGAAGCAGTTCATAAAGATTTACCAAGAGGACAAGTTGTAGAACTTGGAGTTGGTGGAACTTTGGAACAAATATTATTTGGTCCTTCCACAAATGCTCAAGGATCTCTTAACTTGGTTGGCGCGCTAAAGAAAGCAATGGCAACTACTGGCTACAGCGATCTTAAAGAATTACAAAGAATAGAAGTTGTTGTTAATTCTTTAAAAAATTAGCTAGATAAAACTTAAGCTCTTTTGTACTAAAATTAATTAAATTTATAGTATGCTTTTAACTATGGATATTTTATATAAATCGTTAGTGTTACTGCACTTTATTGGTTTAGCTGCTCTTTTTGGTGGTTTCTTTGTGCAAATGAAATCAACCACAAAAGTAGTAAACCCTGCAATGTTCCACGGAGCATTGACTCAACTGGTAACCGGAATTGTTTTGGTTGGATTAGCCGAAACTGGTGCCAGTGACGAAGAACTAAACATGACCAAAATTTCTATTAAATTATTGGTTGTTTTAGTGATAACTGTCTTGGTATTTATTAACCGAAAGAAATCTTTTGTTTCAACTAGAATTTGGGGAACAATCGGTTTATTGACACTGGCAAATATGGCAGTGGCGGTTTATCTCTAAGCGTTAACTTCAAAAAACATTTCAGCGAACCTGCCTTCGGGCAGGTTCGCTGCTTTTGAAGCTAAAGTCATCCAGGTATTTACTCTTTCTCTCAAATCAAGTACATGAGCTGTTTGAGATTTATGTGATTCTAAAGCTTGAAATTTTAGTTCAATATTTTCTGTAACATCTAAAAATCTTGTTGGAGAAGGATGTGACATGATCCAAATTTTTGGCACATTCCAAGGTTCTAAACCTTCTTTTAATAAGTGTGGGAAAGCAAATTGATTTCTGGCATCTGGGTAAACAGCTTGAACGGCCACTTCGCCCACAGCCATGTGATCTGGGTGAGAAGCTGGCATTCTTTCCCAATTCCTATCAGGAGATTGGGTTATCAAGATGTCAGGTTTTGTCATTCGAATAATTCGCACAAATTCTTCTCTTAAGGAAAGACTTGGCACGATTGAACCATCATCTTTTCCTAAGTAATGAATATTGTTTACACCAAGAATTTTTCCGGCTGCACTTTGTTCTACGCGTCTAATCTTGCGCATTTCATCTCTACTAATTGATGCATCTTCGCCACCCTGGTGACCATCAGTTGTTATGCAATAAGTAACTTCCACACCAAGTTTTGTCAAAGTTGCAATAGTTCCACCAGCACCAAAATCAACATCGTCTGGATGTGCTGTGATTACTAAAACTTTTGATCCAGATTTAGGTAGTTCCAGAGGTGTTAGAACAGGTGAACTCATAGGTAACAACTTAGACTTAAGCAATGTCTGTTAATCACTCGGCTTTGGAAGATTTAAATCCCCAGCAAAGAGCTGCTGTCACCCACGAAGGTTCACCACTTCTAATTGTTGCTGGTGCCGGTTCAGGAAAAACACGCGTACTTACTCGTCGAATTGCTTATTTGATGAGTGATCGAGGAGTTGCTCCTCAAGAAATATTGGCTATTACTTTCACCAATAAAGCTGCAGGAGAAATGAAAGAACGAGTTGCTGACTTAGTGGGAGCAGCTGCGCGCATGATGTGGGTTTCAACTTTTCACTCTGCTTGCGTGCGAATTCTTAGGGGAGAAGCAACACGATTAGGCAGAACCTCAACTTTTTCAATTTATGATTCAGCAGATTCATTGAGATTAATAACAATGGTGGCAGCAAGTTTAGATATTAATTCCAAGGCCTTAAGCCCAAGATCTATTGCTAATCAAATATCAACATTAAAAAGTGAATTAATTGACCATGAAACCTATATGAGTAAAGCAGAAACTGAGCAAGAAAAACTTGTTGCACAAGTTTATGGTGATTATGATCGAAGATTGGCAAGAGCAAACGCATTTGATTTCGATGATCTAATTGGTGCAACAGTTGCAGTTTTGCAATTATTTCCTGAAGTGAAACAAAAATATCGAAGACGTTTCAAACATATTTTGGTTGATGAGTATCAAGACACAAATCATGCTCAATACATGTTGATTAAAGAACTTGTAGGAAATAGTAAAGATGGTTTACCTCCTGGAGAGCTTTGTGTGGTGGGTGATGCTGATCAATCAATTTATGCTTTTCGTGGCGCAACGATAAGAAATATTGAAGAATTTGAAAGAGATTATCCAGATGCTAAAACTATTTTACTTGAACAAAACTATCGTTCAACACAAAACATTTTGACTGCAGCAAACGCAGTTATATCTCAAAACGCTGAAAGAAGAGAAAAGAAACTTTGGACAGATGCCGGTAGTGGTGAACCAATTGTTGGTTACGTCGCTGACAATGAGCATGACGAAGCATCCTATGTTGCTTTAGAAATAGAAAGATTAAGAGAAGAAAATGAATACAAGTATGGACAAATTGCTGTGTTTTACAGAACCAACAACCAGTCACGTGCTTTAGAAGAAGTATTTATCCGAATTGGTGTTCCTTATCGCGTTGTGGGTGGCTTGAAATTTTATGAAAGAAAAGAAGTTAAAGATATTTTGGCTTACTTGAGAGCCATCATTAATCTTGATGATGAACTTTCTTTAAGAAGAATTATCAATGTCCCTAAACGAGGAATTGGGGATAAAGCAGAAGATGTGATCGATAATTTTGCGAGAAAAAATAAGTTAAGTTATGGACAAGCTATTCAACAGGCTGTCAACATAACAGAATTAAGTGCCAAGGCCAGCTCCTCTTTAATCGAGTTTGCTGAAATGATGCAAAGCTTTAGAGACATGTTCTTAGCTGATACTAAGCCTTCAGAAATTGTTCATGCAGTGTTAGAAAAAACTGGTTATCTAGAAATTCTCTTTAACTCAGATGATGCCCAAGACCAAGGACGTGTTGAGAATTTAACTGAACTTGAATCTGTGGCAAGAGAATATGAAGCAAGTCATAGTGCAGGAGAAAACGGTTTAGCACAATTCTTAGAACACGTTTCCTTAGTTGCCGATTCAGATGATGTGCCAGGAAATGATGAAGGACTTATTACCTTAATGACCTTGCACACTGCAAAAGGTTTGGAATTTCCCATTACATTCCTAACTGGTATGGAAGAAGGAATTTTTCCTCATGCCAGATCACAAACAAATGATAAAGAATTATCTGAAGAACGAAGACTTGCCTACGTTGGAATTACTCGAGCCAGAGAAAGACTTTATGTCACAAGATCTGTCACCAGATCTGTTTGGGGAGCACCCTCTTATAACCCAAGTTCAAGATTCTTAGATGAAATTCCAGCATCCTTAATTAGTTGGCAAAGATTAGAACCAATGAATCAACCAGTTTCATCTGGTGGATTTGGTGCTGCTCCTGCCATGTCAAGAGCAAGTAAACCTAAAGAACCTAAGCAATATTTAATTCTTAATGTTGGCGATAAAGTCTTGCACGAACGATTTGGTCTAGGAAATGTTACTGAAACTGCCGGAAGTGGAGAAGGTGCTGAAGCCACTATAGATTTTGGCTCACACGGGGTGAAACGTTTACTGCTTAGATATGCCCCTGTTGAAAAACTTTAGTTAATCATTTCCCCAAAGCCAAATACCAGGATTCTTATATCTTCCGTTAACTAATGTTTCAAAATGTAAATGTGCTCCAAAAGCTTTTCCAGATGCACCAATGTTTCCAATTCTTTCTCCCACGTCAACTTCTTGTCCGGCTACTACTCTTATTCGTGATAAATGTGCATACCGAGTTACCACACCATCAAGATGTCTAACTTCAATTGTTCGACCATAAGCAGGTCTCCAACCAGTAAAAATTACTGTGCCAACTCTGGCTGCAAAAACTGAATCTCCATAATTTCCGTTGAAATCAATACCAGTGTGCCAACCTAAATCCCAAATTCTTCCTCGTCGACCATAACCAACTGAGATTCTGGCTCGAGCAGGATTGACTGTGTATTTGGCTCTTAACGCTCTTCGTTCTGCAGCCTTCTTTTCTTTTTCAGCAGCAATTCGTGCTACTTCTTTGGCCGCTATGTCTGCTGCTTGAGCTTTAAACTTTTGAATTTTTTCTTCAGTGCCAGGTGCTCCTAATTTTGCAGCAGCTGGAGTTTCAATAATTGGTAAATCTGCTGCACCAATATCTTTATTGGCAACAGAAACTTCTAAGGAAGCATCAGCGACAACAACAGGATCAGATGAGCCCGCAAAATTTGAGGGCAAAGTCATTGCAATAGTTAGTCCAATTGCAATCACCAGGATTGAACCTGAGATCCATCGATTATTTGGCGCTTTTATTTTTAGCATCTTGTCCTTAACCTTGCCCGATGTCACTCCAGTAACACCAAGGTGGGTTAGTGATATTTCCCATTTGACTCAAGTTAAGAAGATTTCACCTGAGACATTAGGCTTAGGAGGAAATGTTTGATAACGAAGACATTTATACAAGGAGTACTTAAAGCCTGTGGATCTCTACGAATACCAAGCAAAAGAACTTTTTGCTACCCACGGAGTTACCACTCAAGTTGGCAAAGTTGTTAGCACCCCAGAAGATGCCCAAAAAGCTGCAGCAGAATTTAACTGCGCTGTAGTTGTCAAAGCACAAGTAAAAACTGGTGGCCGAGGCAAAGCCGGTGGCGTTAAATTAGCTAATAATCCAAGTGAAGCTTTAGAAAAAGCAAAAAATATTTTAGGCCTTGATATCAAGGGTCATATTGTTAAAAAGATTTTGATCACACCAGCAGAAGATATCAAAGAAGAATATTACGTTTCATTTTTGTTAGATAGAACAAATAGAACCTTTTTATCGATGGCAAGTGTTGCTGGCGGAATGGACATTGAGGAAGTAGCAGCAAAAACTCCTGAAAAATTAGCGATGACAAAGATTGATCCATTAACAGGTGTTGATAGCGCTAAAGCCTTAGAAATATCTATTGCCGCAGGAATTCCTTCAGAAGTACAAAAAGACGTAGCAGTTTTAATTGAAAAGATGTGGAAATTATTTGTTGCCTCAGATGCAACTTTGGTGGAAGTAAATCCTTTAGTAAGAACTAATGATGATCGAATAGTTGCCCTAGATGGAAAAGTCACCCTAGATGAAAATGCAAACTTTAGACATCCTGAAAATGAAAATTTTGTTGACACCGCCAATGTGGATCCATTAGAAACAGCGGCCAAAGCAAAAGATTTAAATTATGTGAAACTTGATGGCAGTGTAGGAATTATTGGTAATGGCGCCGGACTTGTAATGAGCACACTTGATGTCGTGGCTTATGCAGGTGAAAAATTTGGTGGCGTAAAACCTGCTAACTTCCTTGATATTGGTGGTGGCGCTTCAGCCCAAGTAATGGCTGATGGTTTGGGAATTATTTTGTCTGATCCTTCAGTTAAATCAGTTTTTGTAAACGTATTTGGTGGAATCACAGCTTGTGATGCTGTAGCAAATGGAATTGTGCAAGCAATTGAAATGTTGAAATCTGGTTCTAACTATGCACAAAGACCAATCGTGGTTCGACTAGATGGAAATAATGCGCAAGAAGGTTTAAGAATTTTGAGAGAAGCTAAACCAGATAACGTTGAAATTGTTGACACCATGGATAACGCTGCGGCAAGAGCAGCAGAGTTAGCTGCAGGAGTTAAATAATGGCAATTTTGTTAAACGAAAATAGCAAAGTAATTGTGCAAGGTATGACTGGTTCTGAAGGTAAAAAACATACCGAACGAATGATTAAATCTGGTACAAAAATTGTTGGTGGTGTTACTCCTGGAAAAGGTGGACAAAGTTTAGAAGTAGCTGGACAAAACGTTCCAGTATTTAATTCAGTTCAAGAAGCAATGTCTGCAACAGGAGCAAATGTTTCTGTAGTTTTTGTGCCACCTAAATTTGCTAAAGGCGCTGTAGTTGAAGCAGTAGATGCTCAAATACCTTTAGTTGTTGTTATTACTGAAGGAATTCCTGTACATGACACTGCACACTTCTTTTCTTACGCACAGAAATCTGGCAAAACTAGAATTATTGGACCAAACTGTCCAGGAATTATCTCTCCAGGATTAAGTAATGCAGGAATTATTCCTGCAGACATAACAGCAAAAGGATCAATTGGACTAGTTTCTAAATCAGGAACCCTTACTTACCAAATGATGTATGAATTAAGAGATTTAGGTTTTACCACCGCAATTGGAATTGGTGGAGACCCAATTATTGGCACCACTCACATTGATGCTTTGCGTGAATTTGAAAATGACCCAGATACAAAAGCCATTGTGATGATTGGTGAAATCGGTGGAGACGCAGAGGAAAAAGCTGCCGAGTTTATAAAAGCAAATATTAAAAAACCTGTGGTGGCTTACGTTGCAGGATTTACTGCACCAGAAGGCAAAACAATGGGACATGCTGGAGCAATTGTTTCTGGATCAAGTGGAACTGCTGAGGCTAAAAAAGTCGCATTAGAAAAAGCTGGTGTAAAAGTTGGTAAAACTCCAAGTGAAACAGCACTTTTACTGCGCGCCGCAATAAAATAAGTTTGTGATTGATACTCCAGTACAACGACATAGTGTTGTAACTGCTGGACTTTTAGTAACTCTTTGGACATTTTTAATTACTTTTGGCTCTTCTGTAATTCTTATTTTTACAACTTGGATACTGGCAGGAGATAGTTCAACTTCTATTTCTGAAGCTTTCAAAGTAGTAATTTGGGGATATTTAGCAATGCAGGGAGTTCCCTTAGTTATTAACTCCACGATTTTATCTCTACCTTTCCTAGGTTTTTTGTTACTGACCTTACTTTCTTTATATAGATCTTCTAGGTGGGCAATTCGTTCTGCTTTGCACGAAGAAATGAAAAGACCAACTCTGATTTCATTATTAGTAGTTAGTGTTGCGTCAATTTCTTATTGCCTTGTAATTGCAGTATTAAGGTTTTTTGTTGATCCACTAAATATAAATTGGATTTCTGTGATGTTAAAACCAACTGTCATGGTTGTATCAATGTCAATTTTGGCTGTGGGAACTGTAGGGGGAACCTGGTCTTTAGTGTTTGATGATTTGGATGAAGTTATAAAAAGAATCATCAAGTTAATCCTGAGATATTTACTACTTGTTTTGATTATTGGATTTCTAGTTGTAGCTGTGGCAATCGGATTGAACTACAGAAATATGTTGCTTATCCAGTCCTCTCTATTGGGAGGAATTGTGGCAGTAATTGCTGTGATCATTTCAGGAGTTGGTTGGTTACCAAATTTTATTTTGTGGGCATGGGCATGGATAACTAACTCCACTGTTGCGCTGGGTGCTGGTTCAAGTATTTCTTTAAATTCAGTGACTATCTCTCAATTGCCGGCTTGGCCTTGGTTTGGATTGATTCCAACAACATTGCCTTCCTGGACAAGGTATTTCTTTCTTATCCCAATATTTATTGGCTTCTTAATGGCCATTAGCACCAAAAATAAAAAAATATCTATTTGGATTGTTAGTTCATTTTTTGTGGCATTAGGGGTCTCAGCAATACTGAGTCTGTTGGGATTTCTAAGCTCAGGTTCTCTTGGAAATAATTTATTACTAAATTTTGGTGTTTCACCAAAAGAAATCTTTCAAAGAAATATGACCTGGTTTTTAATTGGGCAAGCTTTAGTGATCTTGGTGGTCTTTGCTTGGAGAAAAAATAGACAATCTCAAATTGCCCAACCAGCAGACGTGGATTCTGGCGAAAAATAGAAAGTTCACCCAGACAGATTCTCTGGAAAATCTCACTTGACTAGGCTCTGAGAGAGAAATACCGGGAAGGGATGGCCACTTATTTATGAGCAAAATAAAATTAACCAGAGCACTGATAAGTGTTTCAAATAAAGATGGTTTAGCACAATTAGCTAAAGCCCTTCACGAATCTAATGTAGAAATTGTTTCCACCGGTGCTACCGCACAACAAATTGCTGATTTAAATATTCCCGTTACAAATATTGCAGAAGTAACTAAATTTGATGAAATCCTAGATGGCCGAGTAAAAACTTTGCACCCACAAATTCATGCAGGAATACTTGCTGATTCACGAAAAGTTGAACACAAAAAATCTCTTGCTGAATTGAATATAAAGGCATTTGATTTAGTGGTAGTTAATTTATATCCTTTTGGCGAAACAGTGGCCTCAGGTGCAGATTTAGAGAGTTGTATTGAACAAATAGATATTGGTGGGACAGCTTTAATTCGTAGTGCCGCTAAGAATTTTGAAAATGTCTCAGTAATTGTTTCACCTGATGAATACCCAAATTTAATTAGTAATTTGAATTCCGGAATAAGTCGAGAATTAAGAATGAGTTGGTCAGCACAAGCTTTTGCTCATACCGCCACCTACGACACTTTGATTGCTAGATGGTTTTCTCGAAAAGTTACTCCTGAACAAGATTCACCATCTTGGGTCGGTGCATCCTTTACTAGGTCTCAAGTACTTCGCTACGGCGAAAATCCACATCAAACAGCGGCACTTTATAGAGGAATTAGTTCAGAAAAAGGTATTGCGCAAGCAAAACAATTAGCAGGAAAAGAAATGTCTTATAACAATTTTGTTGATGCCGACAGTGCTCGTGCAGCAGTTTTTGATCANGTAGAACCTTGCGTGGCAATAATTAAGCATGCCAATCCATGTGGCATAGCAATAGGAAAAGATTTAGCTACTGCTTATAAGAAAGCTTTAGAAGCCGATAAAGATTCAGCATTTGGTGGGGTTGTAGCAACAAATAGAAAAGTTGATAAAGAAACAGCTCAACTTGTTAACGAAGTTTTTACTGAAGTAATCGTGGCACCAGCTTTTGATGAAGAAGCACTCAAAATTTTGCAAATGAAACCAAATTTAAGAATTCTGCAATTAGCTGGTCCCCACATGGGTCACAGAGTTGAATGGCGCACAATTTCAGGTGGCGTTCTAATGCAAACAGTTGATGACGTTGAAGCAAACGGTGATGACCCAACAGAATGGAAATTAGTTGCAGGAGAAAAACCATCTTTAGAAGTCTTAGCTGATTTAGAATTTGCTTGGCGTTGTGTTCGCGCACCTAAGTCAAATGCAATTGTTTTGGCTAAAGATGGTGGACTTGTTGGCATTGGAATGGGACAAGTAAATAGAGTTGACGCTGCAGAACTTGCCGTCAAAAGAGCAGGTAAAGACAAATCTAAATCAAGTGTTGCTGCATCTGATGCATACTTTCCCTTTGCTGATGCATTAGAGATTTTAATAAATGCTGGAGTGAGTGCTGTTGTTCATCCAGGTGGATCTAAGAATGATGATGAGGTAATTGCTGTAGCGAAAAAAGCTGGAATAACAATGTATCTAACAGGTGTGCGCCATTTTTCTCATTGAAAAAGCAAGTGTCCCAATTTCAATTACTTTGGCATTTATTGCTGGTGTTGCTGCAACTTTGCAAGCTGGAATTAGTGGCCAATTAGCTAAAGAATTAAACGATGGAATCATGGCCGCTTTGGTCTCAAATATTGGTGGAACAATATTTACAGCACTATTCCTTCTTAATCCCAATGTTAGGAAACAAGCAAAGAAACTTTTCAAAGCTGTTGTTTCAGGAAATTTTGCTAAGTGGCAGTTATTGGGTGGAGTTGCCGGTGCCGTTTATATATCAACAGCGTCAAGCACAGTAAGCATTATTGGTACTGGTTTGTTCACAGTTGTTTTAGTTGCGTCTCAAAATGTAAGCGGAATTATTGTTGATAAATTCGGGTTTAGCTCAGGGTCAAAAAGAAAAATAACACCAAAGAGAGCACTTGCTGTCGTTATTGGAATAGTTGCAGTTTTGCTATCAGTCTCAGAATTTGAAGGAAAAATTCTATGGTTACCAATTCTTGCGGTTGTCATTGCTGGTTTAGCTGTAACGATTCAGTTTGCTTTAAACGGTCGTGTTACAAAAGCGAGCAACTCACAAGTTTCTGCTTTTATTAATTTTCCTATGTCAATGTTTGCAGTTTTAATTACATTAATAGTGATGAACTTATTTGGTAAAAATTGGAATTCATGGCCTGATCAGTGGTGGCTTTATTCAGCAGGCTTTCTGGGAGCTGTGGTGGTATTTCTTGCAGCAGCGACAATTAGAACTCTAGGTGTATTACTTTTTGGATTAGCAAGTGTTGCTGGTCAATTGATAACTTCAATTGCACTAGACGTCATATTGCCAAATGCGAACATAAATGTGGGCTGGGCTCTCATAAGTGGTGCAGGTCTCATGCTCTTGGCTGTCTACTTAGCAAGTGATTTAAGGTAATCTTTCATTTATGAGCGCAACAACTCCTCAACCAAATTCTGAGAGTAGATCTTTACGCGCAGTTTCAATAAATGATAATCCAAGTAAATCTGGTCGTTGGCAAAAACTAATTAGAAGACAATGGCCAACACTTGTTCCATTACTGGTAACGGTTGTGGGAATTGTTTTGGCCACTCAATTAAATTTTCGTGTTGGTGCTTTAGTTTTTTCAGTAGGTGTTGTTGTAGCAGCTGTGTTACGTGCGTCACTTCCAAGATTCACTCTTGGCTGGCTATACGTGAGAACCAAATGGGTAGATGTTTTGATTTTGGTTAGTTTCGCAGTTTTTCTTTTAACTCTTTCAATAGTTGTGCCCTCATAAACCCTCTTCAAAGTTATTGACTAGAATTTCAATTGAACTTCTTACGAATACACCCTTTAATTTGAGAGGATCTGGTATCTAGGTGAGCAGATCAGGAAAAGTCGCAGTTATCGGAGCAGGATTTTATGGCTCCACCACAGCAATGCGCCTAGCAGAATATGACATTTTCGAAACCGTTGTTTTAACAGATGTCTTGGAAGGTAAAGCTGAAGGTTTAGCTTTGGATATGAATCAATCAAGACCAATTCAAAATTTTGAAACAAAGATCATTGGCCAAACAACAGGACTTGATGGATCAGGTTACGAAGCTATTAAAGGCTGCAACATTGTTGTCATCACCGCAGGTTTACCAAGAAAACCGGGTATGAGCCGCATGGATTTAATTGAAACTAATGCGAAAATTGTTCGCCAAGTGTCAGAAAATATTGCAAAACATGCTCCAGACTCAATAGTGATAGTTGTTTCTAATCCATTAGATGAAATGACAGCTCTTGCACAGTTAGCAACAGGTTTTCCAAAAAATAGAGTAATGGGACAAGCAGGAATGCTAGATACTGCAAGATTTACTAATTTTGTTGCCGAAAAAACCGGATCTAATGTAAGTGATGTAAAAACATTAACACTTGGTTCACATGGCGAAACTATGGTTCCAGTTCCAAGTCAATCTAGCGTTAAAGGAAAAGCCTTAAGCGAGGTTTTATCTAAAGAAGAGATTGACAATTTAGTTGATAGAACTCGTAACGGAGGAGCAGAAGTTGTGGCTCTACTAAAAACAGGTTCTGCTTACTATGCACCTTCTGCAGCTGCTGCAGAAATGGCAAAAGCAGTTGCTACAAATTCTGGACGCATCATGCCAGTGTGTGCTTGGGTAGATGGCGAATTTGGAATTAGCGGTGTTTATTTAGGAGTAGAAGCAGAAATTGGCGCTAAGGGAATAAATAAAGTTATTGAAACAAAATTAACCCCTGAAGAAACCACTGCACTTAAAACTGCTGCAGAAGCTGTTAGAGCAAAACAAGCTGACGTTAAAGATCTGTAAAGAAAAAGGAAAAAATGGCAAAAATTAAGGTAGCAAATCCAGTAGTAGAACTTGATGGCGATGAAATGACTCGCATCATTTGGCAATTCATTAAAGATGAATTAATTTTGCCATACCTTGATGTCAATCTTGAATATTATGATCTAAGCATTGAAAATCGTGACAAAACAGATGATCAAGTAACTATTGATTCTGCTAACGCCATTAAAAAACATGGTGTGGGCGTTAAATGTGCCACTATCACTCCAGATGAAGCACGAGTTAAAGAATTTGGTTTAAAAAAGATGTGGAAATCTCCTAATGGAACAATCAGAAATATTCTAGGTGGAGTAATTTTTCGTGAACCAATCATTATTAGTAACATTCCCCGTTTAGTTCCATCTTGGACAAAGCCAATTGTTATTGGTCGTCATGCTCATGGAGATCAATACAAGGCCACAGATTTTGTTGTTCCAGGTCCTGGAAAAGTAACAATGACTTATCAACCAGCAGATGGCTCAAGCCCAATGGAATTTCAAGTAGCTGACTTTTCAGGCTCAGGTGTTGCTATGGGAATGTATAACTTTGATGAAAGCATCAAAGATTTTGCTCGTGCTTCACTAAATTATGGTCTGATTAGAAATTATCCAGTTTATCTTTCAACTAAGAACACAATTCTTAAAGCATACGATGGTCGCTTCAAAGATATTTTCCAAGAAATATTTGAAAAAGAGTTTAAAACCCAATTTGATAAAGCTGGTTTAACTTATGAACATCGCTTAATTGATGACATGGTTGCAACTGCTTTGAAGTGGGAAGGCGGTTATGTTTGGGCCTGTAAGAATTATGATGGGGACGTACAAAGTGACACCGTTGCCCAAGGTTTTGGTTCTCTTGGTTTGATGACAAGTGTGTTAATGACACCAGATGGTAAAACTGTTGAATCTGAAGCAGCACATGGAACTGTGACCCGTCATTATCGTCAACATCAAAAAGGTGAACCAACTTCAACAAATCCAATTGCATCAATTTTTGCTTGGACTGGTGGATTAGTTCACAGAGGTAAACTTGACAACAATAATGAACTAATCAGTTTTGCAAGAACTCTAGAAGGAGCTTGCATTAAAACTGTTGAATCAGGTTTGATGACTAAAGACTTAGCCCGTTTGATTAGCAAAGATCACCCATGGGCAACAACAGAGGATTATTTGGCAGGCATTAAGCGTCAACTGGATGCAAGCCTTTAATCTGTCACAGACGATTTAGTAGCATCTTTAACATATGAGTACTTGGGTAAGTGCCCTTATTGTTCTGTTTTTCATCCTTGTTGGTGGTTTTTTTGCCGCGGCAGAAATTGCGCTAGTTTCACTTCGTGAAGCACAAGTTAAGAGAATCGCTGAAACAAAAGGTAGAAGAGGAAAACTTCTAAAAGAACTTCACGATCATCCCAATAGATTTTTAGCTTCTGTGCAAGTGGGAGTAACAGTTGCAGGTTTTATTGGTGCAGGTTTTGGTGCTTCAAGTTTAACCCCAGTACTTTCACCAGTTTTAGATCTAATCTTTCCAAAATCTGTTGTGTCAGTCATTGCCTTTATTTTGATCACACTATTTATTGCTTACTTCTCCCTTGTTCTTGGAGAATTGGTTCCCAAAAGATTAGCTCTGCAAAATTCTGAAAGTTGGGCACTTGTTGCTGCTTACCCAATTGATATTTTAGCTCGAATTTCCAGACCCTTTATTTGGTTATTAAGTCATTCCACAAATTTGATTGTGAGATTACTTGGGGGAGACCCAAGTGCAAGCCGCCAAGAATTAAGTGGTGAAGACTTAAGAGATTTAGTAGCAGGACATGAAGAATTAAGTGAAAACGAGAGAGCTTTAATTGACGATGTCTTTGAAGCAGATGATCGTGAAATAAAAGAAGTAATGACACCTAGAACCGAAGTTGAATTTCTGGATGCTGAATCTACAATTCCTGATGCTGCATTGGTTGTTGAAAAACTTCCTCATACCAAATATCCAGTTATCAATAAAACAGCCGATGAAGTTGTGGGATTTGTGCACGTTAGACAATTACTTTCTCTTGAAGCACGAAAGTCAAGCAAGCAATTAAGAGATATTGCTATTGCTGTTGAATCAATACCTGGAACAACTTCGGTTTTAAGTGCCCTTGCGCAAATGAGAAAAGGAAATCAACATCTTTTGATCGTTGCAGATGAATATGGCGGAACTGCTGGAATCGTGACTTTGGATGATTTAGTAGAAGAACTTATTGGCGATATTCGACATGAAGGTGATGAACCAGAAAGTGAAGTAAGTGAACTTGATTTTCATGGGGAAGTTGAAGTCGATGGATTAATGAATCTTGATGATTTTGCTGATTCAACTCATATTCATCTTCCTGAAGGCCCATATGAAACAGTCGCAGGTTTTGTTATTGCCAAACTTGGCAGTCTTCCAGCTGTAGGTAAAAGTGTTATCGCTGAACAATGCGTCTTTGAAATCTTGAGTATGGATGTGCGACGAATTTCACGAGTCAGAGTAAGTCGAATTGAGCCCGGAACTAGCAATCATGGTGGACAATAAGACTCATGGCAAAGCCAAGTGTCTTATCTGGAATTCAGCCCACCGCTGATTCCTTTCATATTGGAAATTACTTCGGAGCCCTTCGTCAATGGGTAAAGATGCAAGAAACACATGAATGTTTTTACTCCGTTGTAGATTTACACGCAATCACCTCTGAATTTGATCCAAAGATTTTAAAAAAGAGAACACTCACATCTTTTGCTCAACTCTTAGCTGTGGGAATTGATACTAAAAAAAGTACAGTTTTTGTGCAAAGCCAAGTTCCACAACATGCTCAACTTGCTTGGGTCTTAAGTTGTTTCACTGGTTTTGGCGAAGCAGGCAGAATGACCCAGTTTAAAGACAAAGCACAAAAAGGTGGTCAAGAAAGATCTTCGGTTGGATTGTTTACATATCCAATTTTGCAAGCAGCAGATATTTTGCTTTATCAAGCGCAAAGTGTTCCAGTTGGTGAAGATCAAAGACAACATTTGGAATTAACTAGAGATCTTGCGGTTAGATTTAATAATCAGTTTGGACAAACTTTTGTAGTTCCAGAAGCTTTTATCGTTAAAGAATCAGCCAAGATTTTAGATCTACAAGACCCAAGCTCCAAGATGAGTAAATCATCACCGCAAGGATGTATTTTTATCATGGATGAACCAGATGTGGTGATGAAGAAATTCAAAACAGCTATAACCGATAGCGGTAAAGAAATAAAATACGATCCAACAAATAAGCCTGGGGTATCAAATCTATTAAGTATTATTAAGGCAGTAACAAATGAAGAAATGTCTGCCATTGAAGCTCAGTTTGCTTCTAAAGGATATGGAGATTTAAAGACATTCACTGGTGAAGTAGTTGTTGAAAATATTGTTAAGCCATTTAGGGAAAAGACCTTAGCTTTGTTGGCAGATGAAAAACAACTTAATTCACTAATGTCTGAGGGTGCTCAAAAAGCCGAAAAAGTGGCTGCAGCAACATTGAAGAGTGTTTATGAAAAAGTTGGTTTTTAAGCTTTAATTACTTGCGGCGGGTAATTGTTTTACCCAACCAAATCAATGGATCATATTTAGTATCAACAACGCGCTCTTTCATAGGAATAATCGCATTATCTGTGATCTTGATGTGTTCTGGGCACACTTCTGTACAACATTTTGTGATGTTACACATTCCCAAACCATGAGATTCTTGTGCTTCTCTTTTTCTGTCTAATTCATCCAGTGGATGCATATCTAATTCTGCTAGGCGAATAAAGAATCTAGGTCCAGCAAAACTTTCTTTGTTTTCTTCATGGTCTCTAATTACGTGGCAAACATCTTGACATAAGAAGCATTCAATACATTTTCTAAATTCTTGGCTTCTTTCAACGTCAATTTGTTGCATTCTGTATTCACCTGGTTTGAGGTTCTCAGGACCTTTGAAAGCTGGTACTTCTCTTGCTTTGATGTAGTTAAAGGAAACATCAGTTACTAAGTCTTTAATTACAGGAAAAGATCTTAAAGGAGTAACTGTTACCTGATCTTCTTCGTTGAAGGTGTTCATTCTTGTCATACACATCAAGCTTGGTTTGCCGTTAATTTCAGCACTACAAGATCCACATTTTCCTGCTTTACAATTCCAACGCACAGCTAAGTCTGGACTTTCAGTTGCTTGTAAGCGATGAATTACGTCTAGGAGCACTTCGCCTTCACTTACTTCGACGTTGTAATTTACTAATTCGCCTTTTTCTTTGTTGCCACGCCAAACTCGTAATTTTGCTAGATAACCCATCGTTATGCTCCCATTCCCAGTTGCACTAATTCTTCTGGTAATAAGTATTTACTTAATTCATCTTGTTCAAACAGGTTTGCAAGTTCTTTTGGCATAGGTGGAATTGACTCAATCTTGGTATCAATTTTGCTTCCACTCCATGAGGTGATGACGTGTTTTGGTCTCCAGTTTTTGTCCATGGCTGGAAAATCATTTCTAGTATGTCCACCGCGAGATTCTTCTCTTACCAAAGCACTNTTAGCGATTGATTCGCTAACTAACAACATGTTTTCTAAATCAAGGGCCAAATGCCATCCTGGATTAAATTGTCTTTCGCCTTTAACAGTTACGTTCTGGGCACGTTTCTTTAAGTCTTCTAGTTTTGCTATTGCTTCAATCATTTCTTTACCATCACGAATAATTCCCACAAGATCATTCATCACTTGCTGAAGCTCTTGGTGGACAGCATAAGGATTTTCATCACTTGTGCCATTAAATGGGGCAATTGCTTTACTTAAAGCGTTTTCTATAACTTGTTCAGAAACCTTTGGCTTATTTGATAGGGATTTAACATAAGCACTTGCACCTACACCTGCACGACGACCAAAAACTAATAAATCAGATAGTGAATTTCCACCCAATCTATTTGAACCATGCATTCCACCGGCAACTTCTCCGGCAGCAAACAAACCAGTTACACCTGTTGCAGCACCTGTGTCGGGATCAACTTGGATTCCACCCATTACGTAGTGACATGTTGGTCCAACTTCCATAGGTTGCTTAGTGATGTCAACATCTGCCAATTCTTTAAATTGATGCCACATTGAAGGCAATCTCTTTTTAATTACTTCTGGTTTTAAACGTGTTGAAACATCTAAGAAAACGCCACCGTGAGGTGAGCCTCGTCCTGCTTTTACTTCAGCATTAATTGCACGAGCTACTTCATCTCTTGGTAATAGCTCTGGTGGTCTTCTATTTGAATCAGGGTTTTCATACCAACCATCTGCTTCAGTTTCTGTTTCTGCATATTTGTCTTTGAATACTGCAGGAATGTAATTAAACATAAATCTTTTACCTTCAGAGTTCTTCAAAACTCCACCATCACCACGTACTGATTCTGTTACTAAAATTCCTTTAACACTTGGTGGCCAAACCATGCCAGTTGGATGAAATTGCACAAATTCCATGTGCATCAAATTTCCACCAGCTTTTAAAGCTAATGCGTGACCATCACCAGTGCCTTCCCATGAATTGGAAGTTACTTTGAATGATTTACCAATTCCACCAGTTGCTAACACAACTGCTGGTGCTTGAAACAAAACAAATTTTCCATTTTCGCGCCAGTATCCCAAAACTCCTGAAACCTTGTCATCGGTTTTGAGAATTTCAGTAACTGTTAATTCTGCAAAAACTTTGATTCTTGATTCGTAATCGCCAGATTCTTTGAAGTCTTCTTGTTGTAGCGAAACGATCTTTTGTTGCAGTGTTCTGATTAATTCCAAACCTGTGCGATCACCAACGTGGGCTAGTCGTGGATATTCATGTCCACCAAAGTTTCTTTGGCTGATTTTTC
>B570J14230_10000154_pt1 | contig 24633 bp, 29 predicted proteins | sample LakMenepilimnion_3_FD_14230 | JGI IMG/M metagenome (IMG submission 14230) | reverse complement strand
CGGTGATCATGGCGAGAGGGAAACGCCCAGCTCCATTCCGAACCTGGAAGCTAAGCCTCTCAGCGCCGATGGTACTTCTCGGGAGACCGAGTGGGAGAGTAGGACGTTGCCGGACATATAAAAATATCCACCCGTAAAAAGGTGGATATTTTGTTTTATAAACCTGCTTAAATTAGAACATTAATAAAAAGAATGAGAAGGTAATTTCTAAAAATGGATGAATTAAAAGTTCCTGATGAAATTACTGGTAAAGAATTAGCACCCGAAATTAAAGCAGAATTAAGAACTTTGCCTGAAGGTTTGGCACTTTTTGTGTCAAGACATTTAGTTGCAGCAGGTGAATTTGTAGATACCAATCCAGAATTAGCTTTGCAGCATGCTAAGGCTGCCAATGTTGCTGCAGCGTCAAGATTAGCCATTGTTCGTGAAGCAGTTGGTGTTACTGCATATCACGCAGGAGATTTTAAATTAGCGTTATCAGAATTAAGAACGGCACGAAGAATTAGTGGTCGACCAGATTGTTTAGCAATGATTGCAGATTGCGAAAGAGCATTAGGTAGACCTGAAAAATCTGTTGAAATTGGTAATGAAAAAGATTTAAACAAGATGCAAAGATCTGATTACCACGAACTGATGTTGGTTATTGCTGGTGCAAGATCTGATCTTGGTCAAAAAGATGCAGGGTTGGCTTTAGCTAAAATTCCTGAATTTAATACTGGAAAACCAGCTGAATCAGTTGCCAGGCTTCGTTTTGTTTATGCCAAGACTTTACAAGATCTAGGCCGCATTGATGAGTCTAAAAAGTGGTTTGAAAAAACTTTAGAATTAGACCCGGAAAATATCACTGGGGCTAAAGAATATTTGAGCAAATAATGGCTCTGATTGATTCTTTCGATTGTGTTTTGCTTGATTTAGATGGTGTTGTCTACCTAGGAAAAACCCCAATTGATAAAGCTGTTAAAACTATAAAAGAATTACAAGCAAAAAAAGTAACATTGCAGTTATCACAAATAATGGCTCAGTTACTTCTAAGAGTGTGAGCAAATGGATGAAGGACTTTGATCTTGATTTCAAAGCGTCCTCAATTATTACTAGTTCTCAAACACTTTGTTGGTATTTAAACGAGAAGTTTGCCAAAGATTCAAAGGTGTTGGTGGTGGGAAGTGAAAGTTTGAAGGACTCTGTTAAGGAAGCAGGTTACAAAGTCGTAAATAAGGCAGATAAAGATCCAGTTGTTGTTGTCAATGGCATTGATGCTGAGATCACTCAGAAAGATTTAGCCGAAATGTGTTATGCCATAGCCAAAGGTGTGGCATGGGTTTCTACAAATGGTGACTACACATTTCCAACTGAGAAAGGTTTGGCTCCTGGAAATGGTGCTTTTAATGCTTTGATCACTTCTATTACTGGAAAGACCCCGTTGTTAATGGGCAAGCCTGAGCCTCACATGTTTAAGCAGGCTGCTGAGATTTTTGGGTCCAAGAATCCAATCGTGGTCGGGGATCGACTTGATACCGATATTCAAGGAGCAAACAGAGCAGGTTTTAAGTCAATGTGTGTTTTAACTGGAGTAAGTGACTTGGCTCAAATTCAGCACGCATCTTCATCCACAGCCCCGACTTATGTCGGAAAAGACTTAAGCGCATTGCTTGATAACAATAGTTTAGTAAGTTGGTAGCTATGACAAACACTTTTGACCACGCCGAAAATAGAAATGAACAATCTGAGCTTTCATTGGGTGCCCTTAAACCAATAATTCCTAGTGGAGATGCTCGGGTAGATGGGGCAACTGAAAGATTAAACGAATTAGCAAATCTTCCTGCAATTGAACATGTCAGTGTTTTTGAAGATGTGCATCGTCGTTTGCACGATGCCTTGACCGATAATCCAGAGTGAACCTAAACAGATTAGATCAAGAACTAGTTAGGCGAGGTCTGGCTAGATCTCGCGAAGTCGCTATTGAATTAATCAATTCCGGTTCTGTTTTAGTTGATCATGTTCCCGCCTTGAAACCAGACAGACGTGTCAACAATGAAGTTTCAATAATTATCGAAACCGAAGTTGATCATTACGTGAGTAGGGGAGCGCATAAATTAATTAGTGCTCTGGATGAATGGAAAAAGGTCAACGTTGAGAATCAAGTTTGCTTAGATGCTGGTTCTTCAACTGGTGGTTTCACCCAAGTTCTTTTAGAAAGAAAAGCTGCCAAAGTGTTTTGTGTAGATGTTGGTTATGGTCAATTAGCTTGGGAAGTTAGAAATCATCCTCAAGTTGTGGTCATGGAAAGAACAAATATCAGAAATATGCCTGCTGCAACATTGCAACCAACACCCAGCATTGTGGTTGCTGATTTATCGTTTATTTCTTTGTCCCAAGTGTTACCGGCCCTGATTGCAAATGCAGCTCTTGATGCAGATTTTCTCCTAATGGTGAAACCTCAATTTGAGGTTGGTAAAGATTCTTTAGGTGCAGGTGGGGTTGTGCGAGATCCAGAGTTACGACGAGAGGCAATTAGAAAAGTTGTGGACTCAGGTGCTCAACTTGGTCTTGGTTGCAACGGTGTTGTTGCTTCTGCATTACCTGGTCCTAAAGGAAATGTTGAATACTTTGTTTGGTTGAAAAAGGGTGGAGCAATTATTAGTGATAAAGACATTGAATCGGCTATCGCGAAGGGACCACAATCATGAGCAGTAAACCTGTGGTTTTAATTCTTTTGCATAACGATTCAGTTGAAGCCAATAAAATTGCTGCCAAAGTTTCTCAACAACTAGCTGATGCAAAAGTTTCAATCTGTGCTCTTGGTAGTGACAAAAAGTTAATTCAAAGTGCAGGTTATGAAATTTCAGAATATGTACCAGGAACCAGTACAAATCCAAATTTGGCGCTCGTTTTTGGTGGAGATGGAACAATTCTTAGAGCCGTTGAAGTAACAAGATCAAGCAACATTCCCGTTTTAGGAATTAATCTTGGCCATGTTGGTTTTCTTGCCGAAGCAGAAGTTGAACACATTGAGGATGTCGTCAAAGCCATCGTTGAGCATGACTGGATTGAAGAAAAAAGATTAGCAATTGAAGTAGTTGTCACTAAAGACAACGAAGTTGTTTTTGAATCTTTCGCCCTTAACGATGTTGCTATAGAAAAATCAGAACCAGGACACATGTTTGATTTGATATTAGAAATTGATTCAAAGCCAGTGTCTAGATTGTGGGGAGATGGAATTGTTTTAGCAACTCCAACTGGCTCAACTGCTTATGCTTTTAGTGCAGGTGGACCTGTTATTTGGCCAAGTGTTGAAGCTTTGCTTGTTGTACCAATTAGTGCTCATGCTTTATTTGCTAAACCTCTTGTTGTTGACACAAAATCAGTTATTGCCATTGAAGTTCCCCAAGATGGAAGCAATGGTCACTTAACTGCTGATGGCAGAAGATCTTTTGATTTATCACCTGGCATGCGCATTGAAGTTAGGAAATCTTCTTCATATGTCAATTTAGCAAGATTGGATGAGGAATCTTTTTCTGAAAGATTAGTTAAGAAATTTCAATTGCCCGTTGAGGGCTGGCGTGGGAATAATAAGCGTAAATGATTAATGATCTTCGAATCCAAAACATTGGTGTGATCGAGGATGTTTCCTTAGAAATGTCTAATGGTTTCACTGTTTTAACAGGTGAGACCGGTGCTGGAAAAACTATGATTCTGACAGCTTTTCAAATGATCATTGGTGAAAAAGTTGATTCAAGTCTGGTGCGAGCTAACGAAAAATCAGCCTTAGTTGAAGCATTTATTAAGGTTCCCCAAGATAAAGAACTTCGCCAAAGATTAGAAGAATTAGATGTCGCGATTGAAGATGATGGAACTCAAATCAGTAGAACTATTGCCCGAGAAGGTCGCGGCAAAATTATTCTGGGAGGACGATCTGTTCCCAGTGCCACTTTGGAAGAGATTACTCAAAGCTCGATAACAATTCATGGTCAAGGAGATCAGGTTTTGTTAAACAAATCTTCATTTCAAAGACAATTACTAGATCAGTTTGCTGGGGATGAACATCTTGCAAATCTTGTTAAATATCAAGACCTTTACTCAAAATATATTGAAACGAAAAAGAAACTTGAAGAACTGAAGAAAGCAGGAGGACAAAACGCACTCAGGATTGCTCAATTGCAAGAGTCCGTGAAAGAACTAAACGATGCCCAACTAGAAGTTGATGAAGAAGTCTCCATTACAGAGCGTATCAATCTAATTAACAACAGTGAAGACATTTTCGAATCTTTAGCCTTGGCCGACAAATTACTTAATGGAGCAGAAGATGGCACAACATCTGTTACCAGCCAGTTGAATCAGGCTCGAAAAGCATTAGATACCGCAGCAGCCAAAAGTGAAAGGATCTCTTCCTTAAGAGATCAGATTTCTAATCTGGAAATTGAAGTCTCGACTCTGGCCCGTGATGTAAACAGGGATTTAGCTTCATTAGATCGAGATCCGGCAACGATAGACAAACTTGAATCAAGAAGAGCGTTGATAAAGAAGTTACTTACAAAATATGGTCCGACAAGCAAAGACGCCCTTGAAAATATCAAGAAGTTTACTGAAGAATTAGCCACAATTGAAGATTTACCATCTGCAATTGAATCTGTTGAAAAAGAAATCCAGATGCAATTGAGTGAATTAGCCATCAGTGCCCAAAAAATACATGATTCAAGAGTGGATTCTTCAACGAAAATATCGCTGGCCATAGAGAAGGAACTTAAATCACTTTCAATGCCTAACGCTGATTTCAAAGTAAGAATCGAAACATCAGAAGATCAAGCAGGTTTAAAAATTAAAGTTGATAAGAATGAGACTCATTTACACTTTGATAGTTACGGGGTAGATCAAATTTCATTTGAATTCAGCGCCAATCCAGGCCAACCTCTTCGTCCTATATCTAAAGTGGCAAGTGGTGGGGAAATGTCAAGAATCATGTTGGCCATAGAGCTAGTTTTTTCAAAAAGTGGAGCAAGTAAAACCATGATCTTTGATGAAGTTGATGCAGGAATTGGTGGGGCAGCAGCAATCGAAGTTGGCAAAAGATTGAAAGCTTTGGCGAAGAATCACCAAATTGTGGTTGTCACACATTTACCTCAAGTTGCAGCATTTGCCGATAAACATCTNAAGGTTGAGAAGTCGGCCTCGGGAAATATAACAACTTCAAGTGTTATTGAACTAAATAGTGGTGCGCGAGTTACCGAAATTGCTCGAATGATGGCTGGAATCCAAGATTCAGCCTCAGCCCTTGAACACGCGCGTGAACTGCTGGGGATGTCGCAAAGCAATTAGTTATAGGATGTAATCCCGTGGGGTTAAGGTTTCTTAACTTTCATAAAAATTCTTACCACGGGAGTTAAATTGTCTAGTAGCAGTGTTAAGCACATTTTTGTCACCGGTGGTGTGGCTTCATCTCTTGGTAAAGGTTTAACGGCTTCTTCCTTAGGTAACTTGTTAGTTTCTCGTGGTCTTAAAGTAACAATGCAAAAACTTGATCCTTATTTAAATGTTGATCCTGGAACAATGAATCCTTTTCAACATGGAGAAGTTTTTGTTACCGAAGATGGTGGCGAAACAGATTTAGATGTGGGACATTACGAAAGATTTTTAAATGTTGAACTATCAAAATCAGCAAACGTAACAACGGTCAAGTTTATTCAAGTGTTATTGCACGTGAAAGACGTGGAGAGTATTTAGGTGACACCGTTCAAGTTATTCCACACATAACAAATGAAATCAAAGGTCGAATAAGAGGTATGGCTTCTGCTGATGTTGATGTTGTTATTACTGAAATTGGTGGCACCGTTGGAGATATTGAGTCCTTGCCATTCTTAGAAGCTGTCAGACAGATTCGTCACGAAATTGGCAGAGAAAACACATTTTTTCTTCATGTAAGTTTATTGCCCTACATAGGTCCATCGGGTGAGCAAAAAACCAAACCTACTCAACACAGTGTTGCTTCAATGCGAAGCATTGGTTTGCAACCTGATGCCATTGTTCTTAGATCTGATCGCATAGTTCCAGAAAACATAAAAAAGAAAATCTCAATGATGTGCGATGTTGATCAAGAAGGTGTTGTGGCAGCAGTAGATGCACCAAGTATTTACGACATTCCAAGAGTGCTTCATCGAGAAGGTTTAGATGCTTTTGTAATCAGAAGATTAGGTTTACCATTTCGAGATGTTAATTGGAAAAGTTGGGATGCACTTCTTGAACGTGTTCATAAACCAGCGCATCAAGTAACCGTTGGACTGGTTGGCAAATATATAGATCTACCTGATGCATATTTATCTGTTTCTGAAGCATTACGAGCTGGTGGTTTTGCCAATAACGCCAAAGTAACAATTAAATGGGTGGCTTCAGATGATTGCGAAACACCAGAAGGTGCAGCAAAAGCTTTAAGTGATGTTGACGCAGTGTTAATTCCTGGAGGATTTGGCGTAAGAGGTATTGAAGGAAAACTTGGTGCTCTTACTCATACAAGAAAAAATAGAATTCCCACATTAGGAATTTGTCTAGGTTTGCAATGCATGGTTATTGAATTTGCTAGAGAAATTGCAGGTATGCCAGGTGCTTCGTCACTGGAGTTTGATGCAGACACCGCATATCCAGTTATTGCAACAATGGCTGATCAAGTTGAAATTGTGAGTGGACAAAAAGATATGGGCGCTTCCATGCGATTGGGAAGTTTTCCAGCACACCTTAAAGAGAATTCAATTGTGCATGACATTTATGGTGCAACTGTTATAACTGAAAGACACAGACATCGCTATGAAGTTAACAATGAATATCGTGACAAATTATCTGAACACGGATTGATATTTTCAGGATTATCGCCCGATGGAAAATTAGTTGAGTTTATCGAACTCGACAAAAAAGATCATCCTTATTATGTAGCAACCCAAGCTCATCCTGAATTTAAGTCAAGGCCTACCAAAGCCCACCCACTCTTTGAAGGATTAATCAAAGCAGCCCTGGATTCACGCTAGAAGAATCGATAAAAGTCTCTAGGGTGGCGGATTACAACTTAGTAAGCGTAATATGTAGTTTTGTTAGAGAAACTCAAAGGAGAGAAACTAATTGTTAGTAGGAGTTCCAAAAGAGATCAAAAATCACGAATATCGTGTAGCCATAACACCTGCTGGAGTTGTTGAGTTTGTAAAAAATGGTCATCAAGTAGTTGTCGAAAAGAATGCTGGAGTTGGCTCAGCTATATCTGATGACGAGTATGTAAAAGCCGGTGCGAAAATTTTGGATTCTTCTGATGAGGTTTGGGCTAAATCTGATTTAATTTTAAAAGTTAAAGAACCTATTGCTGCTGAATATCCTAAAATGCGTAAAGATCAAATTCTTTTTACTTACCTACATTTAGCTGCGTCAAAAGATTGCACAGATGCCTTGATTAAGTCAGGAACCACTGCAATTGCGTATGAAACTGTTGAGCTAGAAAACAGATCATTACCACTTTTGGCACCAATGTCAGAAGTTGCTGGCAGATTAGCGCCACAAGTTGGTGCTCATTCACTTCTTAAGTTTCAAGGCGGTAGAGGTTTATTACTAGGTGGTGTTCCTGGAGTTAGAAAAGGAAACGTGGTAATTATTGGTGGGGGAGTTTCAGGTCAGCACGCTGCAACTATTGCTTTGGGATTTGAAGCAAATGTAACAATTCTTGATTTAAATGTTGATCGATTAAAGGAACTGGATTTGATATTTGATGGCAAAGTTCAAACACTTGTCTCAAACGCGTTCGAAATCGAAAGATGTGTTCTAGAGGCTGATTTAGTAATTGGGGCAGTGCTAGTTCCGGGTGCAAAGGCTCCAAAATTAGTTTCCAATGATCTAGTCAAAAGAATGAAACCAGGATCGGTATTAGTCGACATTGCAATTGATCAAGGTGGATGTTTTGAAGATTCCAAAGCCACAACACATGACGATCCAACATATAAAATTCATAATTCGATATTTTATTGTGTTGCAAACATGCCTGGTTCAGTTCCAAACACATCAACTTATGCTTTAACAAACGTTACTTTGCCTTACGCCAAAGCCATTGCTAACAAAGGATGGAAAAAAGCCATCCAAGATGATAAAGCTCTCAGACTTGGTTTGAATGTGCATGAAGGAAAAGTTACATATAAAGCTGTAGCAGATGCTTTTAATATGGAATACCATCCAGCGGAGAAACTAATTTCTGCTTAATGAGACTAGATCAGGCTTTGCCGCTTTATCTGAATCATTTAGCAACAGAACGAAATCTTTCGGCAAACACAATCGAGTCTTATCAACGAGATTTGGAAAATTATCTTGCTGGTATTGATTCATCAACCTCAATCGATAAAATCGAAGAAGAAAGTATTCAAAATTTTCTAAACAATTTAAGAAGTGATCTTGCAGAGTCTTCAATTTCACGTCTTATTGCATCTATCCGGGGATTTCACAAATTCTTGGTCCAAGAAGATATCTCTAAGAATAATCCTGCTCAATATTTGTCAGTTGGATCAAAAGCTTTACGTTTACCTAAGACTCTTTCAGTTGATGTAATAAATGCGGTTATTGACTCAATAGATACATCATCTCCTAATTCATCACGAGACAAATTGATATTTGAATTTCTTTATGGGACTGGGGCCAGAATTTCAGAGTTAGTAAATACCGATCTCGATGACATCGACATCGACTCCAATGTTGTTAAGATTCGTTTCGGTAAAGGTTCAAAGCAAAGAATTGTTCCCTTAGGAAAATCACTCAAAGTTGCAATTGAAAACTACTTAACTAGAAGTAGAAATTCATTAGTTAATTCAAAAAAACCTAGCGCTGCCCTAATTCTCAACGCCAAAGGTTCCCGATTAACGCGCCAAAGTATTTGGGAAGTTGTTAATAAGGTGGCATTAGATAACAAGCTTGAAGATCTCAGTCCACATTCCCTAAGACATGCCTTTGCGACTCATTTATTAGAAGGTGGCGCAGATGTACGCGTGGTACAGGAGTTACTAGGACATAGTTCGGTAAACACCACACAGATTTACACACATATCACGGTTGAAAGATTGCGAGAAGTCTTCTCCGAAACACATCCTCGAGCACACAAGTAATCAATTGGTGTTGGGTTCATGCGTAATAGAGTTCAGGCGTAGGCTTAACACGTAAGCCCAGCCGGGTCGGCTGTGCAGAAAGTAAGGTTTCAAAGTGGCTATTACATCTGTTAAAGATGATGGTTCCCGAATTCCCAAGGGTCAAAAAACTGCCACAGATTTTCCTGTTCCTCAACCTCTTAGCAAGCATGGACCAGCTCGAATTATTTCTATGGTCAATCAAAAAGGTGGAGTTGGCAAGACAACCAGCACCATTAATTTAGGTTCTGCACTTGCAGGATATGGCCGAAAAGTTCTTCTCGTTGATTTTGATCCACAAGGTGCTCTCTCTGTTGGTTTAGGAATTCCGGTTTATCAATTAGAAAAAACATTACGACACGTTCTAGTAGGGGAACAAATTCCTGCTCGAGATGTTCTAGTAAAAACTCAAGTCAAAAATCTTGATCTTCTTCCCTCAAATATTGAATTATCAGCCGCTGAACTTGAATTGGTTAGCGAAGTTGGACGTGAACAAGTTTTAGCAAGTGCACTAAAACCTTTGGTTGATGAGTATGACTACATAATTATTGATTGCCAACCATCTCTAGGACTTTTGACTGTTAATGCATTAGCTGCCTCTGAAGGTTGCGTTGTGCCACTAGAAACAGAATATTTTGCTTTGAGAGGCTTAGCACTGTTGACTCAAACAGTTGAAAAAATCAAAGGAAGAATTAATCCTGGTTTAAAAATCATCGGAATTTTGCCAACTATGTATGATCCACGAACTGTGCATGGTCGTGAAGTGTTAGAAAGAGTTGAAGAAGCATTCGGAGATAAGGTTTTTGAAACAGTTATTGCAAGAACTGTTAAATTTCCAGAAACTACTGCCGCCGGCTCTCCGATAACTGAGTATGCGCCAAGCTCATCTGCTTCAAAGGCCTATAAGCGTCTTGCCAGAGAAGTGATTGTAAAACTTTCATGACAACTGCAACCAAAGAGCCGATTGTAGTTGAGAATTCGGCTGACAAATTTAATGTCAAATTAAATCAGTTTGAGGGACCATTTGATTTACTTCTGTCATTAATTGCAAAACATGAACTAGAAGTAACAGCTCTGGCACTTCACATCGTCACCGATGATTTTTTGCAATACATAAAGAATCAGGGCTCAACCTGGGATCTTGATGAAACAACCGAATTCTTGGTTATTGCAGCTACGCTTCTAGATTTAAAAACAGCCAGACTACTGCCATCAGGTGAGGTTGAGGATGAAGAAGACATCGCCAGATTGGAAGCAAGAGATCTCTTATTTGCAAGGTTAATGCAATACAAGGCTTTCAAGGATGTTTCATTTTGGCTTAATGAACAATTAGGAACCGAATCTAAAAGATTTGCAAGGTCAGTTTCATTGGAACCACAGTTTGCCAATCTTTTGCCGGAAGTTTTATTAGGCCTAGGACCTAATGAACTTGCCCGCCTTGCTGCAAAGGCAATGGAAGTTAAAACCATTCCTTCTATTTCACTTTCTCATCTTCATGCACCAACAGTCAGTGTGAGAGAGCAAGCAGGAATAATTGTTGAAAGACTTAGAAGAGTTGGTTCAACCACATTTAGATCATTAATTTCTGGTGTAGAAGTTCCAGTTATTGTTGCGAGATTTTTAGCTATCTTGGAATTGTTCAGAGAATCACAAGTTACTTTAGAACAAGAAAGTCCATTAGCAGATTTATATATTCGATGGATTGGATCTGAACAAGGTGAAGTGCAAGTGACTGCAGAATTTGATGAATCATCAACTCAAGTAAATCTCGAGGTGGTTCAAGATGAGCAATGAGGTTGAAAACACTGAGAACTCAATTGATGAGGTTCCATCTATTGGCGCACCTTCGCTTAAGGCCGGAATCGAAGCAATATTACTAGTAGTTGACGAACCCGTTAGTGCTATAACTTTGGCCCAAATTACTAATTCACCTCAACCCCAAGTAATTAAAACTTTAAAAGATATACAAAAAGAATTCGAAACTCGTGAAGGTGGCATAACTTTAAGAGAAATTGCTGGTGGTTGGCGGTTTTACACAAATGAACACAGTGGGGAAGTTGTTGAACGATTCTTAAAAGATGGGCAAACTGCACGTCTAACGCAGGCTTCACTTGAAACTCTTGCAGTTATTGCTTACAAACAACCTGTTTCTCGTGGACGGGTTGCAGCAATAAGAGGAGTTAACGTAGATGGTGTTGTTAGAACATTACTTAATAGAGGATTAATTGAAGAAGCTGGTTCAGATAATGAATCACAAGCCGTTCTCTACAGAACAACTCCATATTTCTTAGAACGAGTCGGAATAGCTAGTTTGGATGAATTGCCACCGGTAGCAGATTACTTACCAAACATGGCCGCACTTGATTCCATCATCGACGAAACGATTGTCTAATTATGCAAAACCAGGATGGAATTAGATTACAAAAAGTTCTTGCTGCTGCAGGAGTTGGCAGTAGAAGATCTTGCGAAGAACTAATCGAACAGGGTCGTGTTGCAGTTAACGGAATTAAAGTCAACGAACAAGGAAGACGAGTTAATCCTGCTGTTGACCTAATCACCGTTGATGGTGATCCAATTGCAGCAGCCGCCGGTTTTATTGTGATTGCGTTAAACAAACCAAGTGGTGTAGTTACAACAATGAAGCGTGAGGACGATAGACCAACCGTGGCAGATTATGTTGCCAATCGCTCAGATCGTCTATTTCATGTAGGTCGCTTAGATGCAGATACTGAAGGTTTGATTCTTTTAACCAATGATGGAAATCTTGCCCATGGTTTGACTCATCCCTCATCTGAAGTCAACAAAATATATTTAGCAAGAATCAAAGGCTCTGTGACCAAAGCGGAGTTGAATGTTTTAACCACAGGAGTTGAATTAAGCGATGGTTTGGCCAAGGCAGACACCGTGTCAATTGTTGGCGCAACACCGGGCGAGACTGCAATTGAAATATCTTTACACGAAGGAAGAAATAGAATTATTCGTAGAATGTGTGAACACATCGGTCATGAAGTAATACAACTTGTCAGAGTTCAATTTGGTCCTATAAGACTTGGGGATATGAAACTTGGTAAAACTCGAGTTTTGAATCACACAGAAGTTGGAAGTTTGTATCGAGCAGCCCAATTGGTTAAAAATGAGGCGGCCATATGAAATTAATTGGCGTACGAGGCGCAACCATGCTTAAGGAAAATAATGCAGCAGAAATGAAGCAGGCTGTAATTGAATTACTTAAGGAGATGATTAGTAAGAACAGAATCGATAACAACGATTTAGTAAGCATTATCTTCACAACTACTGAAGATCTGAATTGTGCATTCCCAGCTGCTTCGGCCCGTGAAATCGGTCTAGGAGATGTTCCTTTGCTTTGTTCTAAAGAGATTGATGTACCAAACTCACCAAAATTGGTTATAAGAATCTTGATGCACACTTATTCAAATCTTTCTAGAAAAGATGTGACGCACGTTTATCTTCGCGGAGCTGAAGTACTCAGACAAGATTTGGCCCAATAATGGATGCGAGTAGTTCAACTCGCCCGCATATGGTTGTAGCCGTAGATGGACCGAGTGGTTCTGGGAAATCAAGCATAAGTAAAAAGTCTGCCGAGCAAATGGGTTTGAGTTTTCTTGACACTGGAGCAATGTATCGAGCTCTTACTTGGTTCTGTTTAAAAAACAAATTAAATGACGAAGGTCAAATTCACCCAAAATTGATTAAAGAATACTTCGATATGTGGATCTCAATTGATCCAACAGTTGAAAAAGTTGTAGTCAATAACGAGGACATAACTAGAGAAATCCGAGAAGATCTCGTGACAACAAATGTTTCCAAGTATGCTGCCATGTCCAAAGTTAGAGAATTCTTAGTTAAGAAACAAAGAGAACTCGTTGAGTTGTCTGGTCATAGAATCGTGGTTGAGGGTAGAGATATAGGAAGCGTAGTTTTACCTAAGGCTGATTTTAAAATCTACATAACCGCTTCTGATGAAGCTCGCGCAAAAAGAAGAGCGGTTCAAACCAATGCTGATGAGAAATTAGTTTTGCAAGCCCAGAAAATCAGAGACTCACTTGACACAAATAGAAGTGTTTCACCATTAATCATTCCAGAAAACGCTGTAATGCTCGATAACTCAAACCTGGATTTTGATCAGTCTGTTGCTCGATTCATTCAGATTGTAAGTGCCTAGATGTCAAATGAAGATGAAATTACCAAATCTTTACTTATTGAAAGTCAAATATGGCTTACAGATGACATCGGTGAAGAACAAGTCGTCACAGATCTTGAGCAAGAATTTGGTGATGATTACTTAGACTTAGAAGAATTAGTTGAAGAACCAGCAAAAAATAGGCCAAGAGTTGTTGTCATCGGTCGGCCTAATGTTGGTAAATCTACACTTGTTAATCGTTTAATTGGACGACGCGAAGCTGTTGTTCAAGACACTCCAGGTGTTACAAGAGATCGAATTCAATATGACGCTGAGTGGAATGGAAAAGATTTCATTCTGATTGATACAGGTGGTTGGTCGAGTGAAAAAACAGGTTTATTACCTAAAATTAGTGAACAAGTTCAAATTGCAATTGACCAGGCTGATCTCATTCTCTTTGTTGTAGATGCAAACGTTGGGCTAACTGAAGATGATGAATCCGTTGTAAAACTCATCCGAAGAAATACTGTTCCCGTAATTCTTGTGGCAAACAAAGTCGATGGGGTAGAAGCAGAGGCCCAAATAGGAAATCTATGGTCGCTTGGATTAGGCGAACCATTTCCAGTAAGTGCTTTACACGGAAGAGGATCGGGTGATCTTCTTGAATTAGTCATTAACAAAATGCCAGAAGAGTCGAGAATTAAAGATCAACTAAAAGGACCTACCAAGGTTGCACTAATTGGCAGACCAAACGTTGGCAAAAGCAGTTTGTTAAACAAACTTACCAAGAGCAATCGTTCGGTGGTTTCAGAAATTGCGGGGACAACCGTTGATCCTGTAGATGAAATTGTCATGATCGCAGATGAAGCATGGAATTTCATTGATACTGCCGGCATAAGAAGAAGAGTCAGAGAATCTTCAGGTTATGAATATTACGCAAGTCTACGAACACAAGCGGCTTTGGAACGAGCTGAAATTGCCTTACTTATTCTTGAATCTAGTGAGACTATTACTGATCAAGATCGCAAACTAATAAATCTTGTGACAGAGGCAGGACGAGCACTAGTACTTGTGTTTAACAAGTGGGACTTACTGGATGAAGACAGACGCTTACTTCTGGAAAAAGAAATTGAGATGGATTTACACAATGTTAAATGGGCACCAAGAGTGAATTTATCTGCATTAACTGGTTGGCATGTAGATCGTTTATCTAGCGCTCTTCATAGTGCTTATGAAGGATGGTCCACTCGTGTAGCAACATCAAAACTAAATCAGTTCATTAAAGAACATGTTGCCGCAAATCCTCATCCAGTTAGGGGAGGCAAACAGTCAAAAATACTTTTCGCTACTCAAATTGGACAAAAACCTCCAGCTTTTGCCTTGTTCACAACTGGACTAATAGATGAAAGCTACGTCAGGTTTATCGAGCGACGCCTTAGAGAAGAATATGGTTTTCAAGGCTCACCAATTCACATAAAAGTTAAAATCAGGGAACGTCGAAAAAGATAAATGTTTAATATTCCTAATTCCATAAGTTTTGCGAGACTACTCTTAATCCCAGTGTTTATTTGGCTTTCATTAACAAATAATTTGGCGCTTGCTTGTGTCACAATATTTGTAGCATCTTTTACTGATTGGCTCGATGGTTATGCCGCAAGAAAACTAAATCAATTCACTAGACTTGGTCAACTACTAGACCCAATTTCAGACAGATTATATATTNTAGCCCTTCTGTTTGTGATCTATTATNTNGAACTTGCNCCAATAATTATCTTGGTNTTCATTTTATTGCGAGAATTAANTCTTACACTTTTAATGATTTATTTAAAGACAAGAGGTATAACAGGTTTGCCCGTACATTATTTAGGAAAGATGGGAGCATTTTGTCTCCTAATTGGATTACCCGGACTCATTTTTGCAGAAGCCTTTACAGAGACTGCCTTCATTTGGTTGACCATTGGGTGGTCATTTTTAATCTGGGGACTATTTCTTTATGCGTTCTCAGCGTATAGATATTTCGAACATGCCAAAGTAGTACTATCGAAATATGTCTAAAGANTCCTTTTTTAGAGATGATAATTCNTCATCGATGGGTTTACTCTCNTTACTCAATAACGAGATTGAGACCAACGAATATCAAGTTTCTAAAAACACTAAGCAAGTAAAGAAAGATCCGACTTGGTGGATTGCCGTTGTACTTTCATTCGCCGGATTATTTTTCGGTGTAGCAGTCGCTAATACCCAAAGACAGCAACCAATCTTTGAGCAAAATAGAGAAAACTTAAGAAAGTCAATTACTAAAAGTATCGACAATCTCAACATCACGACTCAGAATTTGAGTTTGATTAACAATGAAATAGCACAAGTCAAATCTCTTACCCCTGGCCTTGATTTTCATGGTCTAAATCAAAAAAGCGAAACTGATCTACAAATTATTTCAGGTCTAAGTGCTGTTCAAGGTTTTGGTTACGAAATTGAACTCAATGATGCTATAAAAACTGACTCACTTGACATAGATAAATTAGATCTAGCAAGAATCTATGATTCTGACGTTCAATTATTGGTTAATGCCTTATGGGCAACTGGAGCTGAGTCGATTGCAATTAACAACCGTCGTCTAACCTCAACTTCTGCAATTAGATCTGCCGGTGATGCAATTTTAGTAAACTATCAACCACTTCTTCCGCCTTACAAAATTGCTGCTATTGGAAGCAGAAGCATTAAAGAAGACATAAATCAGAATCCTGATTTTCAAGATCTACAGTTTGTGGTGAAAACTTACGGTCTTCTCTTTAAGATGTCTGAATTTAAGGAAATCACAATGCAGGCAACGGGTGTTTCATTGCCTGACATGCAAGGCATTACAGTAGGGAGCAGATCATGATTCCAGTAATCGGCTTGTTAATTGGTGTACTAGTTGGTGTTGTAATTGATCCAACAGTTCCATTATGGATGCAGCCATATCTTCCAATCGCAGTTATTGCTGCGTTAGATGCAGTATTTGGTGCAATTAGGGCAAGCTTAGAAGAAGTTTTTGATGACAAAATCTTTATTTCATCATTTGCAAGTAACGTTTTAATTGCTGCAGTTATTGTTTTCTTGGGGGATCAACTAGGAGTTGGAACTCAACTTTCAACTGGAGTTGTTGTCGTTTTAGCGATGCGAATATTTGCGAACGCAGCAGCAATCAGACGTAATCTCTTTAATAGACAATGAAAAAAAAGATTCGGGTAAAAACCCCTAAGGGCTTACAAACCCCTCAAAGCAGACGTTATTTTGCCGTGATCTTATCTGTTCTTTTGGGTATTTTTATCAGTATCGCGATTAAGCAAAATGATCAACCAGAACTTCTTACCTCTGTTCGAGAGGATGAACTAGTTCTCATCCTGGATGACTTATCAAAACAAAAAGATGCACTTGAAATTGAACTTCTCAAACAATCACAAATTCTTGATTCCTTAAAGAGTGGTTCAGGAGATGAGGCCAGAAAAGCTGCCCAAAATAGAATTGATCAACTTATTTTATTGTCTGGCACAGCACCTGTTGCTGGAAGAGGAATCCAAGTATTAATCACAGGAGACGTTTATTCAGTTAATTCATTCACCATTCTTGATACGGTTCAAGAGTTACGCGATGCTGGAGCAGTTGCTATCGAGGTAAACGGAGTAAGAGTTATTAATAGCACATATTTTACTGATACAAATGAAGGAATAAGCGTTAACAATACAAAAATTAGAAGTCCATACAAACTACTTGCCTTAGGTGATCCTGAAACAATGTCAACAGCCTTAAAAATTCCAGGAGGAATGTCAGAGAATGTCACCACCTCTGGAGGAAATGTGATCATTACAGAGTTTCCCGAATTAGAAATAACCTCCAGTGTTCCTCTTACAACACCTGAATACGCTGATTCGGTAATTGATTAATAGGATTGCACTATGAATACACCTTCTGATCTTCGATACACCAAAGAACACGAATGGGTCAAAATTGAATCTGAAGATGTTGTTGTCTTTGGAATTACTGACTTTGCTCAATCAGCCTTGGGAGACGTGGTATTTGCAAGCCTGCCTAAGGTAGGAGCATCTTTAACTGCGGGACAAACATGTGGCGAAGTTGAATCCACAAAATCTGTCAGTGATATTTATTCTCCTGTTACAGGAGTGGTAAAAGAAATTAATGAGAAATTAGCAAACAGTCCCGAGATTCTTAATTCTGATCCTTATGGTGCTGGTTGGATGGTAAAACTCTCTGGAGTTTCTAAATCACAAGTTGAAACCCTTTTAGATGCAGCGGGATATCAAAAAATCACCGAATCAGCGTAACCAAAAACCTCGACCTCAGGTTGACCCTTTAACAGCATTGACTTAGGGTTAGGGGAGGAGGACATATTTAATTATGAACATGGAAAACACTGGTTCGATACCTTCGGTCTCCTCTGATACTTCTGCTCTTCCAGCAATTGATGATGGTCATTTAGAAGGTTTAGAAAAAGGCAGTGCCGCTCTTTTAGTACGTAGTGGGCCGCAACGAAATGAAAGATTTATTTTATCCGGCCAACAAATAACTCTAGGTAGATCAGATGAATCAAACATTGTGTTAGACGATGTTACAGTTTCACGAGTTCATGCACTTATTACTAAAGGTTCTTCTGGATGGAAGATTGAAGATAAAGGTAGCTTAAACGGAGTATACGTAAACTTTGTCAGAATTGAAGATTCGAAATTATCTGCTGGTGATGATGTTCAAATTGGAAAATATCGATTCACTTTTCTTTTACCTGAACAAAAAATCTAAATGACAATAGTTTCAAGACGATCAGATCTCTTCACCATAGGTGAAGTGCTGAATCAAGTTCGTAGTGAATTCGATGATATTTCAATCTCAAAGATTCGTTTCTTAGAAGCAGAGGGACTTATCATTCCAGCTAGAACCAAAAGCGGATATAGGAAATTCTCCTCAAATGATGTTGAAAAGCTTCGCTACATTCTCAGAATGCAAAGAGATCATTATCTTCCCTTAAAGGTGATAAAGGAACATATTGAGGCAATTGATCGAGGATTGAAGCCTGAAATTGAAGAAGTTGAAAAACCTAAGGTTCCTTCAGCTTTAGTAGACCTCAATCAAAACAAGGAGAGAAAATCAAATATCCGTGTCACTAGAGATGAACTAATGGCAAATACCTTGATTTCAGATCAGGATTTAAAGGATTCCGAGGATTACGGTTTGATACGAGTTTTGGCAGATAAACGTCACTATGACGAAAATGCTGTTAGAACTGCGCGTGTGATTGCAGCTCTGTCTGGTTTTGGATTGGAGCCTAGACATTTAAAGGTTCTAAAATCTGGCAGTGATCGAGAATCGTCATTGATTAAACAAGTTGTTTCCCCAATGGCTCGTTCAAAGAGGCCAGATGCAAGTGAGCAGGCATATGAAATGATGCGAGAGATATCAAATTTAACAAATCAATTGCATTTCATCTTGGTCTCGTCAACTCTTGATGATGAACTGCTATGACACAAGAAAAGCCAGGATTCGTCAAAGTTAATGTGGTTGGAGTTCGAGTTGAAATGCCTACCAATCAACCGATAATTCTTTTGCAAGATGAAGTAGGGGAGCGCTATCTTCCGATTTGGGTGGGTGCTGTTGAAGCCACCGCNATTGCATTTGCTCAACAAGGTATNAATCCACCTCGTCCATTAACTCACGATTTGTTCACAGATGTTTTGAAGACGTTGAAGGCAAAATTAGTTGAGGTNCGAATTACNTCNTTGAAGGATGGCATATTTTACGCTGAAATTGAGTTTGATTCNGGACAAATTCTTTCCTCTCGTCCNTCTGATGCAATTGCACTAGCTCTTAGAAACGAGTCCGTGATATTTGTTGCTGAAGATGTCATCCTGGCGGCTGGAATTGACATTCCGGCTGAGGAAGAGGATGAGGTCGATAAATTTAGAGAGTTTCTTGACCAGGTAAAGCCCGAAGACTTCAATCAGTGAGGAAGCATTAACCTAAATCTATACTTTAGGGTTACGGCGTGTCAGGGTCTAAATAAGGACTAAGTCTGCACCTTTGGTTTACTCTTGTAACACAATCCCTAAGAAACTGGTGAAAATTATGCTTCCATCAAAAGGTCACCAAGAATCTTTGTTCGAACCAACAAATGCCAACAAACTTCCCGAAGGCGTTGGTTACAGGGGAGCAGTTGCTTGTTCAGCTGCCGGAATTAGTTACAGACAACTTGATTACTGGGCTCGCACCGGATTAATAGAACCAACAGTTAGACCTGCTCAAGGTTCCGGTTCACAACGACTTTATTCATTTACCGATGTTTTGGTTCTTAAAGTGATCAAACGACTGCTAGACACAGGAGTTTCGCTACAAAACATTAGAACTGCTGTAGAACTTTTACGAAACCGTGGCACAGAAGATTTATCTAACTTGACGTTAATCAGTGATGGAGCATCTGTTTACGAATGCACCAGTGATGACGAAGTTATTGACTTGGTTCGTGGCGGTCAAGGAGTATTTGGAATTGCAGTAGGAAGTGTTTGGCGCGAAGTTGAAGGAAGCCTCGCACAATTCCCAGCAGAAACCCCTGAGGGAAATATTGTTCTTACCGATAAAGTTATCGACGAATTGGCGTCAAGACGAGCCGCTCGTAATGAAATTGCTTAAAGCCTAGAGCAAAGTAAGATTGTTATCGAGGGAATTTATCCCTCATTATTGATAACAAGGTGGGCGTTTTCTTAAATGGTCAACAAGGAAGCTGTTTTCCAAGATCGCCATATTGGCCCAAATTCAGACGCTGTGCAAGGCATGTTGAAAGAAACAGGATTTGCCTCCCTTGATGAGTTGTTGGAAAAAACTATTCCAAAATCCATTCATTTCAAGGAAAAGTTAAACCTTCCAGAAGCCTTATCTGAAGATCAGGCACAAAAAGAATTAAAAAATATTGCAGGACTTAATAAAGAAATGATAAGTCTTATTGGACTTGGTTACTCAAATTGCTTAACACCTGCAGTTATCAGAAGAAACATTTTGGAAAGTCCATCGTGGTATACCGCTTACACTCCATATCAGGCTGAGATTTCACAAGGTCGTCTGGAAGCTTTACTGCTTTTTCAGACCATGATTCAAGATCTAACAGGCTTAGCCGTCTCAAATGCATCTTTACTCGATGAGCCAACTGCAGCAGCAGAAGCAATGAGATTAGCTCAAAGATCAAGTAAAAATGATTCCCATATTTTTCTGGTGGATAAAGATACTCATCCACAAACAATTGCAGTTTTGCAAACTCGCGCCATTCCAGTTGGTATTGAAATCAAGATGGTTGATATTGATAATGATGAAATAGTTGAAAATGCTTTTGGAGTATTGATTTCTTATCCAAGTAGCACAGGAAATATTCGTGATTTGAAAGAGTACGTAAGAAAATGTAAAGAATCAGGATTAGTTGTAATTACTACTACAGATCTATTATCGTTAACTTTAATTGAAGAGCCAGGATCTTTTGGTGTCGATATTGCAGTTGGGAGTGCACAAAGATTTGGTGTTCCTTTAGGTTTTGGTGGACCTCATGCAGGTTTTATTGCAGTTACCGAAGATTTATCAAGATCATTACCAGGAAGATTAATTGGTGTGAGTATTGATTCAACTGGTCGTGCTGCTTATCGTTTGGCATTACAAACAAGAGAACAACATATTAGAAGAGGAAAAGCAACAAGCAATATTTGCACTGCCCAAGTTTTATTAGCAGTTATTGCTGCTTCTTATGCTGCATATCACGGACCTCATCGATTAAAAGCTATGGCAATAAGAATTCATAATCAAGCAAAAACTGTTGCAAAAATGGCCAAAACACTGGTTTAAAAGTTGATGCATGACAAATATTTTGATTCAGTTTGTTTACAAGTAAAGAATGCTGATCAATTAATTTCGGATTTCTTGAATAATGGAATAAATATAAGAAAAATTAGTGATACTCAGGTTGTTATAGCTCTTGATGAGGCTACAAATGATGAGGTAATGCAACTGATCGCACAATCTCTGAAAACAACAAGTGTTAAAGAAGATAACGAAGTTGTCGGAATTAATAGTCGTAAATCTTCATTCTTAACACATATGCATTTCAATAAATACCATAATGAAACAGCAATGCTTAGATGGCTTAGATCATTAAGTAATAAAGATATTGCCTTAGATAGATCAATAATTCCACTTGGTTCATGCACTATGAAACTAAACTCTGCATCTGAAATGGAACCGATAACTTGGTCTAATTTGGCCAATATTCACCCATTTGCACCGAATAATCAGACAATTGGATGGAAAGAAATAGTAAATCAGTTACAGGATTGGTTATGTGAAATCACTGGTTATGACGCAATTAGTTTGCAACCAAATGCAGGATCCCAAGGTGAATTTGCAGGTCTGCTTGCCATCAGGGGATATCACCAATCAAGAAACGAAGGACATCGAAATGTTTGCTTAATTCCATCTAGTGCTCATGGCACAAATGCTGCAAGTGCAGTTATGGCAGGAATGATTGTTGAAGTTGTTGAATGTAGTGAAACTGGAGATGTAGATCTAGTTGATTTAACAAATAAAATTGAAAAAAACAGAAATAACTTAGCTGCAGTTATGGTTACTTATCCATCGACTCATGGTGTTTTTGAAGAAGAAATATCTAAATTATGTGAACTAATTCATGACGCCGGGGGACAGGTTTATGTTGATGGAGCAAATCTCAATGCTCTTGTAGCAGTTGCTAAGCCAGGTAAGTTTGGAGCTGATGTTTCACATTTAAATTTGCATAAAACTTTCTGTATTCCTCATGGTGGTGGAGGACCAGGAGTTGGACCAGTTGGGGTACGAAAACACTTGGCAGAGTTTTTACCAACTCATCCATTAAATGATGACTGTGGACCCTTACCAAAGGTCGTCGGACCAATAAGTGGTGCACCTTATGGAAGTGCAGGAATTTTGCCTATTTCATGGATGTATATAAAGATGATGGGTGCTAAAGGTTTATTTGATGCCACGGCAACAGCAATCTTGTCTGCAAATTACATAGCAAAAAAATTATCTAATCACTATAAAATTCTTTACACAGGAGTCAACGGCACTGTGGCTCATGAATGCATATTAGATATCAGGGATTTAACAAAATCAACTGGTGTAAGTGTTGATGACATTGCGAAAAGACTTATGGATTATGGACTACATGCACCAACAATGTCTTTTCCAGTTGCTGGAACTTTCATGATAGAACCAACCGAAAGTGAAGATTTGGTTGAAATGGATCGCTTTATCAATGCCATGATTAGTATAAGAAAAGAAATTGCTGACATCGAATCAGGAAAAATCTCAATCGAAGATTCAGTACTTCGAAATGCTCCACATACAGCTGAAGACTTAGCAGGAGATTGGAACCGTAAATACAGCAGAGAAGAGGCAGTTTTTCCTGTTCCTTCAGTTAGATCTAACAAGTATTGGCCACCGGTAAACAGAATTGATGGCGCTTATGGGGATAGAAACTTGATCTGTTCTTGTCCATCACCCAGAGAACTGGCCAACTCTTAATTTTTTAGAAGTACAAGAAATAACTATTTACTTTACATAACATATCTTATCGGACAATACCTATGTCTATCTACGAAGAAGAATTCGCTGAAATCCCCAGATTCCTATCTTCCAAAAGGCTTCCAAAACAATGTTTTTACTCATTTTTGAGGTACCAATGGTTCTTTCGGTGAATGTAATTGGAACTTCTTTTATACTTAATCCTTTTTTTAAGAATCTTCGAACCATGTCAACTTGAAAGCAATAACCTTGGCTATCGATCTTATCTAATTCAATTTCCTTTAGAGCTTTAGTTTTATATGCCCTGAAACCACCAGTTGCATCCTTAATTTCAATCCCTAACATAAATCTGGCGTAAAGATTTCCTCCACGAGAAAGTATTTCTCTACTTTTGGGCCAATTAACTACTTTTCCACCTGATACCCAACGAGAACCAAGAACGCAGTCATAATTTGGTATCTCATTGAGGATTTTTACTAAATCCTTAGGATCATGAGAGCCATCTGCGTCCATTTCAACTAGGACATCAAAATTGTCCATGGATTGTTTAAATCCATCAATGTATGCAGCACCCAAACCATTCTTTGTGGAGCGATGTAAAACATCTAAATTCTTATACTTTAGTTTTAGTTGTTCAGCCAGCTCTCCTGTTCCATCTGGAGAATTATCATCAATTACTAAAACCTCAACATTTGGATTGTGTTCGAATATTCTATGCACAATTGAAGCAAGGGTGTGTAATTCTTGATATGTGGGAACTAAAACTCGAGTTTTCATAATTTCCTGTAACCATATCTTAACAGCAACAAAATGAATGGCAGGAATATTCCAAAAAGGGATATAAATCCTATTTCTTTGCTGTATNTAACCGCCGGAGTTAAATCTGAATATAGATTCGCTTGAACAATTTTTGACTGAGGGACAAACTCATTTGATTGCCACAAGGCCTTACCTGATCTATCAATGTGAGCAGATATCCCGGTCGTAGCTGATATAACCACTTCCCTACCCATCTCTAAAGCTCTAAGCCTTGTCATTGTGAATTGCTGATCAATCTGATTAGAGAAGGCATATGTTGCATTATTGGTGTGAACTGAAATTAATTGTCCCCCACTTATCATTTGTTCATTAAGAGTTTTATTCCAGGCTATTTCAAAGCAAACTATTGGACTTATAACGTTGCCATCTATATCTATATTGTTTGGATACTTTCCAGGGATAAAATCTTGGGGAATTAAATCAAATCTTCTAATGTATTTAGATAGTGTCTCTCTGAAGGGTAAATACTCTCCAAATGGAACCAGAATCGACTTGACATACTCTTGCTCAACATTTGAGGTGAGTGGATTCCACAAGCCAACGCTATTTGAAAGACCATCATCTTCCTGAATTACTGCTCCGGCCAACAAAGGTTTTTGACTTAAATCGAGAATTTCATTTATATATTCTGCAGCCTGAGCATTCTTAAATGGATCTACGTCAATAGCGTTTTCTGGCCAGAAAATAGCGTCGATTTCACGATTTGATTCTGTTAACAATTTCTTAGTTTCTATCGAGTGAAAATTAAGAACTTCTAGCTTCTGCTCATTAAATAGCAATCCTGATCGAGGCACACTTCCCTGAATAAGTGCCAAATTCATTGACTTTGATGATTTATCGTATCCAATTTTTAAGCCATCGATTGAATAAAGAAATGCAAAAATAAATATTGAAAAAACAATTGCTGGAAAAAATGCTTTTTGCAAGACAAATCCAACTAATGGAATAAGTAAAATA
>B570J14230_10000151_pt1 | contig 24840 bp, 28 predicted proteins | sample LakMenepilimnion_3_FD_14230 | JGI IMG/M metagenome (IMG submission 14230) | reverse complement strand
CCTTAGCCCATGAGCGGAAACTTGATTAATCGAGTATTTCTCGCCCGTCTTGCAGGTACCGCGGTCTTTGATCCAAATGGTGATCCAGTAGGAAAGGTGCGAGATGCACTCGCGACCCTTCGTGCTAATAATCAACCGCCACGTATCTTGGGATTAATTGTTGAAGTACCACTTCGTCGTCGCGTATTTGTTCCAATTACTCGAGTTAATTCTATTGAGAGTGGAGCAGTTGTTATTACAGGATTACTTAACATGCGCCGATTCGAAGCACGTGCAGGTGAAGTTTTAGTTCTTGGAGACATGCTTGATCGTTCAATTTCACTCGTTGACAGTGGCGAAAAAGTTGTTGTTGAAGATATGGGTATGGAACAAAACCGAAGTGGTGATTGGCTGATCACGCGCGTTCACATTATGCGTCGTGGCACAGGCTTGCGCCGTAAAGGAGCAACCTCAACCGTTCTCTGGGAAGAAATAACTGGTTTCGCAGTTGCAGAACACAACCAAGGTGTAGCGAATTTACTTTCAACTCTGAGCACACTTCGTGCTGCTGACCTTGCATCAGTAATGCATGACCTTGCACCTAAGCGTCGTGTAGAAGTTGCGCGCGCCTTAAATGACGAGCGACTTGCAGATGTACTCGAGGAGATGGATGAAGCAGAGCGCGTAGAGCTTTTGGCGGAGTTAGAAGGTGAACGTGCTGCCGATGTTCTGGGTGAAATGGATCCTGATGATGCTGCCGACTTACTACGTGAAGTTGGTCAAGAGCGTGCGCAAGCACTCTTAGATTTAATGGAACCAGAAGATGCCGAAGATGTGCGTCGATTGATGAACTACGAAGATTACACAGCTGGCGGAATGATGACGACAGAACCTATTGTCATGACAGCCGATAACACAGTTGCAGAAGCACTTGCCGCGGTGCGTCAAAGTGAAATTTCTCCAGCACTGGCATCACAAATCTTTATTTGTCGCGCTCCACTAGAAACTCCTACCGGCCGATTTATTGGAATTGCTCACTATCAACGTTTGCTACGCGAAGCACCATCAACGCTGCTTGGCTCTATGGTTGATACAGATACTCAGGGATTAAATCCACAAGCATCATTGAATGAAGTTTCGTCATACTTAGCCAGTTACAACTTGTTATCAGTACCCGTCGTAGACGCCAATGAACGTTTGCTTGGAGCTGTGACAGTTGACGATGTGCTCGATCACTTATTGCCTGAAAATTGGCGACATGATCACCGTGATATGTCCAAGACAGTTAATGTCTTGGAACACGAGCATTTAATGAGCGCACAAGAGAGCGAGGGAAAATAAATGGCACGTAATAATCGTTTGGATACTCCTCGCGAGACTGGTCGAACATTTCGTCCGAACTTTGATCCAGAAGCTTTTGGTCGCTTATCGGAGAGATTTGCACGCTTCCTAGGTACGGCTGGTTTCTTGGTTTACATGACCGGTTTTGTTCTCAGTTGGGTTTTATGGAATGCATTTGCTCCAGTAGATCTTCGCTTCGATGATTTTCCATTTATCTTCCTAACTTTGATCTTGTCTCTACAAGCTTCATACGCTGCGCCACTGATTCTGCTTGCACAAAATCGACAAGCAGACCGTGATCGCATTCAAGTGAGTGAAGATCGCGTACGCAACGAGCGCTCTATTGCAGATACCGAATACTTAACTCGTGAATTAGCGAGTCTTCGTAATGCACTGGGTGAAGTTGCAACCCGAGATTTCTTGCGAAATGAACTAAAGGACATGCTTGAAGAAGTTCTTGATGAATTACGTGGCAAGTCCAAGTCTGACACCGAGAAGTGATTTCTTTCTAACAACTAATTGATCAACAATTAAATTAACTGATTTAGCAGCAGCACTATCTGGGAATTGAACTACGACAGGCGCGCCGTTATCTCCACCAGTTCGTAGATCTGGACTAAATGGAACTTTTCCTAGAAGTGGAACATCTATACCCGCTAACTCAGAAAGACGTCTTGCTGTTTCTTCGCCACCACCTGAACCAAATAAAGAAATCGTGTCGCTGCAATGTGGGCAAGGAAAATCAGACATGTTTTCAATTACGCCGACTAGGTGCTGCTTAATCTGATGTGCAATACGTCCTGCACGTTCTGCAACTTCAGCTGCAGCAACTTGTGGTGTTGTTACAACGAGTATTTCTGAACCAGGAATAAGTTGGCCCAAAGAAATTGCAAGATCGCCAGTACCTGGTGGTAAATCAATGAGAAGTAAATCTAAATCTCCCCAGTATGCATCGGAGAGTAATTGCTCTAAAACTTTGTGCAGAAGGGGGCCACGGTAGGCAACCGCATCTGATCGTTCTGGTTTGAACATCTCCATAGATACAACTTTTACACCGTAAGACTCAAGTGGGATAAACATCTGATCAATCGCAGTTGGGCGCTGTCCAATTAATCCCATCAATCGTGGAACCGAGTGTCCATAAACGTCTGCATCTAAAATTCCTACGCGCAGACCTTTTTGCGCAGCGGCTACGGCTAAATTAACCGTAAGGGATGATTTTCCAACGCCGCCTTTTCCAGATGCAATACCGATTACACGAGTTAGTGATTCTGGTTGTGCGAATGGAATGATTTTTTCTCGCCCATTACGTAATAAAGATTTCAAATTGCCACGTTGTTCTTCATTCATAACTCCAAATGAAATTTCAACGGATGAAATTGTTTCTACGCTCATGACAGCTTTTGTGATGTCAGTGCGCAACCTGTCTTGCATAGGGCATCCAGAAATTGTTAGCAAAATCTTTAGGCGAGCAACGCCACCATCTGCTTCTACAGACTCAACCATCCCTAAATCAGGTAAAGGTCGATGAATTTCTGGATCTTCTACAGTTGCTAAAGCCGCATGAATCGATTCAATAACGGTCATAGTAAATCTGGATCAATCTTTGGTTTAGCAGCATTGCGAGGCTTTTCTTCATCAAGAGTGCCTGCTAATTGTTTCTTAATGAATGTCTTTGGATTCAAATCAGATGGTTGTAAGTTTTCGAATCCAGGTCCTAGATTTTCACGAAGTTCTGAAGTTGCAGTATTTGCAAGATTTTTAACCTTCTTGAGAAATTTTGCTGCATCTGAGGAGAACTTAGGTAAACGCTCTGGTCCAACAAAGAAAATTGCAAGTACAGCCAAGCCAAGGAATTCACCTGGTCCAATACCGAAAATCATGTTGTAAGCCTAGTGCGTGCCGTGGATTAGTTCTTGCCAGCAGTCAACGTGACAGTCGTTGACCGTGTACTGCTGCCACGTTTGTACTTCACTTCAACGCGATCGCCAATACTTCTGGCTCGGATTGCAACGATGAGTTCATCAGGATTATTAATAGCTTTTCCACCAAATTCAATGATCAAATCTCCTGGTTTAATTCCAGCTTTTTGCGCTGGTCCCCCGGGAAGAATTGCCCCATCTGCTGTGGTTACTTTGGCGCCAGGTCCAGCAAAATTCATATCGATTGAAACACCCATTACTGGATAAGAAGCTTTGCCAGTTGTTATTAACTGATCAGCTGTTTTTCTTGCTTGATTAATTGGAATTGCAAAACCTAAGCCAATTGATCCTGCTTGTGAATTTAAAGATCCGCTCAGTGTTGCAATTGCGGAGTTAACTCCAATAACTGCTCCGGTCGTATCAATTAATGGTCCACCAGAATTTCCCGGATTAATTGCAGCATCTGTTTGCAGCGCATTAATGAATGAACTTTCACCTGCTGATCCACCCGCAGTCACTGCTCTATCTTTTGCGCTAATGATTCCAAGTGTCACCGTTCCAGATAAGCCAAGTGGTGAACCTACGGCTATGACTGAATCTCCGACGGCAACTTTGTCACTGTCGCCAAATTGAAGAGCAGGCAAGCCTGTTGCCATAATTTTAAGTACTGCTAAATCATATGAGGAGTCCCGGCCAACAATTGTGCTTTCAAAATCTTCACCGTTATTGAGTGTGACAATGATTTTGGCTTTCGCGAGTGCGGCTTCTTCTACAACATGGTTATTTGTAAGAATGAATCCTGAGCTGTCAATAATGAAACCTGAACCAGAACTACCGGCTTCTGTTGTTATAGAAACTACTGATGGCAGAACTCGATTTGCTAAACCTGCAACTGAATCTGGCTTGCGCTCGATTGAATTTGAAGCTGAAACTAAATTGGCTTTGCCGCCAAAAAATCCTCCTGAAGCATTTACGCCTAGCGCTCCCCCAACAATTCCAGCGATGATTGCCAAGACGACAACTGCACCTGGAGTCACACCTTTATTGGATCGTGGAAAATCTTGCGAGTTCCACCATGGTGCATCTGAGTGTGCTTTGGTTTTGCGAGTGCGAAACTTCATGGCGCTTATCTTGCTACAACTTTGTTGCGATTAACAAACCATCACCAACTGTAATGAGTGTGCTTACCCACAGATCCGTGGCACCTTTAACGCTCTTTCCAGCGTCACGCAGTGCAATTGTTCGCGGATCTCTTTGTGAAGGATCGCTGACTTTGCCACCGCCAAAAAATCCGTCGATAACCATGACACCACCGCTTCGCAAAATGCGATGAGCTTCTTCAATTGTGTATGTCAGATCCTCTGGATTGTGTCGCAGAACAACTAGGTCATACGCGCGATCAGTTAACTTGGTCATAACATCCATAATTGAATTTGTAATGAGTCGATATCGAGATGGTGCAATATCCGCATCTTGCATTGCAATTCTGGCGATACGTGAATGTTCGGTCTCATCATCAATTGAAGTGAGCGTGCCGCTTGTGATCATTCCACTTAAAATCCAGAGGCTTCCTACTCCTGAGCCAGTTCCAACTTCAACTACTGATTGAGCGGAGAGTTGATGTGCAAGTGCACGAAGGTATGAGCCAACACCAGTTGTTGCATCATTGGCGCCAACTTCTGCACCACGCGCACGTGCACGAATTTGAAATTCATCTTCAAGAATAAAGTTTTCAGCATATGCGTGCGGATCTATTCTCATCATAAACTCATAATCCAATCAATTAGCAAACGAACACCGAAGCCAGTTCCACCTTTAGGAGATTCTCCAGCATCACTTTCACTTCGGGCTGTTCCTGCAACATCTAAGTGAACCCATTTTCTTTGGCCAGTAAATTTCTCTAGAAACAGTGCAGCGGTTACAGAACCTGCGGAGTAATCACCTTTATCTGCAGTGTGATTAAAGTCTGCGATGTCACTTTCGAGAGAATCTTGATAGTCATCAATTAACGGCATGTGCCAGAGGCGATCACCGGAGGTTTCTCCTGCTGCAACTAGTTGAGAAGCTAATTTGGAATCACGGGTATACATCGCGCCGTATTGGCGACCCAGTCCTAGCGTTGCTGAGCCAGTCAGAGTTGCTATATCAAGCAGATAATCTGGATCTAGCTTTGCATCGGCGTAAGCCAATCCATCTGCTAAAACTAAACGTCCTTCTGCATCTGTATCTAAAACTTCTACAGTTGTTCCACCATAATGAGTGATTACATCACTTGGTCTTTGTGATGTGCCAGAGAGTGCATTTTCTGCACACATCAATAAGGCAGTGACTTTAACCCGCGGCTTTAATTCTGGTAGCGCTCCCACAACGTTGAGAACAGCAGAGGCACCAGCCATGTCACTCTTCATGGCCATCATCAAATCGTATGGACGTTTGAGAGAAACTCCGCCCGTATCAAAGGTAATTCCTTTACCAACTAATACAACGTGTGGGATTTTCTTCCCCGTTGCCTTGGGTGAATAAGAAATTTGAATAAATCTAGGACCGGGCTTTGGAGATGAATTTCCTACCGCTCTTAAACCACCAAATTGAGCAAGATCTTTTCCAGCCAGAACTTTGATGGTGAGCTTGCCTTCCTTTGCAATCTTTTGGGCTTGCTGCGCCATCCACAGCGGATTTTTGATGTTAGAAGGGGTATGTACTAAATCGCGAGCGCGACAGACGGCATTAGCAATGACATGGCTTCATCAATAATTTTTTCACTCTTGCACACAATATTAAATGTTGGCTGATCAGTCTTGGCATCACTCTTAAGTGTCCATGTGTACGAACCTAATACGGAGGAGATTGCATGCGCACGAATATCTTGGCTTTGACTTGCTAATAAATTTGAGACATTAATTTTCTTGCCACGAAGTTTTCTACCCAAGCTAGCTGCAGCAAGGCGATGTGATTGCGTGCTCTGGTCTCCAAGACCGATGACAAATACTCGATCTGCTTTTGTGGCTTTTTGACTAACAGGGATTTCAAGAATTTCACCGGGCTTACCTGCTGGTTGAAAAAATGAAATTTCATCAATGAGGTCTACGTCGAAGAATTTCTCTATGGAGGCTATGGCGTCTATAGCGCCAACTAATTCATATCCATCTTCTTCGGATTTAACGAAACCAACTGCGATGGCATCTGCACTGACAATATCTTCAACGCGAGAAGAGATGCTTGAGAGTTGGGCGTAAGGCATAGCGCAAAGGCTAACTAAAAAAGGAAGAAATGCGCTCTATTTCTTAACGAGGGAAACTGCGGCATGTAATGCAGCGCTGAGGTTATTTGCTTCCTCTGCATTCATTTCAACTACGAGTCGACCGCCGCCTTCTAGTGGAATACGCATCACGAGTGAGCGAGCCTCCTTTGTGACCTCCATAGGACCATCACCAGTGCGGGGTTTCATAGCTGCCATCTGGGGACTCCTTAGGGAAGAAAATCGAAGAGCGTTCTGTAAGGGATAAGTATCTCGCATTTATAGCGAATATATGAAATCGAAAGAGGGCAGGCTTATAGGCCCAGTGTTTTGCTCAGGCGAGCCTTGCCGATGGCGATTACTGCAGAAACCGAACGCTCTGGAACGCCTAATTTTTGAGCAATCTCACTGGGTGGCATAGATCGCAAATAATGCATCACCAAAATAATTCTTTCTTCATCTGGGAGCGCAGCCAGAACTTCTGCCAAAGTTTTAGGCTCGCTCATATCTCTAAGTTTACTGTGCGTTTGGGCAACCTTTGCCCGCATAGAGGCAACTTATCGTGAGAGTTATCTAAGAGTTCGAGCGAATCTACGCAGAGAAATCCATACTCCAACGTATAGAGCAGGTTTAAGTATCAAGAAAACTACACGTGGTGCCCAAATGATTTCTGACCAATTAAATCGAGAAGTGTGATCGTTGATTTCAACTACTTCAAAACGACCTGTGCCTTTAATTATTTTTCCTGTATGCAAAACATCACAGAGTTGTGGAGGTTGCCAATTAGTGACAACCATTGTGTCCAAAACTCCTAGAAATCTAAATCGTGGAAAAAGTCTATGCAGCGGACCAGTGAAAGCAGCAATCTCGGTTCCTGGACCATTTTCTATTTCAGAGGTTAGCCATACAGAAGTCTGCAACATCCACTTACCCTGTTTTTCCCAATCAGTTATTTCATTCCATGCGCGTGCAGCGCTACACGGAAGTGTGAGTGTGAGGGCAATGTGATTATCGGCCACCGCAGATATCCAATGCTTCATCAATACTCGTACACCAATGTAGTAACTCTCGTTGTCCCGGTTTAACGAAACCTTCAACTTCTAAATGATCAATCAAAGTTTTTAATGGTTCATACAGGCCAAATGGATCGAGGACAACAACTGGTTTTTGATGAAAGTTTAAGAAGCGACCTACCCATATTTCAAATAACTCTTCAAGCGTTCCGAGGCCACCAGGTAGTGCAATAAAAGCATCTGCTAACTCTTCAATTCTGCCTTTTCGCTCTCGCATTGATCCGACAATCTGCAATTCGTGGCTTTCTTTATCTGCGAACTCAATATCTACGAGTAATTGTGGGATTACACCGATTGTGTGGCCGCCAGAATTTCTGACGCCTCTAGCAACCGCACCCATCATCGAAATATGTCCGCCGCCTGAAACGAGATTCCATGAACGTGAACCAATTGCATCTCCAAGTTCGAATGCTAAATCTTGATATTTCTTATCGATAGTTGGAGAAGATGAGCAATACACAGATATACGCAACGACATGGGCGTAACAATAGGCGTTACGCTTAGCCCATGTCACAACGAATTGCATCGGGTCATGGACTTGCCACCGTTTCACTCAGTGGACCTGTTTTAGATACGTGGTTTCCAGAACCCGTTCTAGGAAATCTTTCGACTCCGGTCTTGCCATTTCTGTCCGCGCTAGCTGGAGTAGATGAGATCCGCGGGGTTAAGCGTGAAGTTGTCTCACTCGAGATTGATTTAGATAAAGCTCCCGATTCTGTAAGTGATGCATACCTACGACTTCATTTACTATCTCATCGAGTTATCAAACCTCATGAAGCAAATGTCGAAGGAATATTTGGAGTACTCAATAATGTTGTGTGGACTTCAGTTGGTCCATGCCCCGTTGAAAACTTTGAAATTACGAGAGCAAATCTTAAGCAAAAATACGGCGCCATTACAGTTTTATCAGTTGATAAATTTCCACGAATGGTTGATTACGTAATTCCTTCGGGAGTTCGAATTGCAGATGCAGATCGTGTTCGCCTTGGTGCGCACCTAGCATCTGGAACAACTGTGATGCACGAAGGCTTCGTTAACTTCAATGCCGGAACACTGGGAACTTCAATGGTCGAAGGAAGAATTTCGGCTGGAGTAGTAGTTGGCGATGGAACTGATGTCGGTGGTGGCGCTTCAATTATGGGAACACTCAGCGGTGGCGGAAAAGAAATTATCTCCATCGGAGAGAAGTGCCTTTTGGGTGCAAACTCAGGTCTTGGAATTTCACTAGGAAATAACTGCGTTATCGAATCTGGCACATATGTCACAGCAGCAGCAAAGATTCGCCTACCTGATGGTGAAATAGTTAAAGCATCATCCTTATCTGGTGCAAGCAATCTTTTATTCAGACGTAACTCACTCGATGGTTGCTTAGAAGTAATTATGCGAACAGGTTCATGGGGTGGATTGAATTCGGTTTTACACTCAAATTAAGTTAAACCACGCCGAAGGAAGTTGAGTTCTACTTCTGAAAGTTTCTCCCCGCAATGTAGTTATTTTTCCATCACTGGAAGTCGCTGAAATTCTTGCAACGGTTCCTGTTGGGTTTCTGGAATCAATATTTAGTGCGACAACATCTGCAAGTGAGAATGTTCGTGCAAGAACTGCCTGAGTTAGTGGGCGGCTCCACGTGAAGAAACGTGGATTGAGAATTGGATCTTGACTGTAGGGATCAGCAACACTGGTGGTAAAACTTCTCTCCTGGCCCCAGGCATTTACACTCGTTTCCAGTTTGTCCTCCACTGGAGGAAGAGAAGTATGCAGTTATGGGAGAGCCGTTAACGGTGATTACTTGTCCAGTTGTTTCTGATGTAGAGCTTGCTTGAACCGCTTCTTTCCATAATTTTCCATAAATTGGTTCTATCTCTTTTGAAAACCCGACAAATGATTGATCGGAAATACTGTTATAGACATTGCAGTCGCAAGCAACTCTAGGAACTCCTAATTTGCTCAGAACATAGGAGCGAGATGCAATCGCCTGCGCAATCAATGCTTGAGTTGGCCACGAAGAGGGAACTTCACTGATGCCGTATAAATATTCATCATGAATTCGAACAGTATTTGTGACTTCCATTCTGTGCCCGATGATCGGTGCCTTTACGGATTTAATTTGAATCTGTCCATAACGATACTTAACACTCTTTGAATTCACCCTTAAAGAAACCGTAGAAGCCAGTCCATCTAAGTATCGAGTGCCAGACCACCGCACACTCCACGCAGAATTCGTCCCAAGTAATTGGGAGTTTTTTCCCGTAACAATAAATGCTGAAATGCTGGTGCCTAATTGAACAAATGAAATACCAGATTTCCATGTCAGTGATGCTGCAGGAACAGCCGTAAGACTTTCGCCAACATCGCCTAAATAAACATTAAGAATTGAATCTTTAGTTCCGGATTTGATACTTGCCTGTGTGAGTAAATGACCAACATTGACTCGTACATTCTGATTATCGGCTAATGGAAGAATTTCAGTGCCGCTGTAGTAATAACTAAGAATAGATTGCGCACTTTCTCCGGCTAGAGCTTTGCCACGCGCACCAATCTGGCTAAGTCCTACGCCATGTCCATAACCTGTACCTTGAAAATTGAACACCGCTGGAATTTCTACAGCATGAGCAGGTGTGATTGAGAAAAGAATAAAAAAAGCAGTAAAGAGAGTTTTAGAGATCCTCATCAATTACAGAGCTCTTTCCTAAGTGCAAAAAGTCTTGATAGGCATCGATCACTTGATCAGGGTTGCCACGTGAAACTAGTTTTCCTTTATGTAACCACGCAACGTCATTGCAAATCTCGCGAAGCGTTGCCATCGCGTGGCTGACGAGGATTAAAGCTCGATCTTCACTTCTTAACTCTTTTATCTTGTTAAAACTCTTCTCTTTAAAGTGCGCATCCCCCGTGCTTAAAGCCTCATCAACAATCAAAATATCTGGTTGGACAGTTGCAGCAACTGAGAAAGCTAAACGTGCATACATTCCTGATGAATATGTGCGCATCGGAGCATCTATCGCATCACCGAGTTCAGAGAAATCATGTATCTCATCAAAGTGTTCTTCAATTTCCTTACGTGTCATTCCTGCGGCTAAACCACCTAGTTGAACATTGGCGCGACCTGACATTGCTGGATTGAATCCAACTCCAAGGGCTAACAGAGTGCTTACTTTTCCAAAAACTTCGATTCGTCCCTGTGTTGGAGGAATGATGCCCGCAATCGTGCGCATCAATGAAGATTTACCTGCACCATTTGTTCCGATTACGCCAAGCACTTGGCCATAGGTCACATCAAGATTTACATCATCGAGTGCTTGCACTATACGTGTTTGTTTTGTTCCTCGACCTAAAGATTTAACGCGCGCCTTAAGTGTTGGTCTGCGATCAATCGCTGTTGTGTACGTGAGACCAAGATTCTGTACTGAAACAGCAAGGTCGCCAGTTTTGTGTTGTGTATTAGAGGCGGACAGCGAACTCACGCTCCCTTGATAAGAAGAAATAAGTTCCTATTAATAAGACTCCTACGGCCCATCCGCTTGCGGCTAGCATGCTCGATAACTCCGGTGTTTGCGCATGAACAATTGCTTTCGACCATGAATCAAGGAGTGCAAATAGTGGATTGATGTGTTCGAGGATTCTTAATTCAGGTTTCAGCGCTGACGCCTCATAAAGGATTGGAGATAAATAAAGCAAGGTTCTAATGAGATAAGGCAAGAAACTCGCTATATCTCGGAAATAAACGTTGATTGTTGAAATCAAAATTGCAACACCTAAAGCAAAAATTAGCGCAATAAGAATTATTGGAATTGACCACAACATCTCCCACCCAAAGGGCAAGCCCAGCACTGTTCGCATAATCATGAATACCAATAATGTTGGGATGAATTTAAAAAATGCGATGACAGTTGCTGATACTGGCAACATCATGCGTGGAAAAGCAGTGTTAAGAATTAAGCGTTGTCCAGCTGTTACAGACTTAACACCACCACTTAAGCTATTGCTAATCAAATAAAAGAGAAAAAGACTCGCTGTTAAGTGGCCATAACGAAGAGCGCCACCAGATCCACCAATAATTACAATCAATAGGAAATAAACGCCAGAGAGCAATAAGGGATTAAGAATGAGCCAGAGTTGTCCAAATATTGAATCGAAGTGCTGCTCTCGTAATTCAGAGCGAGAGTACTCAGCGATGAAAGTTCTACGCGACCATAAAGATCGCCAGTACTTACGAAGTGGCGGCAGGCCTGCTCTAAATGGTTCGTATACCTGTAGTGGCGCGCTCACGGTGTACAGGCTACATCAGCCTGAACTTTCTTAGCCCTTGGAAGGAGCAAGAGTCTTGGGTGATGTGAGAAAACCAAGGCCCCACGACATCTGCATCGTGAACAAAACGATTGGTAAAAGAAGTTTTTCAATAATTCCTTTTCCAGTAATCAGTGAGGCAAGAATTAAGAAAATTCCATAAATTGCGGCAGGAATAATAAAAATTTGATTAATCATTAATGCAAATACGATTGAAAGCGCTGTTCCTATCAATGCAAATGGTGGTGCTAAATAACGATAATTAATGGTTCCTTGATGGCGACGCGATACAACTCGACGCCATCTTCCATATTCAAAATACTGTTTAGCAAGTGCCTTGACCGAAGATCGTGGACGATATGTCACATGTAGCCGCGGATCAAAAAAAATCTTGCCTCCAGCCTGGCGGAGGCGATAATTTAATTCCCAATCTTGGGCACGGATAAATCTTTCATCAAAGCCACCTATTGCAATCACTGCCGAGCGAATAAAAGTTCCGAGATAAACAGTGTCCACATATCCCGCTTCACCGCCTGTGTGAAATCTAGATGCGCCCACTCCTAAAGAGCTCCGCATTGCTGCGGCAACGGTTTTTTCAAAGTGTGAGTTCCCTTCTGCACCCATAATTCCACCAACATTTACCGCGCCACTTGATTTCATTACTTCAATTGCCAGAGAAATGTAATTTCTCTGCAACTCAGCATGAGCATCCACTCTGACGATTACTGGATTCTTTGATTTATTTATAGCTGCGTTTAAACCCGCTGCTGTTCTGCCGCTCGGATTGTCAACCAGAGTAATTCGTGGATCTGATGATGCTAAATGTTGCGCTATCTCATCAGTCTTATCTTTTGATGGCCCTAATGCCAAAATTATTTCGAGTGTGCCTGCATAGTCTTGAGAGAGAATGGAATTCACGGCATTCGCTAAATGCAATTCTTCATTAAGTACAGGGAGTACGACAGAAACCGCGGGCAAATTCGAGCCCGGTGAGAGAGATAACTCAATTCCTGATGTCGCCATAACCCCTACACGCTATCGTCCAAGTACGCTCTACCCGTGAATACTACGCGAGGAATTAGAGCGCTCACTGTTTTATCAGTAAGCGTTGTACTCGTATCTGCTTTTTCTTGGTTAGCCCTTGGTCAGGTAAGCGGCTCCATTAATAGAATTGATGTATTTGGAAAATTAGATTCGCGTCCTGAGAAAACATCTAAAGCTCTGAATTATTTGCTTGTGGGTTCCGATACACGTGAGGGCCTGACTAAAGAGCAGATGAAGGTGCTCCGTGTTGGAAGCACAAAGACTGCCGCCGGTGGGCGTTCTGACACGATGTTGCTTGTTCACATAAGTAAAGCACGCGATAAAGCAATGATCATTTCGCTCCCACGCGACTCACTTGTAACAATTCCTGCTCACCGTAGTTCAGATGGCACAAAAGATATCGGTGTTGCTAAATCAAAAATCAATGCCTCATTCGCATGGGGTGGCGCACCACTTTTAATTGAAACCGTCGAACTTGCAACGAACTTACGTATTGATCATTACATCGAAGTTAACTTTGCAGGTTTCGCCAAAATTGTTGATGCACTGGGCGGCATCGAAGTCTGCACAAAGAAAGATATAGATGATCCAAAGAGCCACCTTGTACTGGCGGCAGGAGTTCACACCCTTAACGGAATTGAATCGCTTAAATATGTTCGGACTCGCGACAGCGATGGGCTCGGAGATATCGGTCGCATGCAACGTCAACAACAATTTATGAGTTCTGTACTTAGAAAAGCAACGAGTACTGGTGTCTTGCTAAACCCAATTAAACTTGTCAACTTCTTTAACGCTGCAATATCTACTGTGAAGACTGATGCAGGATTAAATGAATCCGATTTACTAACGTTGGCGAAGCAATTACGTAATTTATCTGCTAGCAAGGTAAGAACACTGACAGTGCCAATTGATAATCCCAATGCCTACGCACCTGGCGTTGGTTCGGTTGTAACATGGGATTCAGTTCTAGCTGCTGAACTCTTCCAGAGATTGCGCGATGACCTACCAATTGTTGATGAAGTTACCCCATCACCAAGTGCGTCTAGTACTGATAAACCAAAGAAAACAATCATCGATAAATTCAAGACACGAACCGCTGATGAAAATCCATGCGGAGAACTGAAATAGGATTACCACTATGGCGCTCAAGCTCTCTGTTGTTGGTTGCGGTTATTTAGGGGCCACACACGCCGCCTGTATGTCTTCCTTAGGTTTTGAAGTAATTGGTGTTGATACCGATCCTGAAAAAATTGCGTTGCTTTCAAAAGGCGAGTTACCTTTCTATGAGCCTGGACTTGATTCCTTACTTGCTAGCGAGATAACAACAGGCCACCTTTCATTCACTACTGATTTTTCTGCAGTTGCTGATGCCGACGTTCACTTTATTTGTGTCGGAACTCCCCAGAGTAAAGATGGGCTAGCAGCCGACCTTACATACGTTAAATCTGCTGTAGCAGCTATTGCTCCACATTTAAAAAAGAGCTCACTCGTAGTTGGAAAATCAACTGTTCCTGTTGGCACTGCTCAAGGACTGCGCGATCAATTGGCGCAGAGTGCACCTCAATCAGATTTAGCGTGGAACCCAGAGTTCTTGCGTGAAGGATTTGCTGTTGAAGACACACTCACTCCTAACCGTTTAGTTGTGGGAGTTGCAAATGATCGCGCAGAAGAGATTCTCAAAGAGGTCTACAAGCCAATTATCGATCTAGGTACGCCATGGATTAGAGCAGATCTTCCAACTTCAGAGTTGGTAAAAGTAGCTGCAAACTCTTTTCTTGCAACCAAAATTTCATTTATTAATGCAATGGCTGAAGTATGTGAAGCAGCAGGCGGCGACGTCACAGTTCTTGCTAAGGCAATTGGTTATGACCCACGAATTGGAAACCGTTTCTTGCAAGCGGGTATTGGATTCGGTGGCGGCTGCCTTCCAAAAGATATTCGTGCATTTATGGCTCGAGCAGAGGAGTTAGGCGCTAAACAAGCGCTCGAATTTTTGCGCGAAATTGATGCAATCAATCTTCGTGCTCGTCAAAGAGTAATTGATGTTGTCCGCGCCGAACTCACAGAAGATCTCACTTCATACAAGATTGCTGTACTTGGTGCTGCATTTAAGCCAGATAGTGATGACGTTCGAGATTCTCCAGCTCTTGACATTGCAGCCCAGTTACAAGCAGCTGGTGCAACGGTTGTCGTTCATGATCCGAAAGCAATCGAAAATGCTCGTAAGCGATTTCCTAAACTTGGTTTTGCTGCAAAAGTTGAAGAGTGCGTGAAAGATGCAGATTTAATCTTGCACCTCACTGAGTGGCGCGAATATCGCGAAGTAGATCCAAAAGCGCTCTCTTCACTTGTAAAGAAAAAGATTGTCATCGATGGCAGAAATGCATTAGATCGTGACAAGTGGCGTGCCGCAGGATGGCAATTTCACGCGTTAGGTCGCACCGATTAATACGCACGAAGAAATAGGCCGCGTCCTAGAACTAAAGACGTGGGCAATCCTAGGTTTAAGCAATAACCCTGATCGTGCAGCGTATTCAGTTGCGGCACTCTTGAAACAAAAGGGTCACACAATTATTCCTGTACATCCAAAAGCCGAAACAGTTCATGGTGAAAAAGGGTATGCAACTCTTGAAGAGATTCCGGTAAAAGTAGATGTCGTGGATTTTTTCATTAATTCAGAGTTAGTTGGCCGTAATGTCGATCGCGCAATCGCAATTGGTGCCAAAGCAATCTGGCTTCAACTCGGCGTTATTGATCAAGAATCAGTGCAAAGAGCAGAACAAGCTGGATTGACGGCAATTATGGATAGATGTCCTGCAATTGAATACGGCAACAGATAAATCTGCTGCATCACTCATCAATTTCTCCGCTCATGTAATCAACGGCGTGCTCTATTTCCGTCCGTAATTCAATTAGGTCACTTCCGAGGGCATTGATGTGACCAATGTTTTCTCCAGGGCTTACTACTTTTGCATACATGTGAAATTTAAGAGAAGGGTTTCGTGCCATTAAGTGAAGGTATGGGCGATACATATCAGTTTTGTTTTTTCCGAAGATGTTTCCCACGACGGCGTATTCATTTGTCATTGTTGGATCACCAAGTGGAAGGTCTAGAATCGCACGAAGATGCTGTTCGAATTGACTTGTACGCGAGCCTTCAATTGTCCAATAACCTGAATTGTGTGGATGCAAAATAAGTTCCTCAATAAACATCTCATCTCCTTTCACAAGCATTTCGACACTCATCACGCCAACAAGTTTTACTTCCGCAGCTGCATCTAGGGCAATCTTCTGAGCCTGTTCACTCATCGCAGCGCTAAGCAATGGAGCAGGTGAAATAGTCATCATGCATTTTCCGTCGCTTTTAAGAACTTGCGTAGGTGCCCATGTAGTGGCTTGTGCATGTGGAGATCGGGCAACCTGAACATTAATTATGTAATCGAAATCAATTGACTCTTTGNGCGAGAGTTTCTCGCGTGAGTATTCAAGCGTTTGTGAACCAGGNCGGACTTTAACCCCAGCAACTTCTAGCGCTTTTATGATGCTCAGTGGAACAAGGTGACGCTCAAAAGTCACGACGTCACATTGTTCTGCAAATTTCTTGATCGCTTCAATATCTGTGTAGTCACCAATTACGCATGGAATGACCTGTGCTGCACTATCTGATGTGTCAGAAGTGAATGGAAGTAACTTAATTCCCAACGCAGTTGCAGAGGCGATCATCATACGAACATTTTCTTCGGCACCAATGATGCCCACAACAGGGAATTCAGATTTCACAACTATTATCTTAAATGAATTACGTCTGCTGAGTTAACAAGAGATCCATCTTGAAGTATCAATTCTCCAAGCAGAGTTACTCCTGTTGCGCTGGTGTCTATAGGTCCATGCTTTGGCAGAGATATCTGAATCTGGCAGTGAAGTGAAGAACAAGCTTGTTCATACTCGAAAATAAATGGTGAACTTCCCATTAGATTCCAAAGAGAAAACTTCTCTTCAAATACTTGGAGAATCTTTTTTACAATTTGATTTCGATCTAGTTCAGTAAAACCTTCCAAGAACAATGAGGTGGCTGTTTCAACAGGTAACTCATCACGATTCATCGAAACGTTTAAACCAATTCCTACAATCACTCCAAGTTCTGTGGCTTGGCACAAAAGTCCAGCAACTTTTTTCTCTTTTACTAGAAGATCATTCGGCCACTTAACTGTGACATCTAGTTGCTTATCTAAGTTTTGGAGTGCTTCTCTTATTGATAACGCAGCGAGCAGAGCAAGAAAGTTCCACTCTTCGCGAGGACGCTGCGTTTCTCTGTAAAAAGAGAACAAAAGCGCCGAAGATGGTGCTGCAATAAATTCTCGATCAAGTCTTCCTTTACCTGCACTTTGATAATTTGCAATTAAGACATCACCATCGATTGCAGTGCGTGCATGAATACTCTCTGCCAAATCAATTTGCGTAGATCCAGTGACATCAACCACGCGTACTCGCCAGTAAGGTAAAAGTTCTGCGTGCAGTTGTGATTCACGTAGCGCCGCACGATGCAATTCATTGCCCACGACTAGTACCGTAGGGGTATGGACCGTGATCTGCATACAACTGCTGGAAAAATTCAGGATCTCCGTAATCGATTAGACGAAGCTGTTCATGCTGGGTCGGCACGCGCAATTGAAAAACAGCACGCTAAGGGAAAGATGACGGCACGCGAGCGCATTGAAAAGCTCGTCGATGCTGATTCATTTACTGAACTAGATGAGTTTGCCCGCCACCGCTCCACTAATTTTGGAATGCAAGAAAATCGTCCCTACGGTGATGGCGTAGTAATCGGTTTTGCAACAGTTGACGGGCGTTCTATCGCTCTCTTTTCCCAAGACTTCACAGTTATGGGTGGAAGTCTTGGAGAAGTTTTTGCAGAGAAAATGGTCAAGATCGCTGAGTTCGCTTTAAAAAATGGAATTCCGTTGATTGGAATTAGCGACTCTGGTGGTGCGCGTATTCAAGAAGGTGTTGCCTCCCTTAGTGGTTACGGGCGCATATTCAGGTTAAATACTCGCTCGTCAGGAGTTATCCCACAGATCTCGCTCATCCTTGGACCGTGTGCTGGAGGTGCAGCTTATTCACCAGCACTTACAGATTTCACTGTGATGGTCAATGAAACCTCACATATGTTCATAACTGGTCCGGAAGTTATTAAAACTGTAACTGGCGAAGATGTGGGAATGGAAGAACTTGGTGGCGCGCACACTCACAACACCCGAAGTGGAAACGCGCATTACCTTGCACAAAACGAAGATGATGCAATTGATTATGTGAAAGCACTTCTTTCATATTTACCGAGCAACAATATGGATGGCGCCCCGCATTTACCTCCAACGGAAACTCTTGAGAAGAAATCCTCTGACTTGGCTCTAGATGCGCTTATTCCCGATAGCCCCAATCAGCCGTATGACATGAAAAATTTGATTACTGCAATTTTGGATGAAGCAGAATTCCTTGAAGTACATGCTCTCTTTGCGCCAAATATTGTTGTGGGTTTTGGTCGAATCGAAGGTGAGTCTGTTGGAATTATTGCAAACCAACCAAATCAACTAGCAGGCACTTTAGATATCGATTCAAGTGAGAAGGCTGCTCGTTTTGTTCGTTTCTGTGATGCTTTCAATATTCCAATTTTAACTCTTGTGGATGTTCCTGGATTCTTGCCCGGCACAGAACAAGAGTGGAACGGAATTATTCGCCGCGGAGCAAAACTTCTCTATGCATACGCAGAAGCATCAGTTCCGATGGTCACACTAGTTACGCGCAAGGCTTATGGCGGCGCTTACATTGTGATGGGCTCTAAATACATTGGAGCAGATATCAATTTGGCGTGGCCAACAGCTGAAATTGCTGTCATGGGAGCACAAGGCGCCGTAAATATCTTGTACCGAAAAGAAATTGGTGATGCCAAGGATCCCGAAAAAGCGCGTGCTGAGTTAATTTCTGAATACAACGAAACTTTAGCTAATCCTTATTTAGCTGCCGAGCGTGGATTCATTGATGCAGTGATTGAACCAAACCAAAGCCGTGAATACATTACGAAAGCTCTTCGTACCCTTAAAACAAAGCGTGATGTATTGCCGCCACGTAAACACGGAAACATTCCGTTATGAGAATCAACAAAGTTAAGTACGACATCGTGCTTGGTAATCCAACGCCTGAAGATGCTGCTGCAATTGAATTTGCCATGTCTCATCACAAGCATGAAGATCTGAAGCCAGTTGTAAAGCGCAGCGTATGGGCGCGTCCTGTCTTACGTTCTGCGCTGCCTCAGCACATTAAGTTTGGTTCAGGGCGAAATAACTAAATGCCAAGAATTGTTCTTGCTTCTCAATCAGCATCCAGACGTCGACTTCTGGAGTCCGCTGGGCTTTCGCCAACGATTATGGTTAGTAATGTTGATGAAGAAACAGAATTCTTTAATTCAATGTCACCCGAAGATATGGTGATTGCATTAGCAATTACAAAGGCTCACACAATCCTTGAACAAATAGATTTTCCAGCAATCATCATCGGTTGTGACTCAACCTTTGAGTTCGAGGGCGAATCACTTGGTAAGCCAGGACTAGCTCATGTTGCCAAGGAAAGAGCACAAAGAGTTCGTGGTAAATCTGGCTTCTTGCACACGGGTCACTGCGTTATAGACACGAGTCAAGGACGAGAAATAAGTGATCGCATAACAACAAAAGTTACATTTGCAGATATGTCAGATACGGAAATTGATGATTACATAAACTCTGGCGAACCTCTTCATGTTGCCGGCGGCTTTACACTCGATGGATTTAGCTCTCCCTTCATTCCTTCTATCGAAGGTGATTACACAAACGTTGTCGGCATCTCAATGCCTTTTCTTCGTAGCGCCATGAATCAACTTGGATACAGCTGGCCAGAAGTAAAGTTGATGAAATGAAACGTGTACTCATTGCTAACCGAGGCGAAATCGCAGTTCGTGTAATTAGGGCGTGTCAGGATCATCGTTTAGAAAGCGTCTCGATTTATTCTGATGAAGATCGGAATTCACTGCACGCGCAAATGGCAACATATTCTTATGCACTCGGCGCAACCGCACCTATATCTACCTATTTGAATATTCCGAGAATCATTGAAGTAGCTAAACAATCTGGCGCAGATGCCGTGCATCCTGGATACGGATTTCTATCTGAAAATGCACTCTTTGCTCAGAGTGTTATCGATGCTGGATTAATTTGGATTGGACCACCACCATCTGCAATTAAGGCACTAGGAGATAAGGTTTCTGCTCGCAAAATCGCAGCAAAAGCTGGAGCGCCTCTAGTAGCGGGAACAGCAGATCCAGTTGATAACGCCGAAGAAATTATTGCTTTTGCAAAAGAACATGGTTTGCCTGTTGCAATTAAAGCTGCACATGGTGGCGGTGGGCGCGGATTAAAAATCGCACACACCTTCGAAGAAATACCTGAAGCTTTTGCCTCCGCTGTTCGTGAAGCAATCGCAGGATTTGGTCGTGGTGAATGTTTCGTCGAACGATACTTGGAAAAACCACGTCACGTTGAAACACAACTATTAGTTGATAAGAGTGGACATGCTGTAGTTGTCAGCACCCGAGATTGCTCACTTCAACGTCGTCACCAGAAACTAGTTGAAGAGGCTCCTGCCCCATTCTTAACCGAAGGACAGATAGAAGAGTTGTACCGATCCAGTAAAGCCATCATGAAAGAAGTTGGCTACGTTGGTGCAGGTACGTGCGAATTCCTCATAGGTGCCGACGGAACAATTTCATTCCTTGAAGTAAACACTCGTCTTCAAGTTGAACACACTGTGAGTGAAGAAGTAACGGGCATCGACTTAGTTCGCCAGCAATTTAGGATTGCAATGGGTGAAGAACTTGGATTTGATGATCCAGAAATCCGTGCACACTCATTTGAATTTAGAATTAATGGCGAAGATCCTGGCAGATCATTCTTGCCAGCCCCTGGTCGAATAACGCAGTGGCAGATTCCAACTGGCCCCGGAGTTCGAGTGGATGCTGGATTTAAAAATGGTGACACTATCGGTGGAAACTTTGATTCACTCTTAGCAAAGTTAATTGTTACTGGCGCAACTCGCGTCGAAGCTGTTCAACGCGCTCGTCGAGCACTCTCAGAATTCAAAGTTGGTGGACTAGCAACTGCGCTTCCATTTCATCGAGCCATTATGGAAGATCCTGCATTCACTGAGAATTTCACGATTCACACGAGTTATATCGAAAACGAATTCACAAACGAGATACCGCCATTTGCACAATCGGCATTGGAATCACAAACACATGCTGCGCCTGAACATCTTGTCACTGAGATAAATGGCAAACGCTTTGAAATTTTTGTTCACGCTCCTGAGCCAGTGCATAAACGTCATCGAGCCAAGCAAGGTGCAAGTGGCGCTTCGACGGGAACAGCTCTGACAAGCCCTATGCAAGGCACTGTCGTAAAAATTGCGGTCGAGGAAGGCCAAATAGTTGAAGCAGGTGAATTGATAATTGTTCTAGAGGCCATGAAAATGGAGCAGCCACTAATTGCGCATCGTTCCGGTGTGATTTCAAATCTCAGTGCGGTTATTGGCGAAACTGTTTCAAGCGGCAGCACACTTTGTGACATTATTGACGCATGACAAGTGATCAACTGCTCTATAGCGATCCATTAAAGGCTGCCGAGCAAGCTGCGGCAGACATTGCAAAACGTACTGGAGTAATTTCTCATGACATCGCATTAGTCATGGGTTCAGGTTGGGTTGATGCGGTTTCAGCCCTTGGTCAACCAGATTACGAATGTAATGCTGATGAAATTACGGGATTTTTACCACCTGCAGTTGAAGGTCACTCCGGAAAGATTCGTTCTTACTCTATAAAGAGTGGAGACAAAGTTTTACGTGCACTTGTTTTTCTAGGACGCACACATTTATATGAAGGCAAAGGAATCGAACCGGTTGTTCACGGTGTAAGAACTGCCGTGAAATCTGGATGCAAAGTTGTGATCCTTACGAATGCTTGCGGCGGTATCAATAAGGATTATTCAGTTGGTCAACCAGTTTTGATTCGTGACCATATTTCACTGACCGCAACATCTCCACTTATTGGAGCGCACTTTGTTGATCTCACAGATTTATATAGCAAACGCATCAGATCTATTGTGAAGAGCGCGGATTCATCATTAGCAGAAGGTGTTTATGTCCATTGGCGCGGGCCAACCTATGAAACCCCTGCTGAAATACTCATGATGAGAACAATGGGAGCAGATTTAGTTGGAATGTCCACAGTTCCAGAAGCTATTGCAGCGCACGCACTGGGTGCAGAAGTACTTGGAATTTCCTTGGTAACAAATGCTGCTGCAGGTGTGACTGGAGAAAAACTCAATCACGAGGAAGTTATTGCCGCTGGAAAAGCTGCAGCAACTCGCATGGGAACACTTCTCAAGGAAGTAATTCCGAAGTTACTCTAGGTTTATGGATTCAAATCTACTCGCCGAAGTTCGTGCATGGATTGAAGATGATCCAGATCCACAAACTGCTGCACATTTAAGTGCTCTACTTGATGCAGATGATGAGTTAACTCTGCGTAAATATTTTGCAGGATTTCTAGAGTTCGGCACTGCAGGTTTGCGTGGTCCAATTGGGCCGGGGCCTTCATGCATGAATCAAGCGGTAGTCGGGCGCACCGCTGCCGGGCTTGTTAAATTCATGCAAGAACGTTCGCTGACATCGGTCGTCATTGGACGAGATGCGCGCCATGGATCAGAAATTTTCGAGAAAATTAGTGCTGAAATTTTCAGTGGTGCTGGATTTAAAGTTTCAGTATTACCGCGCCCGCTACCGACACCTGTACTAGCTTTTGCTGTGAATGAGTTGGGTGCTGATGTTGGGGTGATGGTCACCGCTAGTCATAATCCTGGAAGTGATAACGGATACAAAGTTTATTTAGGTGGCGTTGTCGATGGTGTTACGTATCGTGGTTCACAAATTATTTCACCTGCAGATAAACAAATTTCTACTCACATTAAGAGTATTGAATCTCTTAAATTAGTAAAACGAGACACTAGCTGGCAGGTCCTTGATGAGGATATTGTTGAAAAATACGTGGAGCGAACAAAAGTTTTAGCGCCACGACCAGGTGATCTCAAGATTGTGTACACAGCAATGCATGGAGTTGGAACAAAAACATTACAGCGAGTATTTCACCGTGCAGGATTTCCTTCACTCATACTTGTTGAGTCTCAGGCACAACCAGATCCAGATTTTCCAACTCTGCCATTTCCTAATCCCGAAGAGTTAGGTGCTTTGGACCTTGCACTAGATACAGCAAGGACTTTCGATGCAGATTTGTTGATAGCAAATGATCCAGATGCTGATCGTTGTTCGGTGGCAATCAAAGGACGTGACAACACATGGAGAGCGTTACGCGGCGATGAAATTGGCGCCATACTCGGTGAAGTGATGGCTAAGAGTGCTCAATCAGGAACTCTTGCGAACTCAATAGTCTCTTCCTCCATCCTGTCTAAAATTGCAGCACACCATAAATTGAATTTTGAAGAAACACTGACTGGCTTTAAATACATTGCCAAGATTCCTAACCTAGTTTTTGGATATGAAGAAGCCATTGGATTTTGTGTTGATTCGCTAACAGTCAATGATAAAGACGGGATATCTGCAGCTTTACTGATGGCACAAATCGCAACTGACCTAAAGAATGATGGAAAAACTCTCGATGATCTATTGGATGAAATCTGGAAAACATATGGCTTTCATGCGACTGAACAGATCTCTATCCGCGTAAATGATCTTGCACTTATTTCAACACTTATGACTAAATTGCGGAGCAATTCAGCTTCAGAAATTGCTGGATTTAAGGTATTGGCGATGGAAGACCTATTAAAACCTAATAACTCTTTACCCCCAACTGACGGGCTTCGATTCACGCTAGAACAGAACATTCGAATTATCATTCGCCCAAGCGGTACTGAGCCAAAGATCAAGTGCTACATAGAAATTGTTGATCCCGAAAAAACGATTGCGCTCTCCCTACTTGAACAATTGCGCCCTTCACTGAGAGAATTACTCTCATAGTTCAAAAGTTTGACTAACAGGGATTGGATGAGGCACATGAAGTATTACGGCCTCGTTGACGGTTCCGATGCATCACTGAAAAATTTCCTAAATAAGTTACCTGGCGTGGATGCAGTAGGTGCAGACGCACGTGCAGCGATGTTGGCAACCCGAAGCATTAAAACTACGAGCAAGCGTTGGGCAATTGACACTGCCATCACCATGGTGGACCTAACAACTCTTGAAGGTGCTGACACCGAAGGAAAAGTTCAAGCCTTATGTTCCAAGGCTGTCCGTCCAGATCCAACAGATCTCTCTGTCCCAAGCGTTGGCGCCGTCTGCGTTTACAACGACATGGTTTCAGTTGCGAGAAAACATTTAGATTCCATTGGTGGTGCTCACGTACCAGTTGCTGCTGTTTCAACTGCTTTTCCTTCTGGTCGCGCATCTATGAAAGTTAAGATTCAAGACACGCAAGATGCTATTGATGCAGGTGCTGGCGAAATTGACATGGTTATTGACCGCGGAGCTTTCTTATCTGGAAATTACATTGAAGTTTTTAACGAGATAGTTGCTATCAAAGACATTTGTGGAGACAAAGCTCACCTTAAAGTTATCTTTGAGACAGGTGAATTGGTTACATACGACAACGTTCGCAAAGCTTCCTATTTAGCGATGCTTGCCGGGGCAGATTTCATCAAAACTTCGACGGGAAAAATTGCTCCTGCAGCTACTCCCCCTGTCGTACTTGTCATGCTCGAGGCGGTTCGTGATTTTTATGAAATGGCAGGCGTGCGCATTGGCGTTAAACCTGCGGGCGGAATTCGCAATACTAAGGATGCAATCAAACAATTGGTACTGGTTAAT
>B570J14230_10000146_pt1 | contig 25130 bp, 24 predicted proteins | sample LakMenepilimnion_3_FD_14230 | JGI IMG/M metagenome (IMG submission 14230) | reverse complement strand
AAATTGCTCCAGCGCCTCCACCGATTGCTCCACCGAGAACAAAAGCCCACAATTTATACTTGGTTGTTTCTACACCCATAAACTCTGCAACGTCTTCGTCTTCTCTAATTGCTTCCCAAGCTCTACCGGGACGTCTTTTACCTAATCTCATGTACATCCACACAACGAGCATCGTAAAAGTAAGCATCAGCCAATAATGAGGTTTTGGATCAAGCACATCAAAAGTTACATTGAAAATATTTGGTGGGGCAGGAATTCCTGCAATGCCAGCAGCACCGCCAGTAAATTCAAGATTCAAAGCAACAATTCTGACAATTTCACCAAAACCTAAAGTAATAATTGCTAAATAATCACCACGAAGCCTTAATGCTGGAAGTCCTAGAATCACTCCTGCAACCATCGCAAAAGCTGCTCCAAGAATTATGTTGATCCAAAGATTTACTCCGTAATAAGTTCCCAAAATCGCATGTGTATATGCACCAATGGCAAAAAATGCAACATAACCTAAATCTAGAATTCCACTTTTTCCAACAACAATATTCAAACCAACAGCCATAACTACGAATACAGCCAATGGATAGAATAAAACGGATTGGAAACTTGTTTCTGGAGTTCCAATAATTGGGTTATCTAAGAATGGTAACGCATAAAAAAATCCAATTAACAAAACTCTGAAAATAATCCTTTGTCTCTTAGTAGCCTTCTCCCACCAAGCTCCAAAGGAATCTCTTAGATTAATTTTAGCGATGGTTGCTTTAAAAGTACTCATACTCTGGCCCTTTGGATAGCTTCGCCAAACAAACCTGTTGGCTTAAACAGTAGAACAAAAACCAAAATTACAAATGTGACAACATCTCGCCAGTTGTATCCAAGCACGACGGAAGAATATTGTTGCAGCAAACCTAGAACAAATGATCCAACAAGTGCACCTCTAATATTTCCAATTCCGCCTAATACTGCTGCGGTGAACGCTGAAATACCAAGTAAGAATCCAACGTTAAATTTTGTTGATTCGTAAAACAACATATAGAAAGTCGAAGCAAAACCTGCTAGAACTCCACCAAGTAGAAATGTGAAAGAAATAACTCTATCAACATTGACTCCCATTAATATTGCAGTCTTTTCATCTTGAGAAACTGCTCTAATACCGCGACCTAAGCGAGTGGCATTAATGACGCGATCTAAACCAAACATCAGACCAAATGCTCCCAACAAAATGATGATTTTGTCTAATGTGAAATATGCACTACTGATTGAAAAAATTGGGTCCTTGGAAAGCATTCTGGGGAAATCCCAGTCTTTAGATTCGGTAGTTAATCTAAACAATTCCACCAAGAAGAAACTTGCTCCGATTGCAGAAATCAATGATGATAAACGATTTGCTCCACGTCTTCTTAAACGACGATAGGCAACAAATTCCAATAAAACAGCCGACATTCCGGATGCAATTCCAGATGCCAATGCCATGACAAGAAAGACGAAAAAGAAAAGAACAATACCTAAAGGTTCTTCCAGGCCTGTATAACCGAAAACTATTGAAAGACCTAAAGAGGTGAAAGTTCCGATCATAAATATTTCAGAATGAGCAAAGTTAATAAGTCTAAGAACGCCATAAACCAATGTGTAACCAAGTGAAACCAAGGCATAAATCGCTCCGACAACGATGCCATCGAGGGTCAATCCAAAGAATTCAGACCAAAGAATTGAAAAATCCAATTGATTAACCTCCTTTGCCTTTTGGCTCTACCTTAGTTATAACAAGGCTGGGGTGAAAACACCCCAGCCCTATTATTTTCTAATCGATTTATTTATTGATTAGATTTCGAACATATTCGATTTTACCGTTTTTAATAGTAAATTCGTTAATGAACTTCTTTGCAGGTTCGCCAGCTTTATCGAACTTCATTGTTGTTCCAATACCCTTTACGGATTTAGTGTTAATGAAATTCAAGATAGATGGCTTATCTGTGTTTCCAGCCTTGATTGCTTCTAAGAAGAAGGTAGTTGCGTTGTAAGCCTCTAGTGTGTAGATACGAGGGTTTACGCCGTATTCCTTCTTGTAAACTGCAGTCAATTGCTTATCTGCTGCACCTAAGAAATATGCAGGAGCAGTTAAGAATGTATTGTTTGCATATTTTCCTGCAAGCAATATGTATTCATCGTCAAGTACACCGTCGCCTGACACGAATTTAACATTCTTTGTCGCAGCGTTGTCGCGTAATTGCTTGATGAATTTAGATGCTTCTGGGTAATAACCTGCGTAGACAACTACATCTGCGCCAGCTTTTTTAACCTTAGCAACTACTGAAGTGAAGTTTGTTGTTCCTTCAGTTACTGAATCTTTACCAACAAGAGTTGCCTTAACATCTTTTTTGATGATGTCAGATAGACCCTTACCGTAAGTTGTTTGATCGTCTACAACGAAAATCTTCTTACCTTCTCGTTTAGCAATGATTGCCATTGCTGGACCTTGCACCAAATCGTTTGCTACTACGCGGTGGAATACATCTCCACCAACAGAAGGCAAAGTTGGATTTGTTGCAGAAGGAGAAATTACAGGTAAGCCTGCCTTTAAGTAGTAAGGCAACGCTGCTGCAGTTTCACCTGAGTACATTCCACCAACGACACCAACAACACATGGGTCGTTAACAGTTTTCAAAGCAAGTGCTGGAGATTGAGATCCGCTTGCTTGAGTATCAATTGATGCAACTTCAACTTTTGGTTGACTTGCAGTCTTCTTTTCGTTGTATTGAAGAATCGCTAAACGGAAACCGTTGTATTCGCCAATACCTGTTTGTGCTGCTCCACCGGTGAGACCACCTTGGAACACTAACTTAATATCGCCATCGCAATCAGCTGGAGCTGCTTGTACAGGTGCAACGAAAGTTGCAAATGCAACAGCAACAGAAGCTGCAACGCCGATAGTTCTTTTAACTAATGACATTACTTCCTCTTTCTTTTTTCCCTAGGGCACAGAAAGCAATAATGTATCCATCATTCTGTGGGTCATTCGAGGATACCCGAAGTTCACCTTTTGTTCACCTTGAGTGTGACCCCCTCCACATTTACGCTCATTTACCCCATAAAAGGCAGCTATATAGATAGTCTCGGAGTCATGAAAACCCTGATCATCGATCATCCCCTGGTGTCAGCCAAATTAACCACCCTGAGAGACAAGAACACCGATACTCCTACGTTTAGAAAACTTGTTGAAGAACTTGTGACCTTACTTTCCTATGAAGCAACAAGACATTTATTAGTAGAAGAAACAGAAGTAGAAACTCCAATCACAAAAACAAAAGGTTTTGTTATTGCCAAACCCAAACCAATTGTTGTCCCAATTTTAAGAGCAGGTTTGGGAATGCTTGATGGAATGATGCGCATTCTTCCTGGTGCAGAAGTTGGATTTTTGGGAATGGTTCGTGATGAAACAACTTTGCAACCCACCACATATGCAGAAAGAATTCCCGGAGAAATAAAGAATCGTCAGGTGTTTGTTTTAGATCCAATGCTTGCAACTGGTGGCACATTAGTAGCAGCCATCAAACTACTTATTGATCGTGGTGCCAGAGATGTAGTTGCCATCTGTTTACTAGCAGCTCCTGAAGGCATTAAGAATGTTGAAAATGCGTTTGGAAGCGATGTTAATGTCACCGTGGTTTGTGCCGGACTTGATGAAAAATTAAATGAGGTTGGTTATATCGTTCCAGGTTTAGGTGATGCAGGAGATCGTTGTACGGAACTGCTGACTAATTCTTTTCGAATTCGTCCATAACTAGTTGAGCAACATCTGTCATTGAACGTCTTTTATCCATAGCTGTTTTTTGCATCCATTTAAAAGCTTCGGGTTCTGAAATTTGCAAGTTCGTCATTAATAGACCTTTTGCTTTCTCAATTAACTTACGGGCCTTTAATTGATCTTGTAAGTCAGTGACTTCAGCATCTAATTGCTTTATCTCAAGGAATCTTGAAACAGCTAATTCAATTGCAGGCATCAAATCTTCAATCGTGAACGGTTTTGTTAGATAAGCCATTGCCCCAGCATCTCTGGCTCGTTCAACTAAGTCTCTTTGTGAGAACGCTGTCAAAATAACAACTGGTGCGATTCTTTGTTTAGCAATTCTTTCCGCAGCACTTATGCCATCAAGTTTGGGCATTTTTACATCCATCACAACCAAATCAGGTTTTTCTTTTTCTGTTAATTCAATTGCTGCTTCGCCATCGCCTGCTTGGCCTACGACGTCGTAACCGGCTTCGGTCAACATCTCAACTAGATCAAGACGAATTAAAGCTTCGTCTTCAGCAACGACAACTCTTAATGTTGGCTTCATATGTGTTCAATAGCCTAGGCGAACTAGGAATATGGCATTTAAGTGTCGTAGAGTTAAGAACGCAAAACTTGATTTATTTGCAAATCGCCCCGGTAGCCCAACTGGCAGAGGCATACGACTCAAACTCGTACCAGCGTGAGTTCGAATCTCACCCGGGGCACAAAATCTAAATCTTTTTACTAATTGTTCCTAAAGTTCCATTTATAAAAGCTGAAGATTCAGCAGTACTTAGTGACTCAGCCAAATTAACCGCCTCGCTAATTACCACATTTGTTGGAACATCTTTTTGAAATAGAAGTTCATACACGGCAATTCGTAATATGTTTCTATCAACTCGGGGAATTCGATCAAAAGACCAATCCTTAAGAGAATTAGAAATCATTTCATCTATTTGGGTTTGATTTTCCTTTATCCCTTTAACAAGGTCTAGAGAATAGTTTGCTACTTCTTGATCTGTCTCATCATTAGTGTTTGTCGCAGGAATTGAAATTCCTTTTAGGTCAGCCTCAAAAATAGTGTCTAATGCACGTTTACGAGCTTTACTTCGTGCACTCATTAATAGCCCTAGTTATCTTTAGGCACGACCAAGATAAGAACCGTCTCGAGTGTCAACTCGAACTTTCTCACCTTGATTAATAAACAGCGGCACTTGAATTTCAAAACCAGTTTCTAATTTTGCTGATTTTGATCCGGCATTTGATCTATCTCCTTGCAAACCTGGTTCGGTGTATTCAATTGTTAGTTCTACGTTGGCAGGCATTTCAATATAGAGCGGATTGCCTTCGTGCATGGCAACCATTACTTCTTGATTTTCCAACATGTAGTTAGAAGCATCGCCAACTGTTGCATTGCTAATAGTTATTTGGTCATAATTTGTGGTGTCCATAAACACCCAATCATCACCGTCTTTGTATAGATATTGCATATCTCTTTTATCAACCTGGGCAGTCTCAATTTTTACACCAGCATTGAAAGTTCTGTCTACTACTTTTCCACTCAAAACATTTTTTAGTTTGGTGCGCACAAAAGCGCCACCTTTACCTGGCTTTACGTGCTGAAAATCAATAATGTTCCAAAGTTGGCCATCAAGGTTTAAGACCATACCGTTTTTTAACTCGTTAGTTGTTGCCACTTCAAATCCACTCCTAGTTGATCTTTTGAAAACCTGACTTAAGCCACACAAATTATTTCGTGAGAACCTGGGGTTAATACTTCTGCATCACCTTCGGTGATTAAGCACGTATCTTCGATACGGACTCCACCTTTTCCTGGTAAATAAATGCCAGGCTCCACAGTGATACAACTTCCCTTGGAAAGTTTAGTCTTAACACCTTTTGTCAAAAACACTGGTTCATGAATTTCTAGTCCAACTCCATGACCGGTTCCGTGCACAAAAAATTCACCACATTTTCCATCATCGATTACTTTTCGCACAGCTGCATCAACATCTTCTGCAATAGCTCCAGAAACAAGTTTTTTTCTTCCCTCTGCTTGAGCATTCATTACCAAGTCATAAATGTCTTTTTGCCAATCAGCACAACTTCCAATAAACACAGTTCTAGTCATATCAGCGTGGTAACCGTTTACGAGCGCTCCACAATCAATTGTGATCATGTCGCCTCGCTGCAAAATTCTTTTCGATGGCTCATGATGAGGCGTGGCACTGTTTTCCCCACTTGCCACAATGGACGCAAAAGCCAAACCATCTGCTCCCCTCTTAAGAAATCCTTCTTGCAAGAGACTTGATATCTTTCTTTCATTAATTCCTGGTCTTAAATCATTAATTAGATACCACAAAGTATCAGCCGTTATCGCGCAAGCCTTCTTAATTTGTTTGATCTCGTATTCATCTTTAATTGCTCTAAGGGGTGCCAGAATTTCAGATATGGCAAGTATTTCAAATTTATCCTTATTCTTTAGAGAATCTGCTTGCAATAAGTTTGTGCGCTTTGGATCAAGAGCAATTTTCTTGACTAAATTATGGGTTAGTAAATCATGCAGTTTTTTTATGAAATCACTCTCGATTTCAATATCTACATCTGGGCATTCTGACTTTGCTCTTTGGGTATACCGAGAATCAGTAAGCAATCGGTCTTGATTAGCATCTGAACCCACATAAAGAGCAGAATTACTTCCCGAAAAACCCGTGAGGTAGCGAACACTTACTTGATCAAAAAAGACTGCGCATTGAGCACTATCTTGAAAGATTTTTCGAAGTGAGTTTCGCCTGGCTAAGTAATCTGGCATAAAGATTTACTTAATTAGTTTTTTTAAGGCACTCAAAGCTAAGCGGTAACTATCAATTCCAAAACCAGCAATTGCTCCATCAGCAACACCGGCTAACACACTGAAATGTCGAAACTCTTCTCTTGCTTGCGGATTTGAAATATGAACCTCAATTAGTGGTGCTGTGTGCATAGCGGCAGCATCTCGCATGGCATAGCTGTAGTGAGTAAAGGCTGCCGGATTAATTACCACGGGGAATTTATTGTCACTTGCTTCATGTAGCCACTTAATAATTGTTGCTTCATCATCGGTTTGACGAAAATCAATTTCGAAATCGTTTTGCTTCCCAAAATCGATGCAAGCATTCTTTAAATCTTCAAAAGTGTCTTTTCCATAAATTTCTGGCTCTCGGGTACCAAGGCGTTGAATATTTGGTCCATTAAGGACAAGGACTTTTATCATTTGGACACCTTCTCCCATGCTTGACTTAAAATTTTGTAACTTGGATTTTCTAATCTAGAAGGTTTAGCAATATCTTCTAGGATTACAAATCTTAACGTAGCTCCACGTGATTTCTTATCTAGAGCCATAATTTCAATCAGTTTTTTAAAGTTCTTACTTTTGTATTTTGTAGGAAGCCCAACTAATTCCAAGATGTCTCGATGCCTTTTAACAACTTCAGCAGATAATTTGCCATCAGCAAAAGCCAGTTCAGCAACAAAAACCATACCTACAGAAACAGCGTCACCGTGTCTCCACTTGTATTTTTCATTTTTTTCAATGGCATGCCCAAGTGTGTGGCCATAGTTAAGAATCTCTCGACCTGTCTTTGAAGTGGAAGTTTCTTTAAAATCTTTAGCTACAGTATCTGCCTTAACCTGAATTGATTTGGTTACAAGTTCAGGAATTTCTACCCCATCAAATGTTTTACATTCTTGAGGATATTTTTCAATAATTTGAAGAATTTTCTCATCCGCGATAAATCCACATTTAACTACTTCAGCCATTCCCGTGTGAAATCATGCTTCTTTAATGTTTTTAAAGTATTTAAATCACAAATCACCTGGACTGGGTTATGAAAGCTTCCAACTAAGTTTTTACCCGCTTCGGTATTAATCCCAGTTTTTCCACCCACTGCAGCATCTACCATGCCTAGCAAGGTTGTGGGAATAGAAATGAAATCAATGCCTCGTAACCATGTTGCGGCAACGAATCCTGCTAGATCAGTTGTGGCGCCTCCCCCGATAGCCACAATCAAATCTGAACGGGTGAACTTACTTTTGCCTAAAGTTTTCCAACATTTATCAACTATTTTGATATTTTTAGCGGTTTCTGCATTTGGTACTTTAATTTCAATTACCTTAAAGCCAAGTTTTGTAACATGTTTCTTTATTGTTTTAGCAACTTTTTCCACATGTGTGGGAAAGATAAGAGCAATTTGATTAACGTTTTGATTGATATTTATCGAATCAAGAATGTCATGGCCGATAACGACATCGTAGGGATTGGTGGCATTAACCGTAATGGTTTTGTGTATTCCCACTAGTTAACCTCACTTGTTTGTAAGAGCACTTCTTGTACAACTTCGTCAATACTTTTTCCAGTTGTATCTATTTCCCAGTCTGCCACTTCTTCGTAAAATGGAGTTCTTTCTTCGAGTAGTTTCACCAAAGTAGATCTCACATTGCCCATCAAAACTGGTCTAGAAAGACCCATCCCAACTCTTGAGGATGCTTCACCTGATGAAACTTTTAACCATGCCACAGGAGCTATCGCTAAGGCATTTCTTGTTGATTCATCCAAGATAGATCCTCCACCAAGTGAGAGCACTCCATCAAAAGATTTCAATAATTCACCAATTTTCTTTCTCTCTAAATCGCGAAAATATGGTTCACCTTTTTTAACAAAGATCTCAGAAATGGTAATTTTCTCATCCATTTCAATTTCGCTATCAACGTCAAGAAATGAAAGATTAAGTTTTTCTGCTACTTTTTTTCCAATAGTTGTCTTCCCCGAACCGGGAGCACCCACGAAAATTAAACGTGGAGACATATTTATCGAACCTTTAGGTTTGATAAATAGTTTTCAAAGTTTCTTTTTGTCTCGCTTACAGAATCGCCACCAAATTTTTCCATCAACGCATCAGCCAGAACTAAGGCCACCATGGATTCAGCAATAACTCCTGCGGCAGGAACTGCGCAAACATCTGATCTTTGGTTGTGAGCTTTAGCTGCTTCACCTGTGGAGGTATCAATTGTTTGCAAAGCTTTGGGAACAGTTGAGATTGGTTTCATTGCTGCACGAACTCTTAAAATTTCACCAGTGGTCATACCACCTTCAGTTCCACCTGCACGATGAGTTAATCGTTTAACACCATCTTTAGTGTTAACAATTTCATCATGTGCTGCAGAACCACGACGTCCTGCTGTTGTGAAACCGTCACCAACTTCAACACCTTTTATTGCTTGAATGCCCATAAGTGCACTGGCTAATCTGGCATCAATTTTTCTATCGTGGTGAACATAAGAACCTAAACCTGGTGGTAAGCCATAAACCACAACTTCAACTACTCCACCTAATGTGTCACCGTCTTTATGCGCAGATTCAACTTCTGCTTGCATTAGTTGACTTGTTTTATCATCAAAGCATCGTGCTGGATCTTCATCAATTTTATTTAGTGAACCAAGAGTTGGAATGGTTCCATCAGGAGTTTTTACCGTTCCAAGTTGGACCACGTGACTTAAAATTTCAACACCAGCTACTTGATTCAATAATTTTTTTGCTAAGGCACCTAGAGCAACTCTTGCTGCTGTTTCTCTAGCACTTGCTCTTTCAAGAACTGGTCTTGCTTCATCGAAACCGTACTTTTGCATACCAACTAAATCAGCATGACCCGGTCTTGGTTTTGTTAATGGTGCGTTTCTGGCAAGTTCAGCTAAAACTTTTTCATCGACTGGATCAGCAGCCATTACGTCTTTCCACTTTGGCCACTCAGAATTATTAATTTTTATGGCGATTGGAGCACCAATACTTAAACCATGTCTAATGCCACCCAATATTTCAATTTCGTCTTGCTCAAATTTTTGTCTGGCACCTCGACCAACTCCAAGGCGTCTTCGAGCTAATTCATTTTGAATATCAATAGAGGTAACTGAAATACCTGCGGGAAGACCTTCAATTGTGGCAACCAAAGCAGGACCGTGAGACTCACCTGCAGTTAGCCATCGAATCATAAATCTATTCTTCCATTGTGCATGAATTTGTTGGTAATCCCCCTACAAATTAAGCACAAGAAACAAAAGAAATGAAACAGACATGAACGGCCCAAATGCAATTTCGTGATTTTTGGAAACTTTCTTAACCAACATCAAGAGAATTGAAAAAATTCCACCGATTACAAATGCCACCAGATGCATGTTGATAGTTTCGCTAAATCCATATAGGTATGTGGGAGCAAGACTTAATACAAAGCTATATTTCACATCTCCCAGCCCAAAGCTTCTTTTAGAAAGATAATAAATACCCAGATAGACCAAAAATACTAATAATGATGAAGTAGCTGAGTAAATTAGATTACTCAAATCAAAACTTGGTGAAATAAGAATTATGCAAATATTTGTAATCAAAAAACTGAATACTATTTTGTTGGGTAAGAGTTTGGTTCTATAGTCAATAATTCCTAGCAGAATTGCAAAAAATGAGGAATTGATAAGGATTAGATAATCCCAATTCAAAATTTCCTCAATCCTAAAAAATGGCCTCCCTCATTTGTTTGAGTGGAGCTTTTTTGCCAGTCATTAATTCAAACTGTCTGGCAGCTTGATGCAATAACATCTCTAAACCTGAGACGACAAAACCTCTGCGAAGGATCCATTCCAATGCAATTTTTGATGGCCACGGTGAATACGCCACATCAAGTAAGGATCCAGGAATTTCTGGTCCCATAGCTGCAAAAGAGTCCATTGCACCACTTGGCAAACTGCTGATAACAGTTGTCGCTGCTAGTGCTTTATGAATCTCACTCCATTGAACTTCAGATACTTCTAATCCAAAATCTTTGGCAACATTTTTTAGCTCTGATAACGACTGTTCGTTTCTAGCACAAAGAATAACTTTTTGAGCGCCTAATTGATGCAACGCTGCAACAGCTGATCTTGCTGTTGCCCCACTGCCGATGATGGATGGATTTGAAATATCAAGTTGTTTATTGGTTTGCAATGCAGTCACAATGCCATAAATATCAGTGTTACCTGCAAAGATTTTTCCATCTTTAAAAAGNANAGTNTTANCTGAATTAACTTTTTTTGCTAACTCTGTGACCACATCTGCTACTTCTATGGCAACTTCTTTTAAAGGCATAGTAAGTGACATTCCAACTAGATTTGGATCTCTATTTTTTATGAAATCAGGAAACGATAAAGCATTTAGTTCAAATTTCTTGTAATCCCAATCCATTTTTAATGCTGCATATCCTGCTTTATGAATGGCAGGACTAAGTGAGTGTTCTATAGGTGAGCCGGCTACGGCTGCAAATTTTTGACTCATTTATTTATTTTTGCTATACCAATTTAGGAATTCTTGCTTATGTCCTAGAAATTCTTGATTGGTTGAAGCAAATTTTGTTTCCTTGGTATCAAGATTTACCGTTACCCAATAAACCCAGTCACCATCTTCAGGATTTAGTACTGCATTAATGGCTGCTTCTGAAGGATTAGCAATTGGTCCTGGAGGTAATCCATCATTTGTATAAGTGTTGTAAGGAGAATCTTGTTGTAATTGTTCACTAGTCAAAATGATGGTATTTGTATCTAATTCATAATTCAAAGTGCTATCTAATTGCAATCTCATAGGCGCGGCTAGGCGATTTAGAATTACTCGAGCAGCTTTGGCTTGATCAATTGGTGCAACTTCTTTTTCGACAATACTTGCCATAATGATTACCTCATATGGGGTAAGACCATTTGCTTTAGCTGTTGCATCTAGTTGTTGCTCTTCTGCTGCTTGATTAAATCTCTTAATCATTTGTTGCAAAACTTCTTTAGGAGTTATGCCTTCTTCAAATCGATAAGTTGCTGGATACAAAAATCCTTCAACATTATTGTTGGCATACTCAGGTAATCCTAAATCTTTTGGATCTTTTGCCAATGATTCAAAATCTCCCACCGAAACACCCAGAGCTTGGGCTGCTGCTGCGAAAACAAATTTAGATCTGGAGCCTTCGGGGATCACAACTTTGATACTTACTTTGCTTTCGGGATCAAGCAGCGCAAATATTGCTTCTTTAGGTCCCATGCTCTTAACTAAGTTGTATTTACCAGGTCCAATTGAACTAGCTTGTGGAATGTCATCTGCTGCTGTTACAAATTCTAAATAGTTATTAACAACACCTGCATCTGCTAAAACTCTACCGATTTCGGTTAGTGAAGATCCAGGTTTGATGGTTACTTGAGTAGGACCACTTCCTCCGGGTCCATTAATAATTTTTACTCCACCACTTGGGATAAATGAGTAAAGAACAATTCCTAGTAGAGCGACAAAAGTAATTAATCCAATTCTTAAGTAAGGAGCAGGCTGCAGGTCAGATTTGTATCTGTTTTGTTCAGGTTTGAAATCATCTAAAATTGATGGCACCTATTTCACCTCATTCAAATCTTTGCCTGGAACTTGATTATTTCTCTTTTCAAATTCAAGTGCTTGCTCTAATAATTCTATTGCTGCCACCTGATCGATCATGGACTTCTGCTCGCGCGTATTTAAGCCACTCTCACTCAATCTCGCACTAGCACTGGTTGTGGTCAATCTTTCATCCATCATGCGCACCGAAACACTGGAAAGTGCCTTAGCTAGCTGATTTGCAAAATTCAAGGCTTTTGTAGCTGATTGACCAATAGCACCTGAGAGATGCTTAGGTAGGCCAACATAAATTTCCAAACATCCAGTTTCATTTACTTCTTTTAGAATATTTTTAATTAGTTCTTGATCATTTTTAAGTGTGGCAACTGGCACAGCCAGAATTCCATCAATATCACTTTTTGCTAAACCAACTCTTGCATCACCAAAATCTATGGCGTATCTAATACCTTTTCTCAAAGTTTCAACTACCGAATCAAGTTATCGACACCAGCAATAACATTTTTTGCATCACTAATATTGGTGCCTGCACCTTGTGCCATATCTGGCTTACCGCCACCTTTACCATCAAGTTTTGCTAACACTAGGTTCAATATTTCACCAGCATTTAGATTCTTTTTTCGCGCTGCATCATTTGTGGCTACTACTACATTTACCTTGTCACTTGAAATTCCCGCACCAATCACAACGGCTGCTGCTTCTCCCAATTGTCCTCTAACATTTGTGACAAGTTCGCGAATATCGTTTGCGCCTAGTTCTCCTTGAGCAAGGAAATTTGCAACTTTTACTCCGTTTACGTCATGAGCAGTTTTCAGGTAATCATTAATGCTTCCTGATAACTGAGATTTGCGTGCCTTCTCAATTTCTTTCTCAGCATCTTTTAAGCGATCCATCAATGAAGAAACTTTTTCAGGCAATTCCTCAGCGCGACCTTTGAGCATTTCTTGCAAGTTAGAAACTATTAAATGTTCTCTTGCCAGGAATTGGTAAGCATCGGTTCCAACTAATGCTTCAACTCGTCTTGTTCCTGCACCAATACTTTGTTCACTTAGAAACTTAATCACACCTAATTGAGCTGATCGTTGAGCATGAGTTCCGCCACAAAGTTCGTGTGCCCAATCTCCAACACTTACTACTCGAACTACATCACCATATTTTTCACCAAATAAAGCCATTGCACCCATGGCACGTGCTTGATCTTGTGACATCAATTGCGCACTTACCCCTAAGTCGCTTAGTAATACTTCATTAACTCTTTCTTCAACATCATTTAACACACTTTGAGGAACAGGTTTTGGAGATGGAAAGTCAAAACGTAATCTGCCTGGTGAATTCTCACTACCTAATTGAGTTGCAGTTTCACCTAAAGCTTCTCTAAAAGCTTTATGAATTAGATGTGTTGCAGTGTGAGCGCGAGAAATTGCTTTTCGTCTTAAAAGATCAACTTCTCCAACACCTTTTAATCCAGTTACGGCTTCACCTTTTGTAACTCTGCCTCTGTGAACATAAAGTCCAGGAACAGGTTGTTGCACATCACCAATTTCAATTTCTGCACCATTACTCAAAACTAATTTGCCACTATCAGCTAATTGGCCACCACCTTCTGCGTAAAATGGTGATCGATCCAAAACAAATTCAACATCAATTCCTTGAGCAACACTTTTGGCAACATTTCCATCTTGTAATAAACCTTTAAGGCTAACTTCACTACTGGTTTCTGCGTAACCAGTGAAATTAGTAATACCTGCTAAGTCAGCTAGTGCGCGGTATTGCTGCAGGTCCCCTAAACCTTGTTTTCGCTCTTTAGCATCTGCTTTTGCTCTGTTTTTTTGTTCAAGCATCAATCTCTTGAAACCTTCAGCATCAATTGCAATACCGGCTTCACTTGCCATTTCTAAAGTTAAGTCGTAAGGAAATCCGTAAGTGTCGTGTAATTCAAAAACTTTCTCACCCGATAAAGCTTTTGATTTGTTCTTTTTTAAATCCTCAATGGAATTTTCAAACAAAAGAGTTCCTGTTTTTAAGGTTTGCGCAAAAGAGGTTTCTTCACCAATAGCAATTTCTAGTATGCGTTTTTTATCAGTGTTTAGTTCTGGATACTGTGGTCCCATTGCTTTAATGGTTGCTTCGATTAAATCTTTCATCACCGGATTTTCGGCACCAAGAATTCTCATATTTCTAATTACACGTCTCATCATGCGACGAAGCACATAACCGCGACCTTCGTTACCAGGAATTACTCCATCGCCAATTAAGAATGCGGCTGTTCTGGTGTGATCTGCCACAACTCTTAAACGAACATCTGCTGAATTATCGGCCCCGTATTTAACTCCAACAATTTCTGTTGCCTTATCCAAAATTATTTTTGTGGTGTCAATTTCATAAATGTTGTCAACACCTTGCAAAATTGCTGCCATTCTTTCAATACCCATACCTGTGTCAATGTTTTTGGCAGGCAGTTCCCCATTTAATGGGAAATCATCTTTACTTCCACCTTCACCGCGGTTGTATTGCATGAAAACTAAGTTCCAAACTTCTAAGTAGCGTTCCTCATCAGCAATTGGTCCGCCTTCTTTACCGTGTTCTGGTCCGCGGTCAAAATAAATTTCAGAGCAGGGTCCACAAGGTCCAGGAACACCCATTGACCAGAAGTTATCTGCCATGCCACGTCTTTGAATTTTGTTTTCTGGAACACCAACTTTGTTTCGCCAAATGTCATAGGCTTCTTCGTCATCTAAATAAATTGTTACCCAAAGTTTTTCCGGATCAAAACCATATCCACCATCTTTAACACTTGAGGTTAATAACTTCCAAGCCATGGTGATGGCACCTTCTTTAAAGTAATCACCAAATGAAAAGTTTCCAGCCATTTGAAAAAATGAACCGTGACGAGTAGTTTTTCCAACTTCTTCAATATCTAGTGTTCTGACACATTTTTGAACAGAGGTTGCTCTTTTATATGGAGCAGGAGCTTCACCTAAAAAGTAAGGTTTAAAAGGAACCATTCCAGCATTAACAAGCAAAAGTGTTGGATCATTTGCAATCAAAGAAGCAGATGGCACAATAGTGTGACCGTTTTTTTCAAAAAATTCTAGGAAACGGCGACGAATGTCTGCTGAATCCATTGTGAAAACTTCCTTTTCTATTTAACTACTTAGATGACCTTAGTACCTGACGAATACGTTCCCATAAATCGGCAAAGCGCTGTTCTGCTCCGCGACTTCCTGGTTTGTAGTAAGTCTTATTCTTCAAGTTATCTGGCAAATATTGTTGACTTGCCACACCTTCTTCAAAATCATGTGCATATTTATATCCTTTTCCAGCACCGGTGTCTCTAGATGCAGGCAAAGAACCATCTCGTAAATGCATGGGAACTGGCCCAGCGTTACCTTTTCTCACATCTTCGATGGCTTCATTAATGGCGTTATAAACAGAGTTTGATTTAGGTGCCAGGGCTAAATAAGTAGTGGCTTGGGCCAAAATAATTCTTGCTTCAGGCCAACCCACCAATTGAGCTGCTTGCATGGCAGAAACTGCCATCGCTAATGCATTTGGATCTGCTAAACCAATATCTTCACTTGCCAATATCACTAATCTTCGGGCAATAAATTTAGGATCTTCACCAGATTCTGCCATTCGTGCTAAGTAATGAATTGCTGCATCAACATCACTTCCGCGCACACTTTTTATGTAGGCACTAATAACGTTGTAATGTTCATCGCCTGCTTTGTCATAGCGAAGTGCTGCTCTTTGAACTGCAACTTCTGCATCAGACAAAGTTATTTCTAATCTTTTCTCAGAATCTGCAACACCAGCAGATGTTTCCAATGCAATTAAAGCTCGTCTTGCATCCCCACCACTTGAACGCGCAATATGAATTAGAGCTTCGTCTTGGCAAGCATATTTATTCTTCAAGCCTTTTTCACTTGTTAATGCTTTCTTAAGTAACTCCACAACATCTTCATCTTGTAAAGGATTTAATGGCAATACAAGTGATCTACTCATGAGGGCTGAATTTATGGAAACAGAAGGATTTTCTGTAGTTGCTGCAACAAGAGTTACCCAGCCTTCTTCTACTCCCGCTAGCAAAGAATCTTGTTGTGATTTAGAAAATCTATGAATTTCATCAATAAATAAAACAGTGCCAACTCCTCGAGCAAATCTTCTTCGAGCAAGATCAATTACTTCACGAACTTCTTTTACTCCACTTGAGGTGCACTTAATTCCACAAAAGATCTTCCAGTGCTAACCGAAACAACATGAGCCAAAGTTGTTTTTCCACTGCCTGGAGGTCCCCATAAAATTAATGAAGTAGCAGCTAATTTATTTTCATCATCGGCAATTAAAAGTCCCCTAAGTGGAGAATCTGCTCTGGTTACTTGGGGTTGACCAACAACATCATCAAGAGAACTTGGTCTCATTCGAGCAGCTAGAGGTGCGGTAACAAATTTATTGTCTGCAGGAATTTCTATTGGTTCAGCGTCAAACAGCGCATCATCCATAATTATTTTTCTGGTTTAAAATCTATGCCAGCTTCTTTTCTTTGCGCTGGTGTAATAGGAGTTGGCGCACCAGTGAGTGGATCTTGGCCTCCTCCACTTTTTGGAAATGCAATTACATCTCTAATACTTGTGGCACCAGTTAAAAGCATCACAACACGATCCCAACCAAAAGCAATACCAGCATGTGGTGGTGGACCGTATTTAAATGCTTCTAAGAGAAAACCAAATTTATCTTGGGCCTCTTCATTACTAATTCCTAAGATATTGAAAACTTCCTTTTGAATATCTGCTCTGTGAATTCGAACAGAACCTCCACCAATTTCATTGCCGTTAAGAACTAAGTCATAAGCCCACGCAAGTGCTGAACCTGGATCTTTTGCAAAAGTTGCTAAGGATTCAGCATTGGGTGAAGTAAATGGATGATGTACTGCAGTCCAAACAAGTTGGCCTTGATCATTTGTTACTTGTTCAAACATTGGTGCATCTACTACCCAAACAAAATTCCATTCTTTTTCATTTATCAAACCAAGTTTTTGACCAATTTCTAAACGGGCAGCACCAAGAAGAGCTAATGCTTCACTGCGTGAACCTGCTGCAAAGAACACAGCGTCACCAGTTTTAGCACCAACTGCATTCATTAATCCGTTTCGTTCCTCTTCGCTTAAGTTTTTAGCAACTGGTCCAGTAATTTCTCCATCTTCGGAGAAAACGGCGTATGCCAAACCTTTGGCACCTCGTTGTTTAGCCCATTCTTGCCACGCATCAAATTGTTTTCTTGGTGTGTTAGCACCAGTTGGCATAACTACTGCGCCAACGTGTTCTGCTTGGAAAACTCTGAAAGGTGTGTTTTTGAAATATTGGGTTAAATCAATTAATTCCAGTCCAAATCTTAAATCTGGTTTATCAGAACCGTATTTTCTCATCGCTTCGTGATAAGTAATTCTTGGAATGACTCCAATTTCATGACCTAATATTTCACTCCATAAAGTCTTAATGACTTTTTCTCCAACTTTGATAATGTCTTCTTGGTCAACAAAAGACATTTCAATATCAAGTTGAGTGAATTCTGGTTGACGATCTGCTCTGAAATCTTCATCTCGATAACAGCGTGCGATTTGGAAATATCTTTCCATGCCTCCCACCATTAGCAATTGTTTGAATAATTGTGGAGATTGCGGCAAGCGCATACCAAGATCCAGGTTGCAGTCTTACTGGCACCAGAAAGTCTCTAGCACCTTCAGGGGTTGATCGAGTAAGTGTTGGTGTTTCTATTTCAATGAAATCATCGTTCAGTAAAACATCGCGGGCATACTGACTAACTTTGCTTCTGATTCTTAGAGCTGAACCTGGTCCACCAGGTCTTCTTAAATCTAGATAGCGATATTTAAGTCTTGCTTCTTCATTAACATCTACTTCTTTATCAATTTGAAACGGTAGCGCTTGAGAAATTGACAAAACATTTACTTCATTTGCAAAGACTTCAATTGCTCCTGTTGGTAAATCACTGTTTTCATTACCCTTTGGTCTTAGTTTGACTTGACCTTTTATTTGCACGCAAGTTTCTGGTTTTAGATCATGAGCAAGTTTTTCGTCATGGACAACTACTTGCACAATTCCTGAAGCATCTCTTAAGTCAATAAAAGCAACGCCACCATGGTCTCGACGGTTTCCTACCCAGCCTGCAAGAGTGACTTTGACCTCAGCATCAATTGCTCGAAGAGCATCAGCAACGTGTGTTCTTAACACCTAAACTACTTCCCTTTTTGCTACCAAAAAATACAAAATTTTCTATTAGTTCTCAGTCTGTCGTATCACTTGTAGCAAGTGCGCAACCATGTCACCTATTGCGACTTGGGATTGCGTGGAATCCCCTAAATTCTTAATTTGAACCTGGGAATTACTTACTTCTTCATCTCCAATTACCACAGCAAATCTGGCACCACTTTTATCTGCTGCTTTCATCGCTCCTTTAAGTCCGCGATCTCCATATGCCATATCAGCTCTGAGATCAGCTGCTCTTATTTGTTGTAACAAAGAAACGGCTAATGAATGTGCTTTGTCTCCGATTGGAACGATAAAGATATCAACTAAAGAAAGATCTCCCACGATTAAGTTTTCAGCTTCGCAAGCCATCAAAGTTCTATCTGTACCAATTCCAAATCCAATGCCACTTAAATCTTGACCACCAAGAGAAGCCATAAGACCGTCATATCGACCGCCTCCACCAATTCCAGATTGTGCACCTAATTCAGGATGATCAAATTCAAATGTTGTTCTGGTGTAGTAATCAAGTCCTCTTACAAGTCTTGGTGCTGGTTTAAATGCAATTTCAGTTGCTTTCAATAATTCTTCTACTTCTTTATGGTATTTCGAGCAATCTTCACATAATTCATCAATCATTAATGGTGCACTATTTAATTGTTTTTGGACTTCTGCTCTTTTGTCATCAAGCACTCTCAAAGGGTTTACTTTTGCTCTAGTTTTTGTCTCTTCATCTAAATCAAGNTTTGNGAGAAATTTNCTTAACTTATCTCGATATTGTGGTCGACAATTTGCACAACCAAGTGAAGTTAGCATCAAATTAAAGTTTCTTAAACCTAGTGATCGAAAAGCATCATCTGCCACAGTTATGACTTCAACATCTAATGCAGGATCTGGTGCACCAATTGCTTCAATTCCTACTTGTTGTAATTGTCTATATCTTCCAAGTTGTGGACGCTCTGCTCTAAAAAATGGTCCCTTGTACCAAAGTTTTACTGGAAGTTGTCCTCGATCTAATCCGTGTTCAATAACTAAACGAGCAACACCAGCTGTTCCTTCAGGTCTTAACGCAAGTGTTCTTCCACCACGATCATCGAAAACATACATTTCTTTACTAACTACATCAGTAGATTCACCAATTCCTCTGACAAAAAGATTTACATCTTCAAAAACTGGAAGTTCTACATATCCATAACCAGCTAAAGTTGCGGCATTTCCAATTGCATTTTGTACAGCTAAAAATGAGTTGCTTCGAGGAGGGAAATAATCAGGAACACCTTTAGGTGCTTGAAACTGTCCAGCCACTCTTATCTACTCCCCAATTGAAAATATTTCTAAACCAAGTGTCGCAGGTAAGGGTTACTTGTTCGCTCATCTTGGATTGTTGTAGACGGTCCGTGTCCTGGATAAACGCTCATTACATCAGGAAATTTAAGAATTACATTGGCCAAAGTGTGATCCATGGCGCTGGCATTGCCACCGGGCAAATCAGTTCTTCCAATACCTCTATTGAATAAAACATCTCCAGAAAACAAATGATTTCCTGTTTCAAAAACAGTTGATCCTTCTGTGTGACCGGGTGCGTGATGTGACTTAAATTTGATTCCCGCTAAATCTAGAGTTTTATTCTCTTTTAAGAGTTTTAAGTCTTTTGGTTTGTAATCAGGAATTCCTCCAGACATATTTACTATTTCTTGCCATCCACTTTTGGAATAAGCTTTCTCAGGTTCTGTGATCATCCATTCATCATCGGTGTGTAAGTAAGCAGAAATGTTGTGTTGATTACAAAGTGGAACCACAGACCAAACGTGATCCATATGTCCATGAGTCAATAACGTTGCAACAGGATGAAGGCCAAATTGTTCAGCGATGCGTTTAATGCCTGAAAGGGATTCAAAGCCTGGATCAATAATGACGCATTCTGAATTGGCTTCGTTGGCAACCAAGTAGCAATTTGTCGCCCAAGGCCCGGCTGGAAATGACTTAATCAGCATTTACTTATTCAATCCTCTACTCGGATTTTGTCCTATTTTGGTAACAGCCTAGACTTTAATCAATCCACAAATACGCAAATAGCATTGAAAGGTATTAAATGTCTGAACAAGATCGCTCAAACACAACTAAAAAATCAACTGTCTATGTAGCACTTTTCACAGCTATTGCAATCATTGTTGGAACAGTAATTGTTGGAATCGGTGGAGCATCAAATACTCAAGATGCATCAGCTCCGCAAGCACCTGCAGCAGACTTGCCAACAGCTAGCATCACTGAATCAAACAAAGCTCAAATAACTTTTACGACTAATCAGGGTGAAATTGTTATCGAAACACTTCCTGCTCTTGCGCCCCTTACAGTAAATGCTTTAGCTGCTTTAGCGCAAAAAAATTATTTTGATAACACAATTTGTCACCGACTAACAACAGAAGGAATTTTTGTTCTGCAATGTGGAGATCCAACTGGTACCGGAACTGGTGGACCTGGTTTCAATATTCCTGATGAAAATCTTCCAGAACCAATTGAAAACAACTATCCGGCAGGAACTGTTGCAATGGCAAACGCTGGACCTGGAACATCTGGTTCCCAGTTCTTCTTGGTTTACCAAGACACAACCCTGGGACCTGATTACACAATCTGGGGCACCATAACTAGTGGATTAGAAATTGTTCAGACAATTGCTAGTGCTGGCGTGATTGACGGGGGTCCCGATGGAGCACCTGCCACAGGCGTCACGATTGAATCTACGAAAGTAACAATAAGTTAGTAACCATGAAGAAAGCAGACCACTAGTCCGATGACCACTAGCACTAGTTCAACAGACTTCGGTCGAGTTGAAAATGATGGCACTGTGTTAGTAAAAATGCCAGATGGTTCTGAAAAACAAGTTGGTCAATGGGCTGCTGGCGATCCAAATGATGGTTTAGCTTTCTATATACGTAAATATCATGAAATTGAAAATGAATTATCACTTGCGCTACAAAGACTCAAAGAAGGCAAAGGCAATGCCGATGCTGTTTTTAAGTTAATTGAAAGAGTAAAAACCAGTTTAGAAACACCTAACTTTGTTGGTGACTTAAACATTCTGTCTTCCAAAATCGAAGAACTTCAGGTTTTAGCAGCGGTTAAAAAAGCTGAGTTTTCTGCTGCCAAGGCAATCGCTAAAGAAAAGGCGATGGAAAAAAGAAAGCAACTTGTTGAAGAAGCAGAAAAGTTAATCAATTCAAAGCAATGGAAAGTAACGACTCAAAGATTTAAAGAAATAGTTGAGGAATGGAAGAAACTTCCTCACGGTGCAAAATCTGAAGAACAAGCTCTTTGGAAAAGATTTAGTGCTGCTCGTTCAGCTTTTGATAAGACCAGAAGACAATATTTCTCCACTCTTGAATCAGGAAGAAAAGAAGCATCAAAGATTAAGTCTGAAATTGTGTCCCAGGCCAAAGCGATAGCTGATTCCAAAGAATGGAATGACACCGCAAACAAATTTAGAAACCTGATGGCTAAATGGAAATCAGCACCAATACTTGAAAGAAAAGAAGAGCAAAAATTGTGGAAAGAATTCAAACTTGCCCAAGACGTATTTTTTGCAGCAAGAACTGCTGCTTTGTCCGTTTTAGATGAAGAACATTCAAAGAATCTTGAAGCCAAAAAAGTTCTTGCTGAGAAAGCGGAAAAATTCTTCCGATAACAGACATCAAATCTGCTCGTCAAGCTTTGAAGCCTATTCAAGAAGAGTGGAGCAAGATAGGTCATGTTTCACGAAAAGATAAAGACAAAATTGAATCAAGACTAAAAGCTGTTGAAGAAGCAATACGCAATGCTGAGAAAAACGAATTAAATCGAACAGATCCAGCAAAAAGTGCCCGAGCCCAATCGACCATGGAATTAATTGAAGCTAAATTGATTAAAACTGAGAAAGAAAGAGAATCAGCTTTATCTTCCGGCGACACTAAAAAGGCAGAAAAGTTAGCGCTAACTATTGAAAGTCAAAAGATGCTTCTAGAAGCAACAAAAACAGCGTTAGCTGATTTCACTCGCTAAACGCGATAAACGTCGTAAACTCCAGCAATATTCTTAACTGCAGCCAAAACACTTCCCAAATGTTTTGGATCAGCCATTTCAAAAGCAAATCTAGATAAAGCAATTCGATCTCTAGAGGTCGAAACAGATGCGCTCAAAATGTTTACATGGTGCTCACTCAAAGTTCTGGTTACATCAGATAACAAGCCGTTTCTATCTAATGCTTCGACTTGAATGTTGACCAAATAGATTCCTGTTCCAGATTCTGGCCAAGAAGTTTCCACAATTCTTTCTGTTTCTTTCATTAAATCTTCAGCATTGGTGCAATCAACTCGATGAACAGAAACTCCTTCTCCTCTGGTGACATAACCAAATATTTCATCACCTGGCACAGGAGTACAACATCTACTTAAACGGGTGTAAACCTTGTCAATTCCTTTAACATTTACCGTTGGAGAATTTGTCTCCGATCCACTTCTTCTGACACGAGTTGGTGCAATTGCTTCTGCTAAATCTTCACTTGCTCCTTCTTCTCCCCCATGTAGTTGCAATAACTTGTTAACAACACTTTGAGCACTGACTTTTCCTTCACCAATTGCAGAATAGAGCTCATCAATGCCTTTAATTCTTAATTCGTGTGCCACTGCAACTAGCGCTTGATTGGCCATGAGGCGATGAAGTGGAAGATTTTGCTTTCTTAACAACTTGGCAATTTCATCTTTGCCTTGCTCAAGATATTCTTCACGTCTTTCTTTAGTGAACCATGCTTTTATTTTGCTTTTAGCTCTGGTTGAAACTGCAAAATTTAGCCAGTCTTGAGATGGTCCTGCTGTTTCTGATTTCGTGGTAAAGATCTCAATATTGTCACCACTTGCAAGACTTGAATCAAGTGAAACAAGTTTTCCATTAACTCTTGCCCCAACACAATGATTTCCAACTTCTGTATGAACGGCATATGCAAAATCAACAGGTGTTGCTCCTGTTGGCAATGCGATCACATCTCCAGCTGGAGTGAAAACAAATATTTCGTTTTGCTGACCTAAGTCATAGCGCAAAGAATCAAGGAATTCATCTGGATCTTCGGTTTCTTTTTGCCAATCAACAAGTTGGCGTAACCAAGCCATCTCATCAGCTGGTTTAGTTTCGCTTCCTTGTCGTTCCTTATAACGCCAATGACTTGCTACCCCATATTCTGCCTCTTTGTGCATGTCATGGGTTCTGATTTGAAATTCAATTGGTCGACCATTTGAGCCAATAACAGTTGTGTGCAATGAGCGATAGAGATTAAATTTAGGCATTGCAATGTAATCCTTGAATCGGCCTGGAACCGGATTCCACCTGGCATGAATTGTTCCCAATGTGGCATAGCAATCGCGAACATCATCAACCAAAATTCTGATACCAATCAAGTCATAAATTTCATTGAATTCTCTACCTCGAACAATCATCTTTTGGTAAACAGAATAAAAATGCTTTGGTCGACCACTTAAATCTGCTTTTATCTTTGCTGCGGATAGATCTTTTTGGACAGATTCGATTACTTCAGCTATTTCTCTGTCTCGTTGAGGAGTTCGTTGTACTACTAGGTTTACAATTTCGTCATACATTTTTGGATAGAGTCCTGCAAAAGAAAGATCTTCTAATTCCCACTTGATTGCATTCATGCCTAGGCGATGAGCAAGGGGTGCAAATATTTCTAGAGTTTCACGAGCTTTTTGTTCTTGTTTTTCTGTTGGTAAAAATTCTAAAGTTCGCATGTTATGTAGTCGATCAGCCAACTTCACAAGTAGCACTCGAATATCTTTAGCCATGGCCACAACCATTTTTCGAACAGTTTCAGCAGCACTGGCATCACCGTATTTAACTTTGTCTAGTTTTGTGACACCATCTACCAGTCTTGCTACTTCGCCGCCGAAATCTTCTTCTAGTTTTTCTATTGAATAACCAGTGTCTTCCACTGTGTCGTGAAGAAGTGCTGCTGCCAAAGTTTCACTGGATAATCCAAGATCAGCCAAAATTGTGGCAACAGCTAAAGGATGAGTTATGTATTCTTGACCGCTTCTGCGTTTTTGACCTGTGTGCTGTCGTTTAGCAATTTCGTAGGCTTTGCTAACTAATTCAAAGTTATCTTTAGGGTGATATTTCTTTAAAGTTTTGAGTAATGGTTCAAGTTCAGGATTTTCTGATTTCCAACCAGTTATTTTTGCTAATCTACTGCGCGTGACTGGAGCGTCTGTCATTTTTGACGCCTCCCAGGAATTTCTTCAACTGTTGGCTCTTTAGTTTAGCAATCAAGCTAAATCATTTAGCAAACTACTTATCATTTCTTTCTTTTTGAGCGCGTAAAGCGTTTTGGTTGTGTTCGCGGTCCTGCTTGTGACACCTGGTTGCCCAGATTTGGGTTACCAGAAACTTTCATTGCTTCTGGACCATCAACACCGGCATTAGATCTTCTTGCATGAACTCTTCTCATCAATGCTTGAATTTCTGGTTGACGTTCTTTGAGTTGAACCAAGAACGGTGTTGCAATAAATATTGAAGAATATGTTCCTGCAGCAATTCCCACAAACAAAGCCAAAGCTAAATCTTTAAGGGTTCCTGCTTGCAATATTCCAACACCAACGATCAAAATTGCTGCTACAGGTAAGAGTGCCACTATAGAAGT
>B570J14230_10000140_pt1 | contig 25713 bp, 29 predicted proteins | sample LakMenepilimnion_3_FD_14230 | JGI IMG/M metagenome (IMG submission 14230) | reverse complement strand
TACTTGGGAAAAGGTGTGATTCCTGACAGTGTTCAAGTTGGTTCTATCACTGTTGACGAAAACTATCGCGGACGCGGCCTGGCCCGAGCCTTGTATGGCATTGTGTTGACCATAATGAAAAAGACCTTGATTTCTGGCGATAGTCAAACTCCCGGCGGTCGTAGAAACTGGCTGAGCCTGGCCTCTATTCCTGGGGTTGAGATCAAAGGACTGTTGGATCTAGCCGACTTCCAGCTTGACAAGTCCAGACAAGTTGACAACACTATAGATCAATTGATGCAGTTGGGTGGACAGTTTGTGGCCAAAAACAACAACCGTACCTATTGGGCATTTGATGTTGTGCCTGGAAATGGCCAACTCACCCCTGCTGTTAAAAATAAATTGAGCAAGTTATACGGTTACGATTCAGACAATTTGCTCATGGCAACATGGACCGGAGGTCAGCAAGCTGTGGCGGAAGGCTCGAATCATCAGCATACCGAAATTATTAAACATCGTGTAGGTGACTGGATAGTATATCTTGATAATCACAGTGTAATCCGTGCTATGACTAGAAACATAGGTCCCAGAATGATGAGTAATCTTGTAACCATGGTAGATATGATTCCTGATTTAGAAGATAAGGTGCCAAAGGGTGGAGCTTTTTGGATACAAGATATCAAGACTAATAGTAGTTTTTATTTTAAACGCCTAGACATACCAAGCGAGCCTCTTGCAGTTCGTTGCGAAACCGGAGTGCAAGATATTCCTAGAGCCAATAAACAAACTCCTGTATTCCAAGTAAATGCCTACACTGGACCAGAAACAAAACAAGCTATCCAAGGCATGAAACAGGCAAAACTACGCAGTAAATTTGTTGGAACTAACACCTTGGCCAACACCTTGGCTACTAATATACAAAAAGGCCGTATTGGCGGTGATGATGCTATACGCAATCCAGCAACACAAGATAGCAAAAGGTATGATACCGCATTTAAACAAGCTCAACGAATGGATAAAGAAGTCGATGAAAACTTTGCCGACGGTCGCAATCCTCAAGACAAAGGCGATGCCAAACGTCACGGTATCAACACCAAAGCCAGTGTAAGCAGTCTACGCAAAACTGCCAAGCAGGGTGGACGCAAAGGACAACTAGCCCATTGGTTAGCAAATATGAAATCAGGAAGGGCCAAGAAAAAATGAAAATCTTTGTATTAGCACTAGCACTCTTATTATCAGCATGCAGCACCTTGGTACCTGTGTCAATGACATTCCCCGAAGCACCGGGAAAGCAGGCCATGGTTACCTGTCCCAACCTGCAGAAACTAAAAGACGATGCCCTACTCAGTGACGTCAGCAGAACCATCACCATCAACTACAGCACCTACTATGAGTGTGCTGTGAAAACAGATGCCTGGATTGAATGGTATGAAATACAACGCCGCATCTTTGAAGGCGTGGGCAAATGAACAATCATGCACAAGAGCAATACAATGCTCAGCATCCTGCTGCTAACGCGGTAGAACTCAAACAATACACAGCACAAGAGCTGCCACCAGCGGAATGGACCACAACAGACATTGCTGTGACTGTGATATTTGCTGTGCTGGCCGCTTGGGCAGTGTGGCGAGCATTTGACTTGATAAGAAAGAAAACAAAATGAGCACAATACTAACCAAAGAACAACTAAAACAAATGGTCAAGAATCCCCACATTGACCACTGGTATGCAGCCCTGGAACAGTTGCTGGATGACTACGAAATCAACACTCCACAACGTGTGGCAGCATTTGTGGCACAGTGCGCCCATGAGTCAGGTAACTTTGTTTTTATCAAGGAAAATCTCAACTACAAGGCCGCTAGTTTAATGAAAACCTTTGCCAAGTATTTCCCCACAGCAGACATTGCAGCACAGTATGCCAACAAGCCTGAGCGCATTGCCAATCGAGTGTATGCCAACAGAATGGGCAACGGTGACGAAGCGTCTGGAGATGGCTGGCGCTACTGCGGACGTGGACTTATTCAGCTCACCGGCCGAGACAACTACACATTCTTTGCAGGCAGCATGGATATCCCTGTGGAAGAAGCAGCAGAATATCTGGCCACATTTGAAGGTGCTGCACAAAGCGCCTGTTGGTTTTGGGAAACCAACAATCTGAATCGCTATGCCGATGCCGGCGATATCAAGGGACTGACCCGAGCCATCAATGGTGGCTACATTGGCCTGGAAGATCGTATCAGTCACTATGAACATGCTCTGCACGTGATGGGAGTATAACACAGCAATGAACATTGGCCAACCACCCACTGCTGCTGGTGCAATGGTCTATATAGATGACAAAGATGTATGGGCAACTTGTCCTGTAGATTATCTCTGGATCTATGACAAATTGATACTGGCACGTAAAAACGGATACTCAGCTGGCCCAGCCGGCATTCCGGTTCCCAGGCCAGGCTGGTACATTGTGCGACCCATAACCAACATACGCATGATGAGTCGTGGCGCCACAAAGCAATGGCTCACACCCGCGGACACTGATTCAGTACCAGATGGATATTTCTGGACCGAATGGTTTGATGGTCGTCACACCAGTGTGGATTTTCATCATGGCATACAGCAATTAGCGGTGGAAGGATTTCGCAGCAGCGATAGACTAGATAGATTCTGTCGCTGGGAGCGAATTTCAGATCAGCACAAATTTCCACAGGTGCTAGAAGATCTGTGGCAACTGATGCCCTGGGTCAACGTGGAATATGTGGATGGCAAGATAATAGAAGTACATCTGAGATGGAATGACGATTTTGCCAATCACACAGGTGATGTGATATATCCGGTATGGAAAGACGATCCCGGACCGCAGCCACCAGGCTCGATCTGGTATCCCAGCATTGGCGGAGATAGACTGGGCTTTTGGGTAGAGAATAAATAACAGCTATGCGTGTACATGAAATACTAACAGAATCCAAAAATTCACTTGCACAGTGGCGCAATAGCGAACCTGTGGCATTTGTCAAAAGCCTGACCAAGAAACTGGGTCAGCCTGACGAACTCACAGAAAATCGTGCTGTATGGTACGACAAAGATGGCTTCAAACGCATTGAAGTGCTGGACGAGTATGTGCTTCACTGCTGCCCAGAACCACACTATGATTTTGTCTACAGCACTATAGATCTGCATGTGCCCAAGAAGTTTGTGAGAGTGCTGGCAGAATCATCCGAAAGCATCTTGTTGGACCTACTGAAGAACGAAGTAAGTGCCAGATGTGCCACACTCAGTGCCAACGCAGTCACACTGAACTATGTGCTGGATGTGGTTTCTGGTCGAATACAAGGCAGCAAAGCGGAATACGAAACACGCATCAAACAACTGTACAAGAACAAGCTAAATCCCGATCCAGAATGGTGGCCGGATGTGACCAAGGAAGTGAGAAAATAACAAACGCCCAGCGTGTCAGAACATGTGATGGGCATGTAACTTTTCTACCAGGTTAATGATTGATTGATCCAGATTAAATATAGTAGCTTGCACATGATACTGTGCAAGACTATTATAATAACAAGGATCAACAATGAATCTAAAACAACTAGTGACGGCACTGGGCATCAGCATCTGTGTGATGGCCCAAGCACAGTCAGACCCAATTGTGACTCAATCCACCAGTGACAGCAAGACCAGCAGCATCAGCGACAGCAAGACCACTGTGGTCAGCCCTCCTCCCAGTGCTATTGCACCCAGCATCACCAGCATCAACTCAGACATCTGTGTCACAGGCGTTAGTGGAGCAGCTCAAACACAAATCTTTGGCCTCAGCTTTGGCAACACACAAGTGGACTACAACTGCGAACGCTTAAAGATAAGCAAGACTCTGTATGACATGGGCATGAAAGTGGCTGCTGTTGCTGCCATGTGTCAGGACCGTAGAGTGTTTGACGCCATGATGAATGCCGGAACACCCTGCCCGGTCGACGGCAAAATTGGTGCAGAAGCCAAGGCCGTCTGGGACGCTGACCCTAGTCGTATTCCTGCCAGTGTACGTGAAAAATGAAGCAACTGGCAGCATTACTGCTAATGCTCTGGATTGGCTGCACAACAGCACAAACTGTCAGCGGCAATCTGCTGTCCGGAACAACAGGAACTCAAATCTATGCTATTAATCAGGCACTGAGTTCAGTGGGGGCGGGTGTACAAATACACGGTTTTAATTATGGATACAGATATTCATTTGGCGATACTCAATGCACAGCAACCAATCAGGACGGTAGTTGCTCCTGGTGGATGGCAAACTATGCCAGTGTCAACGTAAACATCAGGGACAGTGAAAACATCAGTATCCTTAATCAAACCTGGTCTCATCAGGGCGTATGGCAATCTAGTAATCAAAGTTACCAATATAGATTTAACAACACACGAGATATAACAACCCTGGGCACATTTAAAATGACGCCATCAGTAAGTGGCAATGCCAGCATTTATAATATGTATAGCAACGCAGTATACACTGTTGATCCGTGTGCTGCCGATCCATTGAGTTCTACCACTTGCTCAGGTTATGCGGCGGCTGTGTTTGCTCAACAATGCAATTCTAACCCCTTGTCGGACAGTGCTTGTCCTGGTTATGCTCAAGCATATTTTTCACAGCAATGCAGTTCTAATCCTTTGTATAATTCGGCTTGTCCCGGGTATCAACAGGCCTACTATGACCAACAGTGTGCAGCAAATCCCCTGTATGCAACCACTTGTCCTGGATATGCTGCTGCCTACAAAACACAGCAGTGTGATGCCAACCCATTTTACGCAACAGATTGTCCTGGCTATGCTGCGGCCTATCACGACCAACAATGTAGTATCAGTCCACTTTACATGAGTGACTGTGCAGGATATGCAGCAGCATATAAAACACAACAGTGTTCATTGAGTCCATTGTATGCTACTGACTGCCCGGGCTATGCAGAAGCATACTTGAACCAACAGTGTTTGTTGGACAGCTTGTTCAGCAACAAATGTACAGGATACAAGACTGCTTATGCTATCAAGTATCTTGTGAACCTGGACCCTGCTGTGACCACTGCTGTTAATTCGTCCCTGACCACCACAGCGGAAGTTCAACGCAATGATCCTGCCAATGTGGTTTCGGCCACAGGCGATGCCACTGTGGATTCAGTTGTGGCCACACCGGCTGCAACATCAGCAACTTCTCCTGTATCAGTGATCAATGCACCGCCCAGTGCCAGCACAATGAACTCAGCGTCTGCACCACCCCCACCACCGCCTCCTGGTGCAGCAGCAGAACAAAAGGCTGATGCCAAAAAAACAGAAGGTGCTGTGGCCAGTGTGGAAAAGAAAGCCGGCGGCAATGCCACAGCAGCTAGAGCAGCAGCCACAGAAAAAGCCAAGGAACTGGCCAAAGATATTGGCCGAGCAGCAACCATGGAAGCACAAACAGCCACACAAGGCCTGCTGGTGGGCTTGATAGGATATGTGCCGGGCTTTAGTGCATATCAAAACAGTACAGTGCCTGATGCTCTGGGCGCCACAGTAGCAAAACAATACTACAAGGCCACAGTAGACAACAGATCCGCACAGCGTCAACTCAGCGGAGCCAATGAAACTCGTTGGAAACAAATAGTTGACAGTCAATACAACAAGGAACAATAAAATGACAGAACAAATCAAAGATGTTAATGCCACAATTGATCAAGCTGAAGCAGCGGTCAAGAAGTATGCCAGCAAGGATACCGTGATCTCAATTGGCGGATATGAATTTACACCGGCCAAACTCATGGTAGCAGTCACACTGGCCAGTTCATTGCTGGGCGGACTGTACGGTGCATTTGAAGTGTACAAGGACTATCAGGGCATGAAGAAAAAGATTGCTGAATACTCTGCACCAGACTTATCGGGCTTTGACAAACGACTGGCAGTGATTGAAGAAAATTCAGGCAAGACCAGCGACTACACTCGTGACATCAAGAATGATCTAAAGAACGATATTCGCCGCAACGAGTCAGTAACAGAAGCAGTTGAACGCAGTGTAAAACAAGCACAAAGAGAGACCGAGGCAGAAATGCGAGCAGCTCGTAAAGGTGTTCAAGAAGATCTAGAAAAAGCTCGCAGCGAAGTAAATGCCATCCGCAAGGAAATGGCAGATGCCCGTAGAGAAATTGGTCGTGAAGTAGATGCACTCAAACGCGAAGTTGATGTCAAGATTCAGAAGGCCATTGACAATCCCCTGGCTGGTAAATAATTCAAAGGAAACAACATGGCCGACCAAAAACCAATTCAATCAAGATCAGAACGTGAAGCACATATCAAGGACCGAGCCGGCTGGGTAATCACAGTGGTGGCAGCCTTGTTGGCAGTGAACACCTACATTGCCAACGGTATCAGCAGCAGTGTGCTGACCAACACAATCCGTGCCAACGACACCTGGAACTTTTATCAGGCCAAGAGTATCAAACAAACCATTGCTGAAAATGCTCGTGACGAAGCAGTGGCTCGTCGAGATAGTCAGAAAGTTGCGGCACTGACTGCCAAGATTGATCGCTACGAAAGCGACCCCAAGACCGGCGAAGGCAAACAAGAACTCATGGCTCGTGCTAGAGGTCTAGAAGCAGATAGAGACCAGGCAAAACTGCACAGCCCATGGCTGACATTTGCTGGCAGTGCATTCCAGTTGAGCATTGTGCTATTAAGTGCGTCTATATTGGCCGTGAGCATGGGCATGTTCTGGGCCAGCATTGGTGTGGGTCTAGTAGGTGCAGTGCTGATGAGCCAGGGCATTTGGCTCTGGGCCACCTGGATGATCTAACCACCCAATTTGCTCTAACGCAAAGAATCTGTAAATACACTGGGCAACTTTTGCCCGGAGTATAACAGTGCATGCACGATGGTCAATAATTATTCTAACAACAGTACTATCAGCATCCGCTGACCAGTATGTGTTGCCGCCTCAAAATTATCGTCACTGGCAACGCCTAGACAAAGTGTGTGATGTAGGTAGAAAAACCTATGGCACAAATGAATTCCTGGAAAATGGACAGATTTGTCGCTGGGTCATGGTGCCATATTGGCCTGTAGACCGTGCAGCCTGGGACGCTGCTAGAGCAGCTGAACGACGAGCTGAAAAATGATAGACCCATTCACAGCATTTGCCATGGCTCAAGGTGCAGTCAAGGGCATCAAAGCAGCGGTACAACTGGGCAAAGATGTTTCGGGCCTGTACAAAGAATTCAGCCAGTTTTATCATGCAGCAGATCAGGTGCACGTGGCCAGCACTCGGATGCGTATTGCTGCTGTCAACAAAACTGACGCCCAAATCAGTTCGGATGCACTTGAAATTGCCATGGCTAGCAAGGCTCTCAGGGACAACGAAAAAGAACTCAAAGACATACTGTTTTGGTCGGGCAACGCTGACGTCTGGAATGAAATGATGGCAGAACGCACCCGAATGGCCAAAGAACGGCGTGCTGCGGAACAGGCCGTTATAGACCAACAACAGCGTGACCGTGAAGCCATGTACAATACTATAATGAACACACTGCTGGCAATTGGAGCCGTGTCAGTAATTGTGCCTGTTATAGCAATAACCTGGACCATAGTCACACGATAACAGCATAAATATCTCACAACATATTCAAAGGAAACTCATGGCAGAAGAACAAAAACAACCAAGTGAATCAGAAAAGAAAAAAGAAGACTGGATGAATTCCAAATGGCGCCCCATGATGGGCTGGATGTACATGGCAGTATGTGCCTGTGACTTCATGCTGTTTCCTGTGCTCTGGAGCCTGTTGCAGGCAGTGATGAAAGTGGGTACCATGGCACAATGGCAACCACTCACGCTACAAGGTGCAGGCCTGTTCCACATTGCCATGGGTGCAGTGTTGGGTATTGCAGCAATGGGGCGTACCCAAGAAAAAATAGCAGGAGCCAACAATGGCGGAGCAGGAGCTTCCACACCCGGTGGATTCCCAGTGCCTAATACACCAGCCACACCCAGCTTTGGCAGTGGCATGTTTGGCAGTGCACCAGCAACAACATACACACCTGCACCCAGTTGGAACTCTGCACCAGCAGTAGATCCATCACAAGTTGTGTCAGGATTCGGCGGCAAGGCTGCTCCTGTGATTCCACCATTCCCAGAAAGATAAGGAGATATCATGTTAGAAACATTATTTTGGATAGCACTAGGAGCATTCGTCGGCTGGAACTTTCCACAGCCCGAGTTTGCCAAAACGATTCAAACCAAGTATTTGCAAAAGTCGATTGATCGACTGAAAACAATTTTGTTCTTTTGGAGATAACATATGAAATACGCAATCGTTTTAGCCACAGCATTATTCGCACTCACAGCCACAGCCGCAGACACAGAGACCCGAAAGGTCTGTGTTGACGTCAAAGACAAAGCCGGCAAAGCAGTTACCGATCCCAAAACAGGCAAAATCAAACAAAACTGCAAACAGGTCAAACAGCACAAGAAGCTGGAAGGCACTGTGGTTCCGGGCAAGAAGTAATCGACTTCATGCACCTAGTCCTGTATAATTACTGTACAGGACTTTTTCATGACCGATCATTATGCCGCGCTAGGTGTAGCCCGAACAGCCACCGCAGACCAAATCAAACAGGCTTTTAGAAAATTGGCCAGTACCCATCACCCGGACAAGGGCGGTGACACAAAGAAATTTCAAGAGATCCAGTCAGCATATGCTGTGCTGGGAGATGCACAAAAGCGAGCAGACTACGACCACCCACGACCACAGTTTGGCGGGCATCCTGGACAGGGCCCCGGTGGGCAGTTTGATTTCAATGAAATATTCAACATGTTTGGAGCCAAGTTCCAGCAGCCACAACGCAGTTCTCACTCCAGGATGACACTGTGGATACGCATCCAGGACGTGGCCACACCTGGACCCAGAGTGGTCAGCATTGGCACACCAACTGGCACACACAATGTTGAGATCAACATACCCACAGGCATCGAAGATGGCGACAATGTGCAGTTCAGTGGCATTGGTCCTGATGGCCTGGATCTAGTGGTGACCTTTCGTGTGCATCCGGATCGAGCCTGGCAACGAAATGGCAGTAGTGTGGTGACCGAAGCCACCACAGTGGTCTGGAAACTGATTGCGGGTGGCACCATTACCATGCTGGACATACGGGGCAACAAGATTGAAATCACTGTGCCTCCGGGCACACAACCTGGCAGCATGCTGCGAGCAAAAGGGCGTGGATTACCGGATCGTTCAGGACAACCCGGAGACATGCTGATTCGTGTGGCTGCTAGAATCCCAGGTAAAATTTCCCCAGAATTAATGGCTGCTATTCAACAAGAATCTGCCGAATAAGTACCTAATAGGTTGATCTAATCCTTAATTTATTGTATACTAAACTATGAGCACACCACACGGACAAAACGCTATGCAAGACAACCCCGAAATTGAAGCCATCATTGATGGCTCTATAAAAATTGCGCAGACCTGGAAACACGAATACGTGATGACAGAACATCTGTTGCTGAGCCTGATCAGACATGTGCCTTTTAGAAACACCTTGACCAAGTACGGTTGCGATGTGGCCATGCTGGAAAACGAACTCTGCGGCTACCTGGACAGCCTGATAGGCATAATCAGCGACATTCCAGATTTTACTCCTAGAAAAACATCCGGCCTGGAACGAGTATTCAATCGTGCAATAACACAGGTGTTGTTTAGTGGACGCAGACAAATTGTGACCATTGACCTGTATCTGGCCATCATGGGCGAAACCAACAGCCATGCACACTACTTCTTGCTGAAGTTTGGCGTGCAAAAAGCCGAGTTTGTGGACTTCTGGAGAAAGAACTACAAGATGGATCCTGTGGCTGGTCTCAATGATCAGCAGGCCACTGAGATCCTGGAAGAATACTGCACCAGTTTGTCAGCCCTGGCCAAGTCGGATACTTTGGAACCGCTAATTGGGCGCACAACAGAACTGGAAGAAATGATTGCTGTGCTGGCCCGCCGCTTCAAGGCCAACGTGCTCATGGTGGGCGATCCTGGTGTGGGCAAGACTGCCATCATTGAAGGTCTGGCACAGGAGATTGTGGCCGGACGTGTGCCTGCGTTCTTGAAGGACTACGAAGTCTGGAGCCTGGAAATCGGTGCTCTGGTAGCAGGATCAAAGTATCGCGGAGACTTTGAAGAAAAGTTCAAGGCTGTGATTGCTGCACTGGAATCCAAGAAGAAATGTATCTTGTTTGTAGACGAAGCGCATACCATGAAGGGTGCAGGTGCCGGCAGTTCAGGTAGCCTGGACTTTGCCAACATGCTGAAGCCCGCAATCACCAAGGGCAATCTAAAGGTTATTGCCAGCACCACCTGGGAAGAATACTACGAGAGCTTTGAAAAGGATCGCGCACTCATGAGACGATTCTACAGGCTCACCATAGATGAACCAGACACCGAAACTACAGAAAAGATTCTGATCGGACTCAGCCCCAGACTGGAAGCATTCCACAATGTGATGATCGACACAGAGGCCATGACCGCAGCAGTTGAACTGGCGGGCCGATACATTCATGACAAAAAGAATCCAGACAAATCAATTGACCTGTTGGATGCTGCCTGTGCTAGAGAGCGTGTGAAGGATGCAGGCATGGTCACAGTGAACAAGAGCATGATTGAACAGCAGGTGGCCCGGGTCACCGGTGTGCCCACTGATAGATTGCAAAACGAGCGTTCAACCAAGATTGTGGAACTTGAAAGCAACATCAAACAAAAACTCTATGGTCAAGAAGGTGCTGTGGATGCTGTGCTGGAGCGAGTGTACATCAACTTCTCGGGCATTGGCAGCACACACAAGCCCATGGCCAGCTTTTTGTTTCTGGGCCCAACTGGCACAGGCAAAACTGAATTGGCCAAGCTGTTGAGTGAAAATCTAGACATGCATCTGTTGAGATACGACATGAGTGAGTTTCAGGAAAAGCATTCAGTCAGCAGCTTGATTGGTGCACCTCCGGGCTATGTGGGCTTTGAAGATGGCAATGTGGGTGGTGGCAAACTGATCTCGGATCTGAGCAAACATCCATTTGCTGTGATCCTGTTTGACGAAATTGAAAAGGCACATGCTGACGTTACCAATATCTTGTTGCAGATGCTGGACGAAGGGCATCTCACAGGTGCCAATGGCAAACGGGTAGATTGCAAAAATACCATCATTATCATGACCTCAAACTTGGGTGCCAGAGACAATGAAAACAACAACATTGGATTCTCCAGTGAGTTGGAAAAATCTGGTGAAGAAGATCGTGCATTGAAAGAGTTCTTCAAACCTGAACTGCGTAATCGTATTGACAAGATCTGCAAGTTTGTCAAACTGGATACCTTGGCCATCAAGAAGATTGTGGTCAAGTTCCTGGACGAACTCAAGACATCAGTGGCATCCAAGAACATTCGGTTGTTTTTCTCAGAGCCTGTGATTGAACTACTGGCCATCAAGGGTTACGACAGCAAAATGGGTGCAAGGCCTCTGAGTCGCAAGATTGATGAACTGATTCGTGTGCCCTTGAGCAAGAGAATCTTGTTTGATCGTCTCAGTGACTGCGACATCACAGTAGGTGTAACAGATGATGTGGTGCAGTTTGATGTGATTCCTGTGGTGACAGCAGACAACATTGTTAGATTACTGGATCCAGTCAGTGAGCAAGATTAAAGATATCCGTCAGGAACCACGCGATCGACTGTTTTTTGATCAGTATCAGTATCGCATGCAGTTTTACCTGAGGTTTGCCTGGTGCATGCGCAGTTTTGATCATGCGGATCTTGACCGCCGCTTGGAAAATTACTATGGTCGCTACCGTGGTGATGTCATTGGGATTGGCACAAATGCTCCGTCTCTGGCAGATACTCAGCAGCGTGGTGATTTGCACAACATGTGCGATCTGCTGCGAGGCTTGCCCAAGTCATGCAAAATAATGATTCAGTATGATCATGTGTTTTTGTACACCAACGAACTGACCACCCTAGAGTACATGAGTCAAGTTGAATATATTGATCGGTGGTTGATTGGTCAAGCGGTGGTAGTGTACCCCAAAGACACTGTGATGCTGGTGAACCCTGTGAATCAGTACCGCACGTTTTTGAAGAGTCGATGGTGGGATCCGGACACCAGTGCTCGAGTCAAAAAGTTCCTGCTGGGGCGACAAGATTTGTTTAGAATTCCCAGAGCATTTTGCGAAAAACTTGAACGTCCCGGCAGATTGGCCACACGCGACCATCATTTTGTAGATCACGACGACCCAGATCTCTTGTTGATGTTGAGTCTGGTGTGTCCGGGAATTATCAACAAAACCCTACCTATACAGGCTAAATAAAAGACTATGGCAAAACTTATTGAACAAACCCTTGTGATTACTGTGAGCAAATTGGTGCCCAACACGGACCAATCCTCTGCACTACCCCTGACCCCGGAAAATCTCGCTGAAATTGCTTCAGTGGTAGAAGCTCTAGCTGGTGACGGTACCATTGTAGAAATTGTACCTGCATAATGACTACTACTGTTGCCCTGCTGTCTTATACCGAATACGGTGTGCCATCAGGCAACTACGATGGCAGCTCTGAAGATTTTATTGGCACGCCACAAAAAGCAGCCAATTACTATCGCGGACGTGGCGGCGTACAAACTCTGCGTTGGGTATTTCGCGGCGTTCAAGGCGAAGTAACTGTGCAGGCCACGCTGGATCCTGATCCTGCAGATTCACGCTGGTTTGATGTTGCTGCATACGGCGATGGATCCACTGCTGACTCTACCACAATAACTGATACCTACTATCAAACAGTCACGGGAAATTTCACATGGCTACGGGCCGTGGTAACAAATTTCACTGACGGCATTATTGAAACTGTACAGGCCACCTACTAGCATGACCACTGTTAGTTTTAGTTGCACTATTACACCTACCACGGCTGCTGTGCCCTTGGGCATGGAAATTTGGATAGACAATCAGAAACTGTTTGATCAGGCACATGTTCAAGAAAGTCACAAATTCAGTGCAGATATTTCAGACAATGACGGTGAGCACGAATTGCGCTTGGTGTTAAAAAACAAACTGAGTGAACACACCCAGGTGGATGCCAACAACACGATTATCAGCGACGCTAGAATTTCTGTGAGCGACATTGAATTTGATGGCATTGCACTGAATCAACTGGTGCCAGATCTCGCTGAATATCAACACAATTTCAACGGCTCAGGAGAACTATCGGTTCACAAGTTCTATGGCGAACTGGGCTGCAACGGCACTGTGACTCTGAAGTTTACTACCCCGATCTATATCTGGATGCTAGAAAACATGTAGAGCTAAATACTGGGTATGAAACAATTAGTCATCATGCCTGGTGGATTTCACCCTTTTCACGCAGGCCACCTAGCACTGTATCAATCTGCTGAGCAGGCTTTTCCTGGCGCTGATGTCAAGGTAGCGGCCACCAACGACACTTCTGCTCGACCATTTCCGTTCAAACTCAAAGAAAAACTAGCACAACTGGCCGGTGTTCCTCCTGGAAAGTTCTATCAAGTCAAAAGCCCATTCCGTGCGGATGAGATTACCAAGAGTTACAATCCTGCAGACACACAGTTGATCTTTGTTCGCAGTGAAAAAGACGCTGACAAGCCTCCTGTGGCAGGTGCTACCAAGAAAGATGGCACGCCTGCATATCTGCAACCCATCAGTGATGACATGGCTCCAATGACTCAGCATGCCTACATGGCTTACCTGCCCACAGTGGAGTTTGGGCCCGGTATGACATCAGCCACAGAAATACGATCGGCATGGCCCACTCTCAACCCCAAACGCAAGACAGCCCTGGTGATGAGCCTGTATCCTGAGACACAAAGCAATCCCAAGTTGGCGGCCAATGTGGTTGACATGCTGGACACTGCCATGGGTGCAGAAGCACAAGATATGGCGGAAGGCGGTGCCGACTCAAGTTGGTCCAAAGGCACAGATAAAATTACACTACAGGATATTTTAGAATTAACCAAACACATTAAACAAATAAATTTACCGATAAACGATAATCTAAAGAGTAAACTACTTCATTGGGACGGTAACCCAGAAGAAATGGAAAGAGTTAATCAAGTAACAGTGTCTAAACAATTTCCTATTTTAATAATGGTAGATGAGCAAGATCAAATAGCCTGGATACTCGATGGCAACCATAGACTACATAAGGCAATACAGTCCCAAGCAAAAACAATACCTGCTAAACTTATTAGACCCAGCAATCTCAATGATAAAGCAAAGAAAATATTTAATATAAAAGAGCAAGGTGTGGCGGAAGTCTCTAACACACATGTGGCTGAAAATGCAGATCAAGCCGCAGTTGATGCTTTGATTAAAAAGCATGGCTGGAGCATGGGACGAACAGTGAATGGCGATCTTGCTTTTACCTGGCAAGGTAGTAAATATGTATTTTACGGCGAGCGTATGAGGATTACACTGCCCGACGATAGGTCTATATCAGTTGTATGGGGCCAGAAGCCTGATTGGCAGGGCCGCGGCACCAATGAACTTAGTTTTGCACAAGCCGTACAAAAAAAACTTCTTACATTTGATTTATCAATTTGGCAAGCATTGGATCGTGGACAACTCACTGACAGTCAAGCTATACAAAAATTCAAAGCAGAAAATGAACGCCAGGCCAGAGAAGCAATTGCACAAGGTGTCAACGAAGCCAGCAATCAAACCAATGACTCTGAACTAAATGCCATCAAGAACTATGCCAAACGCCACTATCCCAACCTGGCAGCAGACCCTGAATCAGCGTTTGACAAGTGGGTGCAACGCAGTCTCATGCACAGCAATGTGGATGATCATGAGATGGATCAAAAGATTCGACGCATGGCCGCAGAGATTGCCAGCTTGAAAACAAAGATTCAGTCGCTGAAACAACAGGCTGACGATTCTGCAGATTATCTGGACGAATCCAGGTAGAAAAAAATCTGGTGGCCTGTTATACTCTGTAAATAGAAATACTATTTTACGGAGTAACAAATGGCAGACGAACAACAATTACCTTATCAGAACGCATCACCTGTGGACCAAAATGGTGGTCAACAAAGTATTCAAGTCAACATTGACTACTTGAAAACCACCCGAGTCCACATATGCATGCCCTGCTATGGTGGCCAGTTGACTGAAAGCACATTCATGAGCTTTATCAAGTGGGCCAATGTTGCAAGACAACTTGGCATTGACTGGACAGTGGAAACAATGACCAATGAAAGTCTGATCAGCCGTGCCAGAAACACTCTCACTGCCAAGTTCCTGCACACCAAAGAAAGCACACACCTGATGTTTATCGACGCTGACATTGGCTGGGAACCCTGGCACCTGTTGGTGATGTTGAATGCACAAAAAGACGTGATCGGCGGCCTGTACCCCATGAAGAGCCTGCCAATCAAGTGGTGTGTGAACGGTATTCCTGATGCTGATCAAAACGATCCGTCGGGCCTGATCGAAGTTACCAAAACTGGCACAGGCTTTTTGCTGATCAAACGTGATGTATTTGACAAACTCAATGCTCACCCTGCGGTAAAATCCTTTACCAATGACATTGGACTTGATCCTGTGTTGAATATCTACATGAAAACCTACTTTGACACAGCAGTGCGTGAAAATCGCTATTACTCAGAAGACTGGACATTCTGTGAAAACTGGCGTGATATTGGTGGACAAGTCTGGGTTGACAAGCGTGTGTTGCTCAAACACACAGGCACCTATGTGTTTGACTATCAAACACAGGACAAGCTCTATCAAGATCTGCATCAAATGGCTCTGAGCAATCAGGCAGCAGCACAGCCGCAAATCGTGGACACCAGTGCAACACCAGTGGCTGCGCCAGAAGTGGCTGTGGAAGCCACGGTCATTGCCAGCAGCCGAAAGAAAATCAAGCAAGAAACTGCTACTGTTGAGTAACGGTAAATACAGTTCGTATGAACATCAACGAACTGAACTCCTTTAATCTTGCAGATGCTGTAAAATTCCATCGCCGTCTGAACCCTGCATTGTGGGGCACAGACGAGCACCTGCTGCCTGAGGTTCAACAAAAACTGCTGGCAGTGGCCGATGACTTCCGAGAGTTTCTGGGTGTGGATGATCTCAAGCTGGTAGACATCACACTCAGCGGCTCCAACGCTGCTTATTCCTACACTGCAAATTCAGACATTGACCTGCATCTGGTGGTAGAAATGCCCGATGATCCTGTGTATCAAGAACTGTTTGATGCCAAGAAATATCAATACAACGACACGCACAACATTCGCATTGGCGGCGCAGATGTAGAACTCTATGTGCAACCTGCTGATCAAGCACATCACTCACAGGGCATCTACAGTGTAAAAAACTCTGACTGGCTGCAGGTGCCACAACGCCGACGAGCCAAGATTGATGACAACTGTGTGCAAAGCAAAACAGCTGACCTTGACGCCAGAATTCATGCTGCCATAAAAACAAAAAATCTCGAAGCCATAGACTCGCTATGGAACAAGATCAAGACCATGCGCCAGACAGGTCTGGAGAAAAACGGCGAGTTTGGCTGCGAAAACATTGCGTTCAAACTGCTACGCAATAAAGGCTGCATTGCCGACCTGCTGGCTGCCAAGACAGCAGCTAGAGATCAAGAACTCAGTCTCAACACACGACCTCGTGAACGAAAAACAGTCAACTATGGCATGCGTGATTACTGGTATCCGGGCACGGCCTATGCTGGCCAAGATCATCCTGCTGGCACCGAAGCCGAACAGGTGGACGAAAGCACAGATCCTGATCAACTTCGAAAAATCTTGAATCGCTTCTATTCCAGCTGTGTGAACAAACTGCAACTGGAAAATCCACCCGAGCTGAGACTGGAAACCACTCCTGAATGGAGTCAAGAAAATGGCAGCTTTGGACAGTATGATCCAGACTCAAACACCTTGATCTTGGCCACATCGGGTCGCCATGTGCTGGACATACTTCGCACCATGGCACATGAAATGACACATCGTCAACAGGACGAGCGCGAGCCGTTGCCCTTGGATGCTGGTGCAACAGGTAGCCCGTATGAAGATCAAGCCAATGCCATGGCAGGTCGTATCATGCGAGACTGGGCCGATGAGCAACCTGAGATGTTTGATGGTGTCACACTAGAAGAAGCATCAGGCTACATCCCTACAAAGAAACAAGCCCGCGATCCTCGCTTTGTCATGGCCCTGACCCGAGACGTGCGTCCAGGTGCTGTGGGCAAAGAAGCCAACAAACTTGGATTGCAAACAGACGCACAGGGACATCCTGCACTGTTGATGAAACCCACCAACACCTTGGCAGAAAGTCTGGCACGTGAGCTAGAATTATTTGAAGAACAGGACCTGTTTGAAATCAACATGGGCAGCAAGAATCTACGACGAGAAGCTGCCAAGACAGGTGCCCTGGCAGGTATGGAATTTGAAATGATTGTGCCCGGAGAAGGCGGCGGTGACGCTGAAGAGGACATGGATCGTGACGAGTCTGCCAATGACATTGACGACATTGTTCGTTTTTTTGACGACGGCGACTACAACAGCAGGGGCGACATTCGCAGACTCAACGACAAGTTGTACGAAGACTTCCGCCAGTGGCAATTTGAAAAGATCAGTGAAGGCTGGTATGAAGAAGGCCGCGATTTCTTGCGTGACTATGTTGTGAACAACAGCGAGTTTGATGGCGGCGAAGCCGAAGCCACTGCCCGTGAAGAACTGGAACAAGATTTGTTCTATCGAGAGCTGCCCGAAGCAGAACGTGATCAAATGATTGAAAAGCGCACAGGTGCAATGCTGGAAGAATTTGTTGAAGAACAATGGTTGGCGCAAGACGACAGCTCGATCTATGAATCTGCCCGAGAAGTATACGAATCCGACATGCAAGGTGACTGGACAGAATCCACCTGGTTGAATGATATTGGTATTGACCAAATGAGTGATGTGTTGCGTGAATACACCATTTCATGGCCCTACTACACTGACCCCGAATCCAATGTTGACATCAATCAGGTAGGCGACGACTTCAGTGACGCAATTGGCCGTCCGGTCAATGCCAGTGATCGATATCATGGTGGGCGCCGCGAGGCCGGACGCTATGTGGTTGAACCCGATGGCAGTCTTGATCCTGACAGTGATGACGACCAAGGCCTGGAGTTTGTGAGTCCGCCCTTGCCCATAGATGAAATGCTGAGTGATCTGAACAAGGTCCGTGCCTGGGCAAATCGCACAGGCTGTTATACCAATGACTCAACTGGTCTGCACATCAACGTGAGTGTGCCGGGCTTTAGCCAAGAAAAACTGGACTTTGTGAAACTGGCTGTGCTGCTGGGTGACGAGCGAGTGCTGGAAAATTTTGGTCGTGCAGGCAATACCTATGCCAAGAGTGCCATGAAGATTGTCAAGGACAACATAAGATCAAATCCTGGCCCTGCGGCTGCACTGTTGACCAAGATGAAAGCCAACATGGATAGTCTTGCTACCAAGGCCATTCACTCGGGCACCACTGCCAAGTACACCAGTATCAATACCAAAGACGGCTATGTGGAATTCCGCAGTCCCGGCGGCGACTGGTTGGGTGACAACTTTGACCTGATTGAACCTACCCTGTTGAGATTTGTTGTGGCTCTGGATGCTGCGGTTGATCCTGAAAAGTATCGTCAAGAGTATCAGAAGAAATTGTACAAGTTGCTGACTGCTGACAGCAAGGACGACAGCACAATCCGTTACTTTGTGGACTATGTGGCTGGCAAAATACCCAAGGCTGCTCTGCGCAGTTTTGTGAAACAGGCACAGCTGGAACGTGGCCTGAAAAAGAATCCTGCTCCGGAGCCGGCAGCAACCAAGGAGCCAGCAGCAACCTCAGGATCAAGACAACGCTATGTGGTCAAAAATGCAGCAGGCACGCCAGTGACCACAGTGGCAGCATCAGATGCCGACACAGCACGGATCCTGGCTAATCGTTACTTGCAACAACAAAATCCTGGAATCAATACCAATGAGTTCAGTGTTGAGTTAGCAGGACCCGTTCTTCAGACACAAAACTATTATATCAGCGATGCACAAAGCAGCGTGGCTCGCATGGCGTTCCGTGCTGGTAGTGATGAGGAAGCCCTGGATCGATGGGAAATATACAATTACAGTCACCCAAGTGAAGGCGGGTACCGACTGGAACGCGAGGATGGAACAACAGTAACAGAGCCTGGTGCACCGATCCCGGGCAGCACCCTGGATCTACAACGCCAACGCCAGGCAGCCGCAGCACCCACTCCAATTCCTGGAGTGCAAGACATTGACATAGATATCCCCATAGCACAACCCAGAGGCTTCTGGAACGGCCAATGGAAAATTGTAGATGGCAACACCGGAGAAGAATTGTATAGATTTGGCGGCATAGGCAACAGTCAAGTGGATGCCAATAGAATTGCAGGTGAATGGGTTAGAACCAACAGCATCAGTGTGCCAACTGAGGTGTATCCGGTTCAGAGCGATGGCTCAGATACCAACGAACAGATTGTAAATGAACTAAAAATCAACAATGCCTCGGGCATTGGAGCAGTGCCCAACAATCAACAAATTGGATATCAAGGCCTGCAAGTGGTCATGCGTCCCAGTATGTTTTTGGAATTGGCGTTGCCTCTAGATGTCAAATCTGCAGACGAGCGTGAGACCATTGAATACATCAAAAAGAATCTGGACGAAAAAGGCGTGGGCGCACCCTGGCTCACAGTGGTGATTCCTGAAGCCTGGGAATCAGAAGATTTTAGCCAGATGGCACATGTGAGTAATCATGACGGCCGCCACAGAATGCACAGTATTCTGGAGCAAGAAGGCAACGATCCTGTGGAAGTACACATCATTGTCCCACACATGCGTCGCAGACACATCACTGATGCCATGGTAGATCAACTAAGATCTGGCGTGCTGAATCAACAGGGACAGTATGTGAGCGGTCCTGTATTTGGAGCAGCCAAATGAGAGCCAGTGAATTCATTCATGAAACAAAATTTGCTGGGCAAGAAGTCAAGGGAAATGCCTACACAGAACTCAAGGATAAATTTCCACTGTTGTCCACATTGCTTTACTTCATACCCGGACTAAACACCGCACTGGCTGCAGCAGATGTTGTTAGTCAAGTTCAGATGTATAATCAAGCCATGGAAAAAATTGAAAAACAATATCCCATGGCAACTATTCAAGCAGTCCAGCAAAAGGCCGGGGACGCTGGGGAATCTTGGGAACCAATGATTACACCATTGGATGAACTCAGTTTCCTGGGCTCACCTTGTACCAAGGATTGTTCGGGTCACAGAGCCGGTTATGCCTGGTCCAAGGCCCGAGGTAACCGCAGTGCCCTGAGCTACAGCAACAGCTTTAACAATGGTGCAAGATTGGCAGCACAGGGCAAATAGAATAAATAAACAACAAATCGGACTATCCGAAAAAGGAAAAACTATGAGATCAAGTGAATTTTTAAACGAAGCCGGGCGCGATGGCACACCAATGACAGATGCTGAATTTGCAGCACAACAAGCACAAGGTGCAAAAAACCTGGATTCCATCAAGGGCTTTGGTAGAAAAATTGCCAGCGCACTTGGTGGTGGAGCCCAGGCAGCAACACCGTATCCTGATGCAGCCACAGCAAGAGCCAGTCTCACACCAAGCCAACTAAAGTGGTTGGGTGGTGCGGATCCCATGGACAAATATATCATGGCAAGACTGCCTGCACCATTACCTGGTGAAACAGTTGCGGCAGCACCCGCAGCAGCACCCGCAGCAGCACCAGCAGCAGCACCAGCAGCGGCACCAGCAGCAACTCCGGTTGCTGATGCTGTGGCAGCCAGTGGTGAGCCTGACAATGTGACTGGTGTGGATGCAGCCGTGGCAGCAAATGCTGCAAATACTGCAAATACTGTGCAAACCACTACACCTCCTGCCAAAGCACCTGCCCGTTCCACAATCAGCCCAGCCATCCTGGGATATGCCAGCAGTATGGGACTTTACAAGAATGGCCAACCTGACACAGCAGCTATCAAGGCCTTTCAACAAAAGAATGGCCTCCCTGCTGACGGTAAAATTGGACCCAACACTTCCGGTGCTATTCTGTCTGCTGCAAAACCTGGTGATGCAGGCAGCGGTCGTGGTGGTGCCGGTGGTCCTACAGCTACACAAATGGCACAGAATGCCACACCACCGGCAAACGAAAAACTAGGCCCTACTAATACAATGCCTCGCAACCCCATGTATGCGCCAGCAAGACCAAGCACTGGTTATACTGCACAGATGGCATGGGATCAACAGTATGGTAAAACACACAGCACCAGCGGTGCACCAAAACCAGCTACTCCGAGACCAAGTACTGGTTACGCTGCACAGGCTGCATGGGATCGCCAGAATGCCGCAGCACCGGCAAACCCAGTGCGTGAATCAAATTTTGAAGAGAGTGTGAGCCGCATGCGTCGCCTGAGCACCTTGCTAAAAGGATAACATGAAATCTTGTGATTTTTTGCCTCGCAGCAGTAGAGTTCTAGCCGAGGCTGTGGATCCTAGTGTGCCGGGCAAAATGTATTCTGTGCAAGCAGGAGACACTCTGGAAAAATTGGCCAAGGCCTCTGACACCACTGTGTCCGGCCTGCTTTACATGAATCCGGACATTCCTGCCACTGGGCAGATAACTGTGGGCAGCAAAATAAAATTGCCCAATCTGGGAGAATTTGCTCGCGGACAAACAACTGCACCTGCCACAGCAGCCGGATCATCGGCCAATGCAGCCACGGCCCTGAAGTTCTTTACACAACAGGGTTGGTCAGCAGCACAGGCCGCGGGCATTGTTGGCAATCTGCAGGCCGAGTCAGGCAAAAATATCAATCCAGCAGCCGTGGGCGATGGCGGCCAAGCATACGGTATTGCTCAATGGCACCCACCACGGCAGAAAGATTTTCAAGCACAAATGGGCAGGCCTATAAAAGGATCCAGTCTTCAAGATCAATTGGAATTCATACAGTGGGAATTCAACAACACAGAAAAAGCAGCGGGCAATAAATTAAAAGCTGCACAATCAGCAGCCGCTGCTGCTGAAATAATGGACAAATTCTATGAACGCAGTGCTGGACTGCATACTGACCGTCGTGTGGCCAACGCAGTGGCTTTGGCACCGTCTGATACCGCTGCGGCCTAATTTGATCTGACTGTGTCGCAATGACCCGCCAGTTTGTGATAGTCAAAGCAGACGTGAGTGTGGACTGGACTGGAGCTGATCCCAACTACAGAGTGTATGTGAACAATGAACTGTTTGCAGAACGAACCTGGGTCTGGAGAGAACAGTATCTGGAAGAATTTCTGCAGATCTGGGCTGCGCCAGGCAAGTACGAACTGCGTTGGGAATTAGTTCCGCCAGCATGCGGCACAATTGAAGTGAAAAACGTGAGAATTGCAGAAGGTCCAGTAAACTCACGCATAGTAAAAAACTCACTGTTAAGGATTGAAAATGAGAGCATATGAAATAATGGAAGACATCTCGGTGGGTACCAGTGGGACGGGCAGCATGGCCACTGTAAGCCAGCCCATGGGCATGGTCGCAAGATCAGGTGGTTCCTTGTTGACAGGTAAATACTCTACAGATCCTACGCCTAACACGCCCAAGGAATACAAAAGGAACAAGAATGCTCGCGGACAGTTTAAAAACTCTATTGGCAACTAACTTTGCCTACTATCTAAAAGCCCAGGGCTTTCACTGGAATGTGGAAGGGCCGGACTTTGGCGAACTGCATGATTTTTTCCAGAACATCTACCAAGATGCGTATTCAGCCGTAGATCCTGTTGCCGAGTACATAAGATATCTTGACGAGTATGCACCGGCCAGTTTTGAACGTTTTGGCGAGCTTACACAAATTTCAGGTCAGACCAAAATACCACGTGCTCGACTCATGATTGAAGAACTGTTGGCCAACAATCAACAAATGATTGATCTGTTGAATCAGTGCTTTGCCGAAGCAGAACAAGAAAATCAACAGGGTATTGCTGACTTTGTGGCAGGACGTCTAAGTCAGCATGGAAAATATCATTGGCAATTGCGTAGTTATCTGAAAGACAATAGAGCATGAGCAACAGCATCGCCAATATACTAAAACGTCTGGCTGTGATAGAGTCAGACATTACTCCTGTCAAAACAAAATCGGGACTCAACGCACAACAAAAATCAGTGCCACAATTGCCGGCCTTGTTCAAGCCTGAAACGGTGTCTCCGGTGCTGGGCAGCAACAAGCAATCCAAACCCTTTGGCCGGTACATGGTAGGAGATGATGTGGTACCCACTCAGACTGCACTGGCCGAACGCATGGCCGAGATTGACGAAGACATGCTGAGCCGGGTCAGAAAAGACCTTACACAGTATCTGGATCAACTGGAAGACAAGAAAAAAGAACTAGAACGCAAGGCCAGCAAAGAAATACAAGACCGTAATCCAGCCAAGGCCGACGATCAAGAAGTGTCGGAAGACCCCACTCAAGACGAACCCAGCGGTGAAGACTATGTTCCGCCGCCCACAATCAACCCTGTGATGGCCGAAGCTGGTCCTGTAAAAACTATCACTCTGGAAGATGGCACATGCCTGGAATGTTATGGCGATCAGGTGCGCGGTTTTGAAATCCGTCATCTGGGTCGGGTGTTGCCCAGTCGGTTCAGAAGTCTGGATGAAGCAGACATGGCCGTGAGAATGTTTCAGGCACATAGAAAAAATGCTGCCAGAAATTCCTCAGCAGATTACATAGAAGAAGCATAACATGATACTTGACGAATTTTTCAAACCTAACTCCACCGACAACCTAACGGAACGTGTGACCTTTGACGCCAACGGTAATCCAATTTACCCAAACTTGCAAAACTTACCAGGTGTAAACACTTCAGCAGCAGCACCAGCAACAGCAACAGATGATGATGATGACGCAACAGAACCGCCAATGGGGTCAACTCCAGTAGCACCAGCAGGTGGTCCCGCACAGCTTCAAAACCCAGCAGCAAGAGCTGAATATCAACGAGTGCGGAGCACAGCAGATAAATTCAGTTTTTCAAATCCAGAATTTAGAAAAGAATATGATCGTATTGCACGTTCTCGTGACACTGCATCTAATAGAATAATGTCAGGTAACAGATCCTACAGTCCTGAACCGGCCCTGGCTGCTCGCCAACACCAAGAACTAGTAAAAATGCTGTATCAAATTGATGCTGATTTTGTTCAGGGCGCTAACATGCTACTAAAAAATTACGGTGCTCTCAAAGAGCAAGGTATGGCAAAAGGCCGATTAAACGAATTTGCACCCAGCAGTGATAGCAATCACGATGGTAATGGCGGTGGAGACGGTGGCGTTTTTAAACTAACTGATGAAGAATTAATTAAACTACTAAATTCTGTAAGATCTGGCCTGGGAAACAAGTGGCTGGCAGATGTGGACCAAAAACGGTTTACTCAATTGGCTCGTCGAGATCAAGATAGTGCTATTTTTGAATTTGATTCTTGGTTGGAAGACCTGGGCATCAGTAATACAGGGTTTATGATAACAGACATACATGTCAATAATGGCAACAAAATATGGCACGGCTTTTTTAGGAATTTAGACGAGCAAGTCATGGCCAAAGATACCACGTCTGACCTTTTTAATATGCGTCGAGATGATCCTCGCATACAACAAAATCAAGATGTAAATGCCCTGGCTAAAGAAATTTACGCCCAAATGGTTGCAGAACGAGGTCAACCCATGGACAGTAGACAGCGAAACACCTGGATGACCATCGCTCAAACAAAAGCAGCAGCAGCAAAATTATCCAATCCAGCAGCACAAAAAATTCAACAACCGACCCAACAATCACAACAAGGTTTCCCTGCTCAAGGCAGTGAGCGTAGAGTCGCTAAAGATGCAGACCAATTTGAATCGCAAGACAATCTGCAGGGTGCCAGATCTGATGATGAAGTGAAATTTTTCATTGACTCTGAACCTGCTTACTATGCTGTGATGGATCGCTTTGGTGACCACATTGAATTTCGCGGTGATGATCTGGTTGCTCCACTGCGCCTATGGTCGGCCATACAACAAACAGCCGGAGACGCAGGCGGTGCAGCAGACATAGCAGGACTCGAAGATGACCGCATGGGAACAGATGATGAGTTGGATGAGCAGGGTGTGGCGGAAGGCACAGTAATAGACATTAATAACAAATACCGTGGCTTGGCAAGAAAGATGGTTCAAATCTATAAAACTGTTCCTGAAGTAAAGGCCGCAGTTGATGATAGCCCTGAGTTCTATAGAGCAATGGTTTATGTAACTGGAGTTATCACTAATCCCGAGGAAATTGACGGCACACCTCAATATGATAAAATAGTAGATGAATTAGAATCTATTCTTAGCTCTGATGGAGAGCAAGACATGGCGGAAGGCAAACTCAAGATAAATTATGATTCTTGGTTGTCCAAAGTTCCAAACACAATCAATGATAAAATGAAAAAAGTATTGAGAGTGATGCAGGATGGAAAAGTTCGCAGTCGTGCAGATATGTTAAGAGCAGCAGGTATTGATCCAAATCCCCGAAGCCCAGGTGGGGTCGCTGGAATGGAAGGTACTGATTACTACCTGTATAAAAAAGGGCTGTTGGATGTAGTTGATATTGTCAAGGGACAAAAGTATTTCAAAATTTCAAAGAATGCTTCTC
>B570J14230_10000139_pt1 | contig 25718 bp, 24 predicted proteins | sample LakMenepilimnion_3_FD_14230 | JGI IMG/M metagenome (IMG submission 14230) | reverse complement strand
CCTTTACAACTATTTTATTTTCTGATATACCCTTAGAAGAAGCTATGTGCTGGGCTATCATTTTTTGTTTTATTTCTTCTCTGTCTTCTGTAAATTTGAATCTATCAGTTGACTCTAAATATTCTAGTACTATATTTGCAACTCCTAAACCAACTCTTTTGTCTTTTAGTTCAGGGTATATTTCATATAGTTCCTCATTGATACCAATCTTAAGTATCTGAATAGGTATCACTATGTCTCCTGTATAATCAGACACTACAGCTAATGACTGTTTCTTTTCAAAATCAGCTTGGTAGACCTCCGTTTTAACAGACCCTACTTTTTGAGCAGAGCCTATTATACTTGCTAGTAGAAATAATATGAATAGTATTTTTTTTACCATGATTCTTTTTGAGCTGGTGCTGCTTGTACCGGAGTTGTTTGTTGAACTGGTGCAGGTGCTGCTTTAGCTGAATTGGAATTGTTTGATTGTTGTTTTTGTTGGTTGGTGTTATTGTTTGATAAGTTGATGATAACTGGTGCTGCAGCTGCTGGTGCTGCTACTTCAGTTTTTACTTCTTCTTTATCTGTAGCTTCTCCTCCAAATAAATGAGTTGTTAACCAAACTCCTCCTGCTGTTACAATAGTTGTTAAAGTTCCTAAGATTGTTTTTTTCAATCCTGATAATCCACCTTCGTTTGTTTCTTCTGACATGATTTATTTTTTAATTATTTTAAATGTTTTAGTAAAGTTCTTACTGGTTATATTTAATAAATAGGTGCCACTTGAGTAAGAACTAAGATCTTCTTCTGTTATATTGGCTCCTTTTATATAATGTTCAACTCTCCTTCTTAACTCTGTACCTGACATGTTTACTACTGATACTCTATAGTAATCACTTGTTGGTAGTATTAAATCTACTGTTACAAGTCCATCTGTTGGATTTGGATGTACTATACCGTTTATTTTTGTTTCATCGATAGGTATTGCAGTTCTATTATAATTGATATACCCATTAGTATTTGTTACTGCTATATCCCATCCCTGTACATCTCCTGCTGTTTTTCTTCCAACCGTGATTGGAGTTATAATCCAGTTTGGATTTAGTACTATAAACTTAAGTATAAATAATTCTGAAGGTGTAGTTATAGAATGTCCTCCGTGGGATTTATCATAACCACCCCATCTTACTTTTCCATTACCTGCATCCATTGTATATGATACCCAGGTTTGTGCTTGTTCCGATAGTACTATCTCTGAGAATTGTAGTATGCTTTGATCATAGTTTAAAGCAAATTCTAAACTACCTACTGTATTTCCATTTGTTAAAACAGTTACAGGTAGTTCAATAGTCTGAGTAGGTAACACAGTAATCCCAGGCACTTGAAATTGTACCTGGGAGTAGAGTGAGTTTATGGATATAAATAATATTACTATCCAACGTATCATATTAGTTACGTCCTGTTCCGTTTACATCTCCTAGTACCAGTAAATAGTAATTAGCAGCAACTGTGTTATTGATGTTAGCTGATAGGAATGTTACTTGACCTGGGATTGTAGCCTCTAAACTTGTAGCAGATGCTGCTATTGAAGTATATTGAGCTTCTGTAAAGAATAATACATCTGGATTGTTTGGGTAAGTTGAATTACCTTGAGCTAATCTAGAGAATACTGTATATGAATCCGAGATTGTTATATTGTTTGCTTGATTAGGGTTAGCTGTATAGAATTGAGTACCTGTTGGTGTTTGAATTCCTGTAGCCATTTGAGCAATCATATTAGAATCTGCTGTAGATAAAGCAGCTGGTGCTGTTAAGCCTGGTGCTACTTTTACTCTAATTTGCCAGTATGTCTGATCTAGGTTTGTTGTAAATGCTGCTACTCCTGTTGCTAGAGTTGGTACAGTCATTACATCAGTCCAAACTGTTCCGTTTGAAGATTTCTGTAAGATAACTGGTACGTCTGTTGCAGGATTGGTTGGGTCGTTTAGGAATGTAGCTGCATAGTTAAATACTGGTTCTGTAAATGCTCCACCATAGTTTTGTAATCCTAATACTGTATCAGTTCCATTGGCTAAAGTTCCATAAGATGGATAAGCTGTTGCTCCTGTAAAAGCCATTGATGCTACTGCACCATTTGTGTAAGATGCTTTAAAAGGAAGAGCTACATTAAACATTTGCCCATCAGTTAAGTCGAATGAAGCATTTGCTCCTGTATAAACCCATGTAACTGTTACGCTACCTTCTGTTGTGTTTACTAGAGTTTGGAAATAGTTGTTTATTTCTGATCCTACGTAAGTTACGGTAGGTGAATCAAATACGGTCTTGTCGTACCATAATCTAAACTGTACTGCTTTAATGGCAGTAGATCCTGCATTATCGTAGTAGATTGCAACAGATGTTGGTGTTGCTGCCCCAACTGGTTGTAGGTTGTAGGCTTGATCAAAAATTAAGTAAGGTTTAGTAGCATCTGGTGCAATAGTTTGTGAATACCCAGTAAGTGTTACTAAAACTAAACTTAACATTAAAAGTAATTTCTTCATTTCTTTTTTTTTAAGTTATTTTTTTTAATAAAACCTGGTGCTCTTGCACTTTGTCTATAATAAATATTGTAAGTTTTTAGTTAGTGTACCCCACTCTTGTAATATAGAATGAAGATGCTCCTCCTGAGGTTGGTGTATTGATTGTTATAGACTGTACTCCAGGATATGCTATCTTTTGATTTACTGTACTGTTACTAAATGTACTCCATTGTGTTGTGGTGAATATTCTACTATCCGGCGGTGAGGCAGGGAATGATGTAAATAATCCATTCTTTTTAGCATATATTAAGTAGGTGTCTGATATGGTTACTTTTCCATCACTATTAACATCAAATCTATAGAAATCTTTACTTCTCATTAGAAGAGGATTTGTTACTAAGGTATTAGAGGTTTGAGCATCTAGGTTAATTAAAGATGGTAAGGAGGGTGGAGTAAAAGTAATGTAGTATTCTATTGAGGGGTTTGTTGATGTAGAGAAAGAATATCTACCCGAAGCATCTGTTGTTGAAGTTGTTAATAAAGTCCAAGGTGTATAGTCTACTATATACTCAAATTCCAATACATAAGGAAGTGATGTATTTGGTAAATCATTCCACTTCCCTCCTCCTACAAATTGTATATAGTCTTCATTATTGGAATTATTAGGTTCACCTCCATTCCAATTAGCCCAAGAAAAGGTTTCCCCAGTTACCCATCTCCATTGCCCTTCTACTGCTTCATCTGTTAATCCAATCCATCCATTAGGCCATAGGTTAAATATAAAAGTATTTTCAGCTGCTGTTGTTACAGTTACTAAATGTCCTCCCATATTTAAACAAGCCTGTCTTGCAGCAGTCCAGGTCATAGAACCTGTTGACCTATAGTAGGAATGACCGTTGTAGTTATTCTGAGATGTAAATCCTGTTAATGTTGGTGTTGTTCTTTTATACAGGTAAACTGGTATACCAGATATGCCTACTGCATTTGAACCATAGATATATCCTGAGTGCGTAAAGGTTTGACTCTGTGTAGATAAAATACCCCCTAGTATTAGTAGAGGGTATAACAATTTTACTATTTTGGCTAGTATATTCATTTCATATAAATAGCTATTCTTCTGTGATCTCTGCTCTGTTACCGTCTACTGCAATTTCATGCCAGTGAACTCTTCCGTCTAGAATTGCTTGCTTAATGTTTTTCTGCTTACCCATTAAGAATGCATTTCCTGATTTTACTTCAATGAAATGTACCTCACATTTAGTTTTGCTATCTGTATTAGTAAATCCTACATAATCAATTGGCATTCCTAAAAAGACTACATCTTCAGGTGGTACTGGAAACTTAGTCATGAAAGGAACAAAGTGTTCAATTGTCTTACCCCAGTTAACTGCTGAGGATCTAAATGTTGAATCTTTCCTTGCTTTCTTAATCTCTTCAACCAGTTCTAGTTCTTTTTCAACTATAACCTGTTCTAATCTTTTTACTTCAGCTTTTGCTATGTTTGTAATATAAACTAGTGCTCCAATTACTAGAAGTACTACTACTATAAAGTATACCATATTTTTATTTTTTATCCATCACAGCTTAAACAGTCTTCAGAAGTTCTACTCCCGATATCCCCATTTATGACAGAATCGGTTCTTAAATAATATAACGTTTTTAATCCAAGTTTCCAAGCTGTCTGGTGAACAAGGTTTATAAATTTAGGACTATCTCCCGGATCGAATGCTAAGTTTAGTGATTGAGCCTGGTCAACATACTTCTGTCTTACCGAAGCTTGTTCTACTAAAGCCAATTGGTTTATTTCTGCAAATGTTAAGAATACTTCTTTATCATCAAACGGCATAATGTCTTCAGGTAGATTTGCAATTGATCCTCTATCCTTTAAAATTTGCTGCCATACCTCTTCTGTATTGTGTCCTTTGTCTTCTAAGTATTTTTCTAATACTGGATTCTTTCTAATGAAAGTTCCTTTAGATGAATTGAAAGTATAAACGTTTGCTGGAATTGGTTCAATACCTGCTGATACTCCTCCTGAGATTGTTGAATTAGAAACTGTTGGAGCAATAGCAATTAAATGCGTATTTCTCATTCCTGTTCCTTTACACCAGATTGGTTCACCATACTCTTCAGCTAATTTTCTAGAAGCTGCTTCTGCTTGTGTTTTAATCTGTGCAAATATTCTATTTGTCCAAGAAGTAGATGCGATTGAATTAAAAGGTAATCCTTTTGATTGTAAGAATGAATGCCATCCTAAAACTCCTAATCCTAATGCTCTTCCTTTCTTAGCAGAACGGTGTGCTCTAATTAAAGAATCTTTACCATTTGTCTTAACTAAGAACTCTTCTAATACTCCATCTAAGAAATAAATTGCCGTTTCAACTAAATCAGTATCTTTCCACTCTTCGTATTTTGTAATATTTAAAGAAGATAAACAACATACAAATGAATGCTCTTCGTCAGTATGTAAAGCAATCTCCGAACATATGTTAGTCATTGTAACATCTAAGTTATTTTTAACGTATGCAGGTGGATTAGCGTTATTAACATTATCCTTAAACATAATGTAAGGCTCTCCTGTCTCAACTCTTGATTTAAGAATCTCAACCCATAGTTCCATTGCTTCAGGATCTCTATGCTCTAATCTCTTCATGAACTTATCATCGATAGAAACACATTGGTGTAAATTTAAACACTGACGGTTTGGATCTCCTTGTGGTCTTCTAATACGTAAGAACTCTTTTATATCAATATGATTGATGTCTAGATTTACAGAAGCTGCTCCTCTACGAACTGATCCTTGATTTGTAGCAATGATAGTTGAATCATAGATCTTAGCCCAAGGTATAATTCCTTCTGAGTTACCTGTATCGCCATTGGCAATCTTTTTTCCTCTTCCTCTAACTCTTCCTAGTCCAATTCCTACTCCTCCTCCTAAAGAGGTAAGTCTCATCAGTTCTGCATTGGTTAATCCAATACCTCTGATTGAATCAGGAGTATCTATACCGAAACATGAGATTGGAAGTCCTTTGTCAGTTCCAGTGTTTGAGAGTACAGGTGAAGCTAGGTTTAGCCAACCCTTCCACATGTATTTAAAAAACTTGTTTGCTAGATCAGGACGATCTAATCTTTTAGCTACTGCATCAGCAACTCTTCTATAAGCCTTCTTTGGATTTTCATCCGGAAGTAAATATCCGTTTGAAATTGTTGCCAAAGATACTTCATTCATCCATTCCGGATAATCTACGCCTGGTTTCCAGGCACTGTAATCTACTCCCATAAAATTAAATTAAAATGCGTTGTCCCAATCCATATGCCCTTTGGCATAATTCGTTACTCTTGATGCGAAAAAATCTGTATGTTGTTTACCTGCTACTACTGCATCAAACCATAACATTTGTTTTAAAGCTCCTTTATCGATTTGATCTGAAGGTATTAAAGGTTTTAATCCTAAATCTCCCATCTTAGTATTTACTCTGTGTTTAATAAAGTTTTTTAGTTCGTTTTTAGATAAATTCTCTAAATCTCCCATTTCAAATATCTTATCGATAAAGTTAAATTCTAGTTGAAGAGCAAGTGTTGCTGCTTCTCTAATATCGTTGATAAGTTTTTCTGTTTTTAGTTCTGGATATTCTTCCATTAAAGTTCTAAATAACCAACATCCTGCTTCTGAGTGAAGTGATTCATCTCTTACAGACCATTCAACTATTTGACCTACTCCTTTTAACTTATTTCTCATCTTAAATGATAATAGTACCGCAAAAGAAGAGAATAGATTTACTCCTTCGGTAAATGCTGAGAATATTGCTAGAGATCTAGCTGCTTCATGCCAATCTGTTTCTCCTGCATTTCCGTCTCTAACATCCAGTAAAGATTGAATTTTAGCTGCTGTTGATTCGTCTTCTAAGAATTCTGCAAAATTATCTAATCCTAATTGCTCGTTTAGTAGAGCATATGCTTCAGCATGGATTGTTTCGAAAGCTCCAAAAGTAACTGCCATCATGATAACTTCTGGTTTTCTAAACCATTTTGTTACTAAAGATGTCCAGTAATCGTTTACAACTGTTTCTGTTTGAGCAAATCCTTTTAGGATTCCGCCTATAACATTTTTTTCGTGTGGTTTTAAGTTCGAATTCCAATCTGTTACGTCTTGTGACATTGGAACTTCTGTATGTAACCAGTGCGCTTGGTGCGCTTTAAGCCAGTAATCGTGTGCTTGTGGGTATTCAAATGGTTTGTAAACTATGCGTTCGTCTTTTAGACTCATATTCGCTTTTTTTAATATTCGTTATAGATTATGACTGTAGAAATAAATAGGCTTTTAGAATGGAACTTGACTCTCCAACTCAAAGAACTTGTTAGCTATTTCTTTATAACTTCCTTTAGGTTTGTCGCCAGATTCGTCTAGTAACATGTTTCCTAAAATCTCAATATGACCATTATTTGTATCTACTTTTGCATCCCAGGTCATACCATCCATTCCATATCTGTTCTTCATAACGTGAATTCTTCCCGTTCCTAAAACCTTATCTTCTTTCATTCTAGAAAGAGATAAACAAATATCTGCTACCATCATCTTGTCGTAAGAACCTGCTGCTTTATCTCCTTCGATAACAGAATCCTTAGCACCCATTCTATTAACTTGAGATGGTGTTAGAATAGGAATTTGAAGTTCCTTAGCTAGTCCTTTTGCTCCAATAAACACATCATCTATTTCATCTTTTCTCTCTGTGAAACGAGATTTAGAAGGTGCTTTTAAATAATCGACATAATCAATAATAACCATATCTGGTTTGTGATCCATATCGATACATTTCTGGATGTGAGATTTAATTGTATTGATTGAAGCTCCTTTTGGTGGATACTCTTTTACAATTAATTTTCCTTTTAATTTACCTACAATCTTCTCAACCTCTCCTCTATGTTTATTTACTTCTTCAATTCCATGTCCTGTGAAGTAACAGTCAAAACGTTTTCCTACATAATCTTCTCCTAGTTCTAGAGTATAGAAGTTTACATTGAATCCCATTAGTACTGCATGTGCTGCTGCTGCCACCATCGTCCAAGACTTTCCTCCTCCAGGATTACCAAACATAATAATTAAATCGCCAGGGCCCCAACCACCTCCAATGGTTTCATTCATAATCGGCCAAGGTGTTGGAATAGTTGGTCTGTAGTTTTCTCTATAACGACTCTCTACATCCTTATTATATTCATGACCCATATTCTTATCCATACCAGCTCTCATAGCTCTTTCAATCAATCCTCTAATTCCATCAAAGTCTCCTTGATTTAATAGGTCTGCTGAGTTTAGTAATGCTGCTTTAAGTTCTTGGTTTTTGGCAAAGGTAGTAAATTCTTCTACAACGTATGCTAGATCCTCTTGAGTGGCTTCGTAACAGTTTCTTAATTCTGCTTTAACTGCTACTTGTAAGATATCATTCTCTACTTTCTGTAATTCAATTTTCAATGCTTCCAATGAAATTGTAGTATGATACTTATCATAATACTTGATAGTAGTTTCTAGGATCCACTTATGTGCATCTGAATCAAAATAATCTGGTTGTAGTAAATCTCTTGTGTTAAGCAAGAATTTTTTGTCTGTTAGTAATGCTCCCAATACTTTTAATTGGAATCCTTTTCCGTAGGAAGATAATTTTGCTAATGATGTCATGTAACTTATTTTATTATAACTTATTTTTGATATGTTGAAAGCGGTCTAAAAATCTCTAACCATCCTTCAACGTTTTTGTTTAGAGCTTCGATTTGATCTGCCTCTAACATTTTTAAAAAAGTAACAACCTGTAAAGCAGGTATTGGCTCTTTTATCTTATCTAATATATGAACTATTTCGTAATCTCCCAACCTTGGCTCTAAAAGATTCATCAATTCATAGTTAGTTTTTACTTTATTCCAATCATACAGTATTTGTGCGAATATTTTCTTAGTCTGTAATTTTTCATTACAAATTTTCTGAATATCACTTAATTCAAATAAAGGATCTTTTACTAGTCCTGGGAATTCTTTTATGAGTGTCTTAGGTCCTAATCCTTTTATACCTGTAAGGTTATCTGAGTTATCACCTAATAGTGCTTTCATTATTAAATAATTCTCAGGGATCATTCCTATTTCTTCCTGTACCTCTTTTTTTCCGTAGGTTTTTTTCTTGATAGGGGAATAAACTTCTATATTTTCATCCACTATCTGTAAAAAATCTTTATCAGAAGAAACAATTGTTACCTTTTTATTATTAGCTGCAAATTTCTGAGCTAGATAAGATATAGTATCATCTGCTTCTATCTTATCAATAGAGATTAGAGTTAGAGGTAAGCACTGTAAGTATTCAACCAATCGTCCCATTTGCATTGTCATGCTTTGGAACTCGTCATCTTTATCATCGAATATTTCCCAATTGGTAATCCTCTTAATATTTCTATTTGCTTTGTATTCAGGATCAATATTCTTTCTACTTGAAGAGGAAGCTTGTCCGTCAAATACGCAAATGATTCTAGTAGGGTCAATTGTTCTATTTAGAAAACCTAATGACCTTAAAAAACCAACAAGACCACCGGTGTGATGGCCTTGTGGATTCATAGACTGTAGCATTGCAAAAGACCTTATAAAGGTATTCATACTATCTACAATCAAAACATGGTCGTTTAGTTTTCTGTCTGGTTTTTGTTCGATTTTATTTAGTATATCTAAATAACTACTCATCGAGCATTTCCATATCAGTTCTTAAGTCTTCTCCTACTTCGGCTTCGATTGTTACTGTAAAGTCTGTTGACCCTAACGTATTTGCCCAAGATCCTTTATGAGTGTCTTTATATGTATCAATTGCTTTCTTATCGTCTGCAATAAATCCATGACTGGTCATAATGATTGCTCCTCTAGATTGAATACCATCGATGTGGTTCTTTTCTATCTGAACTTTGGTTCTTTTAGCAAATTCAAACTCTTTACCTTTTGTAACGGCTTTGATCTTACTTGTTCCTGAATTTGTAATATTTCCGAAGGTAATAATAACTGTTGCATCATACCACATTGTTTTTCCTCCTTTATTCTCCAATCGAGGTTGACCCATTGGATGTTCAGGTTTTGCAGTCCAAACTTTATTGATTGCTACTAGAGTGTTTGTATACTTGCTTGCTTCTTTTCTTGATAACATAATCTTTTGATTTACGTTATTTCCAAATTGAGTAGACATTGCTCCAGCATTCCATTCGTTATTATTCTTATTTGATCTTACTGATAAATCACTTGGTACTGATCCAACTGAATCCCAGAAGAAACATAAATCGTAAGGAAGATTTCCTTTCTTTTGTTCATCGATTAAGTCCAAGATATAAACTGCTACATCTTCTATGGTATTTAGAGTTCCTCTATCTGCATATAAGAAAAATCCTTTGTAGTCAGTTATTTCTCCTGTTTCCTCATCAACTACCTCTTCAACTTGAAGACCCATCATTTGAGCATGAGGCCAAGACCATTTCATCTCGGTAATAATGAATACCGGAAGTACTTGTCTCTTTTGTGCTTCAACTGCTGCTTCTAATAGTAGAGTAGTTTTTCCTGTATCAGAATGTCCTCTTAAGAGGGTAATATGCCCCATAGGTATTCCTTTAAGGGATGTTACTTCTGAAAAAGCATCTGAGACTTTAATCCAGTCTTGTTCTTTAAATTTTACAGAAGAATTACTAAACCCTTTGTTTTTCTTAAAGTTATCGAGACTGAAACCGCCTTTGATTATCTCGCTAGCGGTTTTAGGGGCTGTTTTTCTAACTGCCATTTCTTAGTTGAATAAATCGTCGAATTTATTTACTGTACTTTTGTTACCCTCAACTGCAGTCTCTAAAGTAAAGTCTGTCTTATTGCTTCCTAAAGCTCTATCTAAGTCAGTTGGTTCAGCTACTGCTGATGGAGTAGATACTGGTGCAATTGATTCTGCTGCTACTGGAGCTGCTGATGCTACTTCTTCTCCTGGATTTAAGTACTCTTGTAATTTTTTCTTGATGTATTCATAGTCGTACTGAGTTTGTACTTCTAAAGCGTTTGGTTGGTCTTTTAGCCAAGAGTTCACTTTACTATCGTCATCTGATAATGTAGTTTGTTTTGGTTTGATACGAACCGTAGTAGTTGGGAACTGACCTGGTCCTGCAGCTGGTGTGTTTTCAACAACCATATCCCATCCACTCATTACGTCTGTAAAATCTCCAATGTCTTCATCCTCTGCTAAAGCCAATAATGCTTTGTAGATGTTAACTCCGAATGACCAAAGACGAACTCCTTTTTCTTCTTCTCCTCTTACAACAACAGGAGCAAAGAATCTAGATTTAGGTGATAGTTTTCCTGAAAGAGACCAATTGTCTTTGTCAGATGTTTTTCTTAATTCTTTTACGAATTCTTCGATTGGATCTTGTTTTCCGTAGTTTGAAAGAGACATCATAGGAAATTTCCCGATGTTGTAGTGTAGTTTCAACTCTGTGAAAGGATCTGCAGCATTGAATGCCGAAGGTACGATTCTAATAGTTGATTTTCCGTTTGCCGGTCTCCAGTAAATCTTATCGAAGTCTACTTTCTCACGGTCTTGATTTCCACCACTGTTTAGAGCGGCTAACTTTGATTTAATTGCGTTTAAATCCATAATGTAACTGATTTTTAATTAAAACTTTTATTTATATAAGATAAGAAGAATATTTTAATATTCCAACTATAATTCTAATATTCTAAATAATTTTGTGTTGACTCTTTTTAATTCTGCTCCTTTTGTTAAAAGTATACAGTTTTGATAGTCATTCCATTCAACTCTGAAGTTTGTATCTAATACTCCTCCGTTTAGAGATTCAATTAGTCGATTTAATGAATTGATTGTGTATAGGGTATTTGATTCTTTTTTTCTATGAACTAAAATAGTATTTTCTAGAAAATTAGAAACGTTTCCGAATTCTACGTTATATGTACAGATATATTCATCTTGGCTCTTTGAATAAAGAACGAAAATTTTATTATAAATGATCTTGTATTTGCCCTGTATCGTACTTAATATTTCCTCAAGATTTTCTTCTGAGGAGAATGTACAGAAAAGTTTGTTGCTCATGTCAGCGTAATTGTAATTTGATTCGATATCGTAATCGAACATTGTTGGCGCTACATCTATTTGTATCATTTATAAATATGTTTTTATTTTACAAAACTAAGTTACTACTGTATTTGAATTTTATAGGGTACTTTCCTCCCTGATTCATTATTTTTTCTAGAGATTCTAACGTCTCTTTTCCATCCTCTTTGTCAAAATCAAATACAAAGGCATCGTAAGTATAAAGTGCTAAGCTGCTTTTCTTATCTTGAAGAAACATAAGCACATCTTTTAATATAAGAATATTTCTTGAGGTTTCCAAGCTTTGCATCATATAATTCATAAGCTTCTGCGGATGCATTTCTGGAAGATCTTGTGTAAATCTTTTTCCTGATATTGGATCCTCTACGTATCCTTGTTCTTTAAATTGCTTCCAAAGACCGTTTATATAATTCTGTATCTTATCAAAGATTTCTAGGAAAGCATACTCAGGTGGAATCTTTCCGTAAATGGCATGGAAGTTAATTTGTTTTGCTTTTGCATACTCATCTTCAGCTATTTCATCCTTTCCAAAGTAAAGTCTTGCCAATTGAACGTGAGCTGACTCATCTGTTAATTCATATCCGATTTGCTCGCATAATAATCTTAAATGATATCCATCAAAGTCCATTTCAACAAAAACATCGTTCTGAGGAATAATTGCTTTTCTAAACTCAGGTGCTTTTGGAATTGCTGCAAAATTTACTGAATTAAAAGCATTTGTTGGACGAGAAGTTGTATTATATAAATTATACGAAGTATATATGATATTGTTATCAATACTATAAACAGGATTGTTTGGTTTAAATAATTCTAAAAAAGATTGATAGGTTATTCTCAATCCAGCTCTTTCAATCATAAAGAAAACAGACGTTGCAGTCTTATTGTAAAAATCAAAGCCATTGGGTATTGCAATATGCAATATCTTCCCTAAAGACTTATAATTCTCTTCACATTTTTCAAATAACTTTGATATAGGAATTATAGCATTTATTTCTTTAAAATCATAAAAACGATTGTAATACCAATTGCAAGTTGAGTTAGATCTTGGAAGTTCAAGTCTATTATAAGAAGTCATTGAATGAAGCAAGGAAAGATCTATGACAGAAGGTAATATGAAGTGGTACATCAATTCTTTCTTATCAAATGTATAAAGTGTTGTGTATTCTTTTAATATGTCAGAGACACAGTCTTTTGTTAGATTTAATCCTTCATCATGACTTATTGGAATAATATACCCTTCAGGGTGATCTAAAGGTCTTAAGTAGACTGCTACGGTAGTTGTAAGAAGTGGATGATAGTTATCATTTGAAGAAATGACTTCCACATACCCTCCTTTCCTGCCTAAATTTTTTAGAAGCTGTATTTGCTCCTCTGTCTCTATAATATAGAACATATCTTATAACCTTTTCTTTAATATAAGAAAAAAGGCCTGCAAAAGCAAGCCTTATATGTTTTATTTTCTTAAATCGAAATTTGCTTTTCGAAAATTTTCTAGTTGTATATCTGGATCTTGTATTAGGAAGGTTTGTGCTTGATCTAAGGCCGATTGAGATACTGCTAGATTTTCTACTGTTGTAGTAGTAGTTGTAGTATCTTCCACCAGGTAGGTATAATCGGTTACAAAGGTAGAGATTCCCGGTAATGTAGTCTCTAGAGCTTGAATTGTTTTTTTATTCTTAGATTCTGCTCCTTCATATAAATATTCTCCAAACATTACATCATTGGCTGGTCCTCCTATAATCCAATCTATTTCTGCAAATGCACTATTTACAAGACTTTCTTTAGCCTGGGCATATGTGTCTGGATCTGTTTCTATTATTTTGTTGTTGTTTTTATCCTGTATAAAATTTCTTTTTGTTACTCCTTTATCTTTTTCAGATTGAGTTGGTTTTTTTAAAAAGAATCCTGCTAGAAGTCCTAAAAGACCTAGCGGAAATTTTATATCCTTTTTAATTTTTTCTAATTCAACTCCTCCCTCTTCAGGTGTTTTTCCTGCAAAAAACTTTCCTTTATAAGTTTCTATATAAAAACCCTTATACAGTTTTCTAGACTTAACTTCTACAAACTCTGTACCGTCAGTTGATTTAGGTTTTTTATATCTCGATTTAGGTATGTACATTCTACTATATTTAATTTTTAAACTCTATGATGAGAAGACTGTCTGTCCTATCTGTATTCCACCTTTCTTTTTCAATGTGTCAAGATATGCTATATTAGTTCCTGCTCCATATGCTGCTCTATTTGCTGCTGTAAAGTTTATAATGGTTTTAGGTACATTCTTTAAAATACCTGTTGCAGCACCGTAAATGTTCTTTTCATTTACCTTATCTGGTCCATTTCTGTAATTAGAACTTGGCTGACGTCCGTTACTTGCAGTCCCTGTTACTGATTGAAATTGATTCTTGGCTGTTAATATAGATGTTACTGTAGATTTAGCTACACGAGTTCTATTTAAAATAGTTGCCATTACGTAAGCTCTCTCTGTTTGATTTACTCCTGCTTCTGCAAAGGTTGCTCTTACCAGTTGATTCCACTCTGTATCACTAAGGTTTCTCCCTAAGTACTGTTCTGCTGCTACTTTAGCAGGTCCATTCTCTGCTTTAAAGTTTGTTATAGGAGTTAGTCCGGCTACTTCAGTTGTTGAAACTCCTGTTCCTGTAAAGCCATCTGAGTATGTTGGAACGCTTAGTTTCTCTGTTGTACCTTTTAGTACAATAGTTTGAGCTTTAAGATTAGTTACCCATCTATTCCCTGCAATGTTATGATCAATTCCTGTTACTATAAATCCAACTACTCCATCGTATTTTGCTGGCATTATTCCTTCGTTAATTTTAAAGGCTTGTCCAATTTTTATACCTGAGATTCCATCCATTTCAATTCCTACCTGGAAAGGTATGATGCCTGCTGGTCCTGCATTTCCCACATTGACTTTATCCTCTGCATAGAATTGTACGTAGTTTGTTGAATATGGTCCAAATTGAGCTCTTGCAACTGCTATTGCTTCACTGTCGTATTGTCCAGAATTATATACTTGTGCTAGTGCATCTTTAATTGTATTTCTTCTATCGGTCTGCTGAACATCTCTTTGTTGTTCCGGTGTTGGCTGTACAGCTGCTGTAGGTAGTGGAACTCCTGCTATTGGAAAAGTTGTTGGAACAGTTGGAAAGGCTGGTTCGTCTACCTTCATAGACTTCTTAGTAATAATTCGATCCTCTAACCCTTCATTCCATCTTAGTAATGCTCCTGCTTCTAGTCCTACATCTGTTGCTCCTGCTTGTGCTGAAATTGCACACATAGTTGTAATGGCTGGAGATAGCTTGGTTGTAAAGTTGAATTGTGAAACAGTTGATTTAAGTCCTGTAACATTTAGGATCGAAACGTCCTTTGTCTCAACTTGCACTTTTCTGTCTACTATGTAGTAGGTAAACTCCTCTTCTTCATACTGTAAACCTATATCGTTAATATCTCCTAGTACAGAGTTTATTTCTGCAAAGATTGGGTTCATTAAGTTTAGTAAATTCCTATCGCCCTTCTCTGGCATTGCAAGTAGGTTTGTCATTGCACTTTCAAGAAGGTTTACATTTACGTAAATATTTAAAATTTCATCAGTAGAGCCTTCTGCGTTTGATCGCATTTTAGCAAAAAGGTTCTCCTCATAAGGCCAGTTCTTAGACCCGTCGGTCATTAACATACAAACTCCTGGATCACTTGATGTATGGTTCTTGTAAGTTCTAAATCTGCAGGTAGGTATTTTTGTATTATCCCCACCTTGACTATTTAACTTAAGTATGTCTGTATTTAGCCTTATCACGTTTTTTTTGTTATTATCTACTATAATAACTGTATTGACTAATTCACAGAAGCTCTTCAGTGACATGTAGCTAAAACTCTGCCCTGTATCTGTGTTTATTGTTTCTCCTGTTTTTATGCTCCTTAAAAAGAATTTTACTACATCTAAAGTATCACGTCCCCCCACTGTTATGTGCTTAGAAGCAAATTGTGGGAATTTGGTTTTTATGTCTTTCCAAGAACCATTTGTAGGGCTTTCTTTAATGGTCTTTAAAACATTCTGCAGCATTGTAGCAGGTATTATTTTTGTTTTATCTCCTACTATGGTTGTAAGTGCCGGAGTATCTACATCTATTGTTAGAGATTCCATAATTTCTCCTATAGAAACTAAACTAGTTGTACAGTCATATCCTCCATCTTGTCGATAGGTCCATGAAAAGTTTTTTATAAAGCCGAACATACCTTCGTAGTTACATCCGCTTTCTTTCCTTAAGGCTTTTATTTCATTGTAGAGCTGCTCTTTGGAAGTGCCTGCATCAAAAAAAGATCCAACAGTTTTTGGAGTTTTCTCAAACTCACCTTCTAATTTTGCATAGACAGTATGTCCCCATTCAAGTAATGCTGTAAATCCAGGTCTCATAAAAAGAAGTTCTAGTTCTGTTATTTGAGATCTATCCCAACAGTTAAAAGTGACTGTAGCTTCTTTTAATTGTCCGAATTGCCCTAATGAGTTTATTTGAACTCCAGTTATACCTGGCATTGGTCTAAAACCTTTTCCATTTTCTCCTGAAAAATTACTATAAGTATCTGTACCGGTTCTTCCTTTAACACCGCCAACCATTATATACTTCTTGGCTAAAGCAGAAGAACCTCCTACATTAACTCCTGAGGTTAGTTTTACCCATCCTGTTTTTGATGTTAAATATATGAGTTCCTTATTCTCTCTAGTGGCTTTAGAAACAATCTTACTTCGTAAAGCTAACTGTGCTATAACTTCCTTGCTGAAGGGTCCTCCTATGATTTTACCATCCGCCATTTTTTTACTTATTTACCTTATTGTAATTGTTTATGATTGTATCTATATTTCCTGGTATTCTAAGTTGAATTCCTGGTTCTACAATTAAAGAAGCTCTTTCTGAATTATTTGCTGATGCTATTACCCACCAAAGTGTATGATCACTGTAGAATTGATCTGCTAGATTATCATAACGATCTCCTGCAGTTGTAATAATATAATAGTCATTTTCACTTATAGGAGTTTCTGGATAGATTGTTGTTGTTCTATACTGCTTTCCTTCTGGTGATTGTACTACTTTTATGTTCTCGTATCTTTTCATAAACCTACCCTATATGTATGTATTTTCCGACCTTGTTCCTGCTGTGAAGAATTTCTTAAGTCCTGTCTCAGGTGTAAATGTATGAATTGGGGTAAAGTCTATACTACAATCCATTATCATTGGCAATTCCTGCATTTCTGCATCTCCTTGTACTCCTTCTGGCTCTAGCATTGCTATTTCCCAAGGATATTCTGTATTCCAAGTATAATTTACACTATTTAAGACTCCGGGCAGTTCATAAATATAATCTCCTACTGTTATTTTTGTAATAGTTCCTCTCATAAACTGTCCTTCATTTGCATATGTTGGAGCAGTTGCTGAGGCTAGCCAAATCATTTTCTGATACAATGGTTTCATCTCTGACCTAGTAGCTGCTGCTATTTTAAAAGATAGTGAAATTTTTCTTTGAAAGCCACCATAGATTTGAAAATCTTCTGCTCTACCTAAATACTTTACTGGGTTCCATTGTCCTGAGTAGTTATCTGCGAACGAGTCTAGGAAGGCTCTGAAGTATAATATTTTTTCTTCTCCATCTGCTGTAAGAATATGAAATCTAAATTTAATTAGATCTCTACCAGCTGTGTTTCCATCTACTTTTGCATCCTTCACACCTATTAGATTCATCTGATCAATCGCTAAAGATCCGCTTGGATTACGTTTATCTACATCTGATATGAACCAGTACTCGTTTTTCCTTCTTGCTGCTTTTTTATCATCAAGCGCATCTCCTTGATCTCCTAATTTTATTCTAAATTCTTTTGTTACATTTCTGTTTAAAGTTCCAAATTTCTTTTCTTGCTCAAGATATGAACCGGTTTCTGGTCCTGAGTATTTTGAGGTTGTTGGTTGAAATATCTTAAGAGTATCTGGACCATAACTACCTGTAGCTGTTAAGTTTGATATACCTAAGTTTCCTGGGCTGGCTGTGGTCTGCCTTAACGCACTACCTGATGGGGTAACTGTTATTACCTGCCCTGCTGTTGCATTATATGCAGCTAGTCTGTTTGCATCTCCTTCTGGTAGCGGTGTGTTATCTACTATGTTAGTATTTACTGTTCCGTAATCTTCTGTAAATACTTTTGCATCATAAGAAAGGGTTGAAGGTTTACCTGTTGTAGGGTTCTTAATGTCTCCGTTATTAACAGTACTTCCTTCTTTATAGAACTGTGTCTGTACATTAGTTGGTACAGTTTCTCCTCTTAGGGCATACTGTGCTCCTTCTACTCCACCTGCTCCAAAAAATGAAGCAAATGCTCCTGGTATTTTTTCATTTGCACCTGGTCGTAAATATGTGTCGGTTCTAAATCCTTTTAAGAAATGTGTACCTGTTCCATTTACAGGAACTTGTGCTAGAGTTGATCCTGCAATTTTTACTGTTGTAAGAAGTGTGCTTCCAGCTTGCTGTAAAACTGCTCCAACTAAAGATTTTCCTCCCTGTTGTGCTTTTTTAATTCTTTGACCTACGTTTACTTGCTGTAGTAATGCTTCGTTTAGTAGGTATTTTATTCCCGGCTTATTTACAAGCATTTGGGCAATACGGGAAACATCGTCAATGCGATGTGAAATTTCTGACCCTATTTGGCTACTTGGTGCATCTCCTATGTTTTTAGTAACATAAGGTTTATCACTTCCAAGAGGCATAGAGCCATACTTCAGACTTTTAAGGTCTGTGTTCTTTGTAATTAGTCCGCTTGCCATTTAGCTTCTTATCTAGGTAAATGATCCAAATATGGAAGTTGTTGTCCTGTAGGAGAGATAGTTGGTTTGATACCGTTTATGTCTAATGCAGAAGGGCTTTGATCGATGTTTGGTACATCGGTAATTGATGATTGATAGTGTAGGGTTGATGCTGGATTAGCACTTGGTATACGTGTTGGTGTTGCTCCGTCTAACCCTAAGTTAGATGTTGGTAGTAAATCTAATAGTCCCATATTAATTGTTTTTTATTTTATTATAAATAGTTTGTTTATTTTATTATCTCATTGGATGTAGGTTGATACCTATAGCTTCATTTAGTTTATTTGCCCCTATGCTTATATTACCTCCTTCTTTAACTGCTGCTATCAACTCTCTTAATAAAGCTTCTACATTTCCTCCTCCAGTACCGCCAGTTGCGTTTCCTGTTAGACTAGTTCCACCCATTATTACATCGTCTTTTCTAAATTTAAGAGGTTTTTGTCCTGGACGTAGTATAAAGTCTTGCATCTCTTCTGGTTTCTCTCCTCTTTCTCCAAAGATTTTATCTCCTAACCAGTCTCCAGCCATGCTTCCTCCAATTCCGCCTGCGACTGTACCTACTCCTGGTGCTACTGCTGAACCTGCTAGTCCGCCAAGGAAAGCTCCACCTCCTGATAGTGCTGCTCTACTTAGTGATTCTACATTAAAGCCTCCTTCGGCTATTTCCATTCCTCCTCCTATTAGTGCACCTAACATTGGAATACTCTTTAGACCACCCTTTAGTAAACCTTTTCCTAATCCCTTCATCATGCTTCCTCCGCCGGAACGTCTTAGAGCTCTTCCCATTGCTTTTGGATTTTTAACTAAAGTTTTAAGTTGTTTTCCCATTCCTGCACTTTTTCCTCCTCCTAAAGATTCAGATACATCCCCTATTGTAGATGCAGCTCCACCGCCACCGCTTACGTCTTTGGTAAACATTGGTCTACCTACGCTTGAACCTCTACTTCCAAATAACATACTCTTTGCAGCACTTATAGCCATTGCTCCTGCCATAACCCCTGCTAAAATAGCTGCTGCTCCTCCTGCTACTCCTAGCATTGCTTTTATTACAGGATTGGCTGCCATTGCTGCTAATACACTTGCCAGTTTATCTGTTACACTAGCGAGAGGTCCTGCAATTGCTGATTTTAAAGATTCTTTAATAGAGCTTACTGATTTGTCAATTTTACTCTGGGTGTCTAATTCTTGTTCCGCTAGTGTAACGGTCTTATCCTGTAGTACTAGTTTTTCTAATTGAGATGCTTTTTCAAATTCTCCTGCTTTCTTCAGTGCACTTACTCTTTCATCTAATGCTCTTTTTTGAACACCGTCTAGTTTATTTAACTGTTCTGCTTTTACTAATGAATCTGCTAATTCATCTGTAGACATTCCCATAGATTTAGCTAATGCATCCTGCTGGAGAACATTCATGCTTTGGAACTTAGCTAAACCTCCTGTTTGTCTTAGCATTTCTGATGCTGCTTCTGCTGTCTTTCCTTGAAGAGCTAGTGCTCTTGCCTTTTCTAAGTTAAGTTCTTGTCCTGTTAGTAATTCTGCTTCTAATTCTGAAGAGATTGAATCTTCAAAGTTTAGTAACCCGCTAGACATATTCTTAGCTTGCTGTAGGCTAATTCCTAACTTCTGTACCTGTACAACTGCTTTTCCAAGTAATTCTGGGTTGTTTTTATATTGTGCTGCTAATTGTCCACTTGTTTTTAGGACTTCTTGCATTACTTTCTTATTACTAAGGACTCCTTTATTTGTCTTACCCATTGAGTTATAGACCTGTTCTTGAGATTGCCCAGTAAGAAGTGAGTATTCGTAAATTTTAGCAGACTCTTCAGAGGTTAATCCTGTTACCTCCATCAACTTAGCCTGTGTTGTAAGCATATCTGCAGAAAAAGTTACTGATGTTCCTAAAGATTCATTTAGGTTTGCATTTGCAGCTGCTAGGTCTTTGTAGTTTGCATATATGTTATTTGTACTTTGCTGCATGTTGTAGAACTCCTGGTTCATAGCTTTTGCTGCAGAAGTAGAAAGTCCTAATGATTTTTGTATTTCAAAAGTTCTTGCACTAAACTGTGAACCTATTTCATATAGAGTCTTAAAATACTTTGTTACAAAGGCGATTTGAACAGCAGGATCTCTTAAACTTTCTCCTACCATTTGAAAAGTCCCTTTAATTGCTGTTCCTGCTGTCTTCCAAGCACTTCCAGTTTCTTTTGCTGTATCTCGAATTTTTTTATTAAGATCTTCTATAGCTTGAGACTCTACTCCTATTTTTTGAAGTGTTCCTGCAATTCCTTTAAAAGCCATTCCAGTAAGTCCAATTGTCTTTTGAATATCTCTTTCAATTTGGATTTCTCTTTCAGAATGCTTTACAATTTTATCAAGGTAACTATTCTTTAGATTTAAAGCTGAGTTTATTTCTTTGGTGTAGTTGGATAGTTCTTCAGAGTATCTTATCTCTGCTGCGGAAGCTTTACCGTACCTTATCTTTGTCTGCAGTGCTTTCTGTTCTTCAGATGCTCTTTCTCGAGCTTTGTCTAAGCTTTGTATTTCTAAACCTAACTGCTTATTCAGATTACCTAACTGCTTTACAGTAAGTACGTTCTCATCATTTTTATGATCTGCTAATTTCCTAGCTATCCCCTCTACGCTATTTAACCCTCTTTTAAAAAGAGTAGTTGCCTTTGTTGACTTATCTAAATCTGCTACTACGTTTTTTATTGTAGTGGATATTGCTCCAAAGACATCTTCTAAATCATGAGCCTCCCTAGACATTAGTTCAAATAGCTTCGTAGCTCTAGCGGTGTCGCCTTGCATTCCCTTTAGCTCGTTAGTTAGATTTGGGAATCCATTTCCATCTAAACTTATAATTTTTTTGTTTAAGGCTTCTATTGCCTTTGCATAGTCGTCAAAAGTCTTTTGCGGTCCTTGATTTGCCATAGTGTTTTATATACATATAAATAGCAAAAGGCATCATTTATTAGATGCCTTCGTACTGTATGTTGGTGTCATTGCTTTTTGAACAATATCTGGTGGTGCTACTTTATTGCCGTTTTTAACTGGTTTAAGTTCATCATCATTTTCTGCATTTAACTTATCGTAATGTTCTTGCAGTGTGCTGAAGGTAAATCTCCTTAACCATACTGGCATATTGTAAACTGCCTCCCAATCATAACCTCCTTGTCCATGAAAGACTATTTCATGTATTTGCCTAAAAATGTTTCCTCTAGTTTCCGGACTCAGGCCAAAAAAAGTTAGAATTAAATTGAATGTTGATGTCCTCCTCTTCACCAAACTCTGTTTCAAATTTAATTTTTGTTTCTACTCCTGGGGATATCTGAGCATAGTATTCTCTGAATGCTCTAGAGTCTCTAGCTAAGAAGGCTGTATCTACAAACTGTCTCACTGTACCTCTTTCGTAGTTTCCGTTGATTGACAATATCATATACTTTAGACGTGTTGTCAATTCGTTATTAGCGTTCTTGTTTAGTTTTTTTAATCCCTCTAATTCAGCATCAATATCTCTATCGTCTTTTTGTGTTAATAGCCTGAAGGTGATATTATTATCTGTATTTGGAAGTTTATATTCAAACTCATTCTTACCTTTTTCTTTTATTATACTTTCGTCTAATTCTTTAAGCTGTAATGTAGATAAATCTACTGTTACTTTTTCTCCTGCGTATTGAAAGTCATAATCTTTTCCGTACCCTAAAATACGTGCAGCCATCATAACTGCATCCTTATCCCCTATAAGCAGGTCTGAGTAGTTGATTGGTGAGATGATTAGTGATTGTAGTAATTTATCAATAACTACTCCTTGTCTAATGTAATTTGAATTTGTTAAAATATCTTCTTCCTTAGCGGTCATATATTTCATTTCAATTTTACCTTCTGCTAGTGGGGAATCTTTTGGATAAAGAAGTCCTTTTGAAGGAAGGTCTACCGTTTCGGTTGGTAGGTTAAATTTGTTTTCCATAAATTTTATTTGTTAGTAACTTTTTCTATATATAAATATATGAATAAAACTTTTTTAAAACAACAAAGCCTGACGATTGCCAGGCTTGTTAATTTTTATTTGAATTTTATTAGTAATTCAATACACAATAATCCATTGCTATTGAGATTCCTATCTCTACTACTCCGTCAGCAGAAGTCCAGTCAAATTGTCCAAAATCTCCTTTTGTTAAGAAAGCTCCTTTGATAATCCATTCCCCTACGATATCTCCTACAGGTCCTAGAATATTAAGAGTTAAATCTTTCTTATAGAAATCTGAATATCCAGCTCTACCTGTTACTGATTCGTATCCTAGACGAGCCCATTCCATTACTGCTTGAGCACCTGAAGGTGTGATTGGTGAGTATAAAGTCATATCCATATTCTCCCAGTTTCTTTTTCCTCTTATTTTTCTGTAAGAGTTAATGTGATCAAGTTTGATCTCTGAATCTGTGAAGTTAGGAGCTTTCACGTTTTTAATCATGAAGGCTGGGATATTGTCTATATACATTACGAACCTGTGTTGAACCATTGGTTCGAAGGCTCTGAACATTATTTCATTCGGATCTAATACTGCCATTTTATTTTTACTTATTTAATTATAAATATCTGTTTTTCTAAATATTATCCGAACGTTGCTCCTGTTGGTTCGATTGTGAAATCTAATACAACAAATTCAATTGTTTTAGCTGGTTGGATAAATATCTGTCCTATTAATTGATTTCTATCAACTACATCTGCTGTGTTGTTAGTATCGTCCATTACAACTCTGTATGCATAAAGACCTTGTCTTTGTACTACTGATTCAAGATATGGATTAACCGTCGCTAAGAACTTATTTCTAGTTGCTATAGTATTTTGTTCAAATACTAAGTTTCTTGCTTGGTCACCAATGAACTTCTTAAGTTCTATAAGTAAACGTCTTACGTTAACTCTATCTAATGCTGATGCTTTAGTTTGTAATGTTTTTTGTCCGAATACTGATATACCTGATCCTGGGAATGTAGCAATTGGATTAACTTTAGCTGAGTAAAGAGTATCTCTATCACCTTTAGTTAATTTTCTTTCTGCTTGAATTACTCCTCCGATTCCTCCTCTTACTAATCCTGCTGGTGCAAACCATGGTGCTGATGAAGCATCTGTGAATGCATATACTCCTGGAATTACTGTTCCTGCTGGAGTCCATTCGTTTCTACCTGTAGCAGATTTGATTTGTAACCAAGGCCAGTAAGTTGCTGCATATGAACTATTCAATGAAGCTGCTTCTGTTGTTACGTTAGCTACTACCTCTCCCTGTTCTACTAAGTCTACTACTGCAATACAATCTCCTCTATTTTCTGCTAAAGCAATAAATGCGTTTACTGTTGAAGTGAAAGCACTATTTTTGTAGATTAAACCCGGTGTTGATACTATGTTGAATTGATATTCATCTTTATTTGCAAGTAATGATAGAGCTACTGTATAGTTTGCTGCTACTAATCCTTGTGCATCTGTAGATCCATTTGTAATATCTCCAAAGAATTTAGCTCCTGCTTTTACTGCTCCTAGTGCTCCTTGAAATGATCCTGAGTTTACTTGCGGTAAAGATGCTGCAAAAGTAATACCGTTAGCATCTGTATTAACTGTGATACCGTCATTTGCTAGGTAGTAGTTAGTTGGTAAATTAACTGCTGATACTCTAATATAGTTAGAAGCATTTGGATACTCACCTACTGGGTAGTTATAAGATGTTGAACCATCTGTACCTACTTCAATATGTTGGTTACCAATTACTTTCTCAATATAATTATCTGAGTTTGGATCAAGGTTTACATTAAATGTCTCTAGTATAGTTTTGTTATTTGTACTATCATTTCCCTGTCTTACTAGTATTGAGAATGTTCCTAATGCATTATTTACATTTGCAATTTCCCATCTTACGTTATCTGCTGATCCTGATACTAAAGATCCGTCTGAGTTTAGTGCTCCTGAGTCTGTAGCTGATGTAGAGTTATTGTAAAGAATTCCTTTTCCTAAAGTTTTTATTGCTATAGTAGTTGTTCCTGTTGCTCCACTGAAGTTTGTAGTAGTAGCCCCAACTACACTTGTATATCCGTTTAGTGTACTTGATAAAGTGTTAGTTCCTACTAAAGAAGCAGTCGTATTGAAAAGCAATCCTGTAGTTCCAGATGCTGCTGCTTTAATATTCCCAAGTGATGCACTGTATAGTGCTACTGATGAGCTAAAATTAAAAGCTGTTACAATTGCTGTTATTGAATCTGCTGGTGTTGATCCTGAAGCTACAAAAAGAGTTGTTGGTGTATTTGCTGGAGGAGTGCTTCCTGTTACTGCAATGTTAATTCCATTAATTGAGAAAGATCCTGTTGGTGTAATAAATGGTGCTAAACTTGCACTACTAATTGTAAGTGAAGCTGTTGTTGCAAGAATTCCACTTTGGATATTTGTACTAGTTGCTCCGTCATAAGTTCCTGATACAATTCTAGTTACTATAGCTGTTTGTCCACCATTTTGAAAATAGTTTTTTACTGCTACAGAAGTAAGGAATTCATACTGTCTGTTAGAAGCTGATAAAAAGGTTTCACCAAACTTTCTTACGTAGTCACTATATGATGTAACAATAAGAGGCTGATTGTCCGGCCCTTTAACTGTTGGTCCAACAAATGCTGCTCCTGCCTGAATTGGTGCTGGTGTGATATAAGAGGTGTCGTTTTCTCTTGTATATACTCCTGGAGAGATAATTGATTCTGCCATGTTTTATAAATTTGTTTTTTAATTTATTATAAATATCATCTGGTTTTGGGAAACCANCCTATAGTGCTAGGTTCTGTATTCCATAATAAATAGGAAAGGAGAGTCAAAACCCTCCTTTTATTCTTTTTACTTTTAGTAGAAATTACTCTACTACTTCAGCTTCTTCTTCGTAAGGAGTAAATTCTCCTTTTTCTAGATTGATAGACCCTTTTCCGTAAGCAGCTTCTAATGCTTCAGCTAATGTTTTTTCTTCTTGTCCTAATTCTTTCAAGAATTCTTCTGCGTTAGCTCTTCTTGATTTTAATTGAATTTTTAATAATTCAATTTGCCCAAACTCTACTGTAATAGCTTGACTTTTGTTTTGAATGTCTTGAATTTGTTTCAATTCCTCTTGTGATAACTTTTTAGTTTCCATTTGTAACGATTTTGTGTTTATTTAGTAATATATGAACTTATTTTTAATTATGCAACTGATCCTGTTACATCTGCTGATCCTGTTACCTC
>B570J14230_10000138_pt1 | contig 25774 bp, 26 predicted proteins | sample LakMenepilimnion_3_FD_14230 | JGI IMG/M metagenome (IMG submission 14230) | reverse complement strand
ATATTCTTAAATAAATATATACTGTTTTACAAAACATAAAAAACCCACCTTTATGGGGTGGGCTGTGTTTGTTTAGGTTACCATGGTCTAATATACCAGTCACCTATTTGTACATAATCTGATGGATTTTTCTCAACGTATTCATCCTTTCCTTTGGTAATTGAAAAGAAATTAACTACGTAAGCAGCTGGGTTATTACCAGTAGTGTATGTTTCAAAAAATGCGTATCTACCTTTTAAGTATGCCTTTAAAGCTTCCCAATCATTTCCACTTTCTTCACTTATCTCTTCCAATTTCAGTACTAGCTTTCTAAATGATGGGCTGTCTTTTGTTATCTCTTCTTTTAATACTTTTTTTAAAAAATTTGCACGCCATTGGTGCATGTCAAAATTATTTTCCATTATGCTCTTAATATATTGTTAATAATAGAATCTAATCTATCATATTTTCCTACTGCTTGTTTTCCTTCGTTTAAAGAAATTGGATTCATAAAAGCTCCTTGTGTAGAAGGATTAGAAACAAAATCCCAACATACTAATTCAAAGTCTGGTTGAACCATTAAAGTTCCTTCGTTTGTTTGAGTTACTGATCCTGTTCCTCTAGAAGAGATTCCCATTGTATGTCCTCCTTTTAATATCTCTTTTACAATATTTCCTGAAGGTGTATTTAGTAATTCTACTTTACCCATCAAGTCATCTCCCTCCCACCATAGTTCTTTTACTACGTGTGAAGCATTTTTAAGAGATACAATTGCTGATTCTGGATGATCTAATTCTCCGTATGCATTTCCTATCTTAACAAAATTCTCTACATAATTTCGAACTTCTTCTTCAAGAATTTCTCTTTTATAGATTCTTCCGTTTTGATTCTTTGCTCCTGCTCTTTGCATGATACCCACCACTTCGTATACTCCGGGTCTAGCCTTTGATTCGGTAAGCAATCCTTTAAAAGGAGTTACATTTACTAATAAATTGTTCATCTTACTTATTTTAATAATTCAGATAACGATTTTTTTCCTTCTGATAATTCATCTTCTGAATCTCCTCCTCTATTATTCCAAATATGTTGAAGTTCTTCGATGTCTTTTCTTAGGTTTGTTTCTGGATATTCTTGTTTTACTTTTATTAAAAAGTCTTTTAGTGAATCTGATTCTTGAGCTGTAATATAAAGGTCTCCCATTTTAGATTCATCTAAGTCTTCTTCATCGCTAGCTTCTTCATATCCTCTTGGATGTGGAATATCGTCTGCTTCTTCGTCTCCTTGTAATTCAAACTCTTCTTCTTCGTTATAGTTCTCTGGATCTGAGTAGAATTCGTATTCGTTTTCTCCTGGTTGTCCGTAGTTGGCAGATCTTTCAGCTCTTTCTTCATCTCCAAACATATCACCCATTGATTCAGATAATACTTTTTTGATTAGTCTTTTAAATCCTTCTTTTAACTCTGCTTTTTTCATACCGTTGAAAGTGTCAACTGTATTTTTTGCTGTTACAGGAATCATTTTATCATGTAAGTCCACTTTTGGATTAACACCTGCTACTTGATTTGTATAGAAAATTGAATCTTTTGCTAAGTTTTTAGCTACTTTTGCTAATGCTTTTGCATATTCTTCTGCTGTTGGTGTTCCTTGAACCCCTAATACTTCCAATTCAACTCTTATTCCTCTTAGGATTTGTTCGTATGGATATTTGTCCATATCGTTGGTCGGTTTGTATCTGTAGTCTGTTAGGTTATTCTTAGTAAGTCTAGCTTCCTCAATTTTAACTTCTTGAATCATTCCTCTGTTCTTAAGAATTTGAACAGCATCCTCGTATCCGTTAAAACGAGTTACTAGGTTTGGAAGTTCCATTCTAGCATCAGCTAAGAAATGTTCTTTAGAAAATTTTCCTTCTTGAATTCCGTTATATTTTTCTTGTAATGTTCTCATGTTATTTATTCTTTTTATCTGATGCGGTGTTGGTTTTCTTTACTAGCTTGTAACCCATTTCTTTTGTCTTCTTTACTGCATCACTGTTTTCCATTTCTGCTTCTGATACAAAGACATTAGGTGAACTTACCTGCATCTCATCTAAGTAATCAAACATTTTAGTATGTGAAGGATGTTTTGGTCTTGGTGCTGCTTTAAATCCTAGCTTTTGAGAAGCTTTAGTGGCTGCATTAGCTCCAGCTCCTTTTTTAGAAAAAGCAAATGGTGTAGAATATCCTCCTACTCCTCCAGTTGTGCTCATTTCTTCTAAGACTTCCTGAACTGCTTTAATTATTTCTGATCTTTTCATAGACTTCTTAATTCATTTACTAATTCATAGTATTGCATTAATGAAACTAAATGATTGTCATCTACTTTTTGTGTGTTTTTTATTGGAATAATTACTTTTTGAATCTCTTCTAATTTAATTTTAACTACTTTATCAGTAATATTCTTTTTTAAGTTAGAGATTTCTACCTGTAATTTAGTCATCTCTTCATTGACTACATTTCTTAATCTAGCTGATGAATTAACTGATACTATAAATTCCTTTAAAATGTTTTTTTGTTCTGGAAGTAAATCTTTATACTGATGATTGAATTTTTCTAGTAATATTTTATATGTTAAAAGTCTTAAGTCTTTATCATATTTAGAATATTCTTCAATCAAAGCATTTTTTACTTGTCCTTCTGCTGTTTTACTTTGAGTTAAGTGCTCAAGTATTGTAGTTTTATTATCAACAAATACATCTAAGTCTACTAGGCCTGCTGCATTTTGTGCTTCCATTAAACAGTAAAGAGCTGCTAGTGGTTTGTAAGCTTCTACTTTAATAGAAAAGAATTCTTCTAAATCATAATGACTTTTAAGTTCTTTTATAAGCTCGTATTTTTGCTTACTAAGTGAATTTGTATCTAACTTTCTAGATATCTCTACTATAGTACTAAGTATTGATTCTGCTTTTTTAGGACCTACGCCTTTATTCTTTAATACAAAATCGTATAATTTAAACTCTCTTACTAGTGTTGTGTTTCCTGTATAGAATTTTCTTAGTACCGTTAAAGCCGGGGAATCCCTTTTAGATAAGGTATCCGCTGCTATTTGCTTTACTAATAGTTCAAATATCAGGCCCGTGTTTTTATACTTACTGTGTTTAATACGCATCTTAGGTATGTCTTTGTTATAAATAGTGTCTAGTTATCTAAATCCTTAATGTTAGCTTCATTTAGAAGATCTGATTCGATTTCTGCTTCTTCCTCAAAGATATTTTGTTTCTTAGTAGGGAAGAGGTTTTTATTTCTTAGAAAAACTGACATGGTATTGTTTATACCTTCTCTTACGTTTTCATTATCACTTGGAAAACCGCCTTTCATTCCATGAACTCCTAGTCTGTCTCTTCCACCTACCGGATCTGCATTGGTACCTATGATTGACATCTTCTCTCTAGGTCTTCCTACTGGTGCAGTTTCGTCATATCCTGCTGGTAATTCACCTTGTTCTCTTCCGTAGATTGAAGCTAGGTCGTGGGGTGTTCCAAAAGATAGTCCTGTTGATACTGGATCGTTTCCTTCGTTTTCTATTTGAGATATTCTAAAGTCTCTTTTAGCATCCTCTCTAATAAGTTCTCTCATTTCGTTGTATTTATCTTCTGAGATGTCAAATAGCATATCGTAGATATAATCTGATGAGAATAGTTTTGTTGATTGCATTTGAGTTGCTAAGTCAACTTTTTCTTTCCAAAGTGCTACTTTTTCTTGTTCATAAATGATAGAAGGTGTAGTTAATTTGATTTCAAAGTTTACTAAAGACTCTTTATCGAATCCTTGAGAGTATAAATGCACTAAGCCAATTTTAGTTAATTCACTTTCTACAATTCTTTGAAGTCTTTCTACTGTTCTAGCAAAACGAATATCTTCTGCTGCAAGAGTTGCTTTACCTGTAAGGTCTTTTTCGTATCCAAAATATGCTTTTGGCACTTTAAGTGCTGCAAACATTTTATCTCTTAAGTACTCAATATCATTTGTACCATCATACTCTAATCCTTTGGTTGTCTCAATTTTTGTTGAAGTATCACCACCACGAACTGGAAGATAGAAATCCTCCATCATGTTTTGCATGTTGAATTTCAAGTTGTATTGACCTGTTTGTGGATCTACATAAGGAGTTTTCTTAATACTGCTAATAGTCTTTTGCATAAACTGCTCAACTTCGTTTGGTGGAATAGATCCTACGTTGATGTAGAACATTCTCTTCTCAGGAGCTCTCATGATTCTATGAATCAACATTGCATCCTCCATTAAAGTTAATTGTTTGTAGATTTTTCTAGCTGGTTCGATATAAGATCTACCATAAGGAAGGTAGTTTGTATCTGATATTAATCTAAAGTGAGCTACTTCGTAGTTGTCTAATGTAATGGTTTGTTTACTATTGTTTGGAATGTAATTTGGATCTGCTGAAGAAGCTAATCCGTCTGGATCAATTGAGAATGTTACTTTAGTTGGATCTTCTTTATCCATCCCTTCATGTCTAACCATATGGTAAACTGTATAAGGAAGTACATTGTAAACTCCAAATTTCTCTGAGATCTCTAGTTTTAAAAAGAAGTCCCCGTACTTGCACATATTCCTAACCCATGACCATAGGTTAAATTCGATGTTTAATACATCGTAATATAAGTTATAAAGGACTCTTTGTATGTTTTCGTCTGTAGATTTAATAGAAAGAACTTCTCCTACTTGATTTTTAAGTGTAGACTCATCTGCTAGTACATCTAACGTAGAGGCTATAATTGCATCTGTATCCATTGCTTCATAATCTGAATAAAGCTGTACCCTAAGTGTTTGATAGTTAAGGTTTGGATTGAATATGTTTTTGTTATTGTATATATACAGTCGAGAGAATCTATCCAATAGTGAATTGGTCTGATATTTCCCTGTTGATTGAATGTGATTAACATCAGCAATCTTTAACTCATCCCCTCCTACGTTTCTAACTAATATATCAGTTGAGAATAACCTCTGGAGTGAGGTAAATAAATTTCTTTCTGCCATTTCTGAAATGTTTTATTTATAAATAGTAACTTATCCTAATAGCCAGGTTAAGTCCTCTTGGCCACCAGGCGTTTCCATAAGGTAAGGATTATTCTGCATAGGAGCAACGTTATAAACACCTGTATTTCTTTGATTAAGACTTACAAAAGAGTTCATTGTAGCCCTTGAAAGATCCATTCCTTGTTGTCTCATACGAATGGCTGTATCTCTAACATATAAAGCTGTAGCAAAAGCCATAACTAAATCGTCATTGTAACCTGATTGTGCCTGTGCCTTACCGTTTCTCCATATGAATACCCTCATCTCTCCTAACAATCGTTTAGATTGTAGTATTACTGATCTCTCCCTTACGTATTCAGTCATTTTAGCTATTACTAAAGGTCTTGTTTTAAGAGACATTGTAAATCCTGGTACTAGCTTATCTCTTTCGTATTTAGCCATATAAGATTCAACTGTTTCAGTATCTGATCTAGATGAATAGTATAGGTTTTTATATTCCCTGGATATTACTTGTTCGATTGTTGACCATCCAATATTGGCATTCTCTATTACTAGAAGTGCATCGCAGTACTCTGTTGCTATTCCTACCAATACGTTTCCGTATTCTTTTGGGGAAATCTTACCTTTGTATTCTGCTACTTGTGTACAGCTTTCAATATCAAAGACGTGGAAGCCAGAGTAATCGGTAGAGTCCCCTCTAGCGACATCGGCAACAACCATGTAGGATTTACTATAGTCAGGTGATTCCCATATCCATAGATTTCCATCTACTCCTCTTCTCTCCATTGGATCTTTTACATATGTCTCTTCGTAGAAAGCCATGTTTTCAACCTCTATTACCGAATCTCCAGATGATAGGAAGTCACAATCACACTCTTGAGCGGCATGTTTCTCCCCCAATTGTCTTGATTGTTCATCTCTCCAGTCTTGTGCTCTTTCAGGATGCACATCCCATTTTAGTTTAACAGGTACAAATCCATTCTCTCCTGCTTCTGCTTTTTCCCATGTTTTATGAAACCAGTTTCCTACACCATTTGGAGTAGAAAGAGCCATACATTGACCCCCTGTTGCAAGTGTTTGTTGTGCTGCAGTAAATGTTTCTTCGATATTATCAATAAAAGCTGCCTCATCTATTAATAATAGAGATACCGCTTCTGAACGGGCAGCATCTGCATTAGATGATTTAGCTGTTATTTTAGAACCGTTTTTAAGTCTTAATGATAATTTATTCTTCTCTGTAAAAGGTAATTGTAACCATTTTGGTAGATTCTCATACATGAAAATCGTCTTAGTTACAAGGTTTCTAGCTGTTGCTTGAGTAATTGCTAATGCTAATACGTTTTTATCTTTATGGAAGATCATTAACCATAAAGCGTAGGCTGAGGCTAATGTAGAGATTCCTAACTGTCTTGATTTTAGAGTTATCAACATCTTTTCATCTCTGAATAAATGTAATACTCCTTCTTGGAATGGATAAAGGTTAAATAAAATTCTACCTCGAGTTGGATGCTGTATGTAGCAATACTTCTTCATGAAGTAAGCCGGGTCTTTTGCACACTTTATATACTCTTGTGCAACTATTTGTTTGATATCTTGTTGTGACATATTATATACTTATATATTATAAATATGTGGATATAAAAAAACCCACCTTTTGAGTGGGCTTGTTTACTTATTCAATGATACTATTTTCTGTTTTCTGCTAAGAATTTTCTTAAGTCAAATCCCTCTTGTAAAGCTACTACTTCTTTATCTTTTTTAGGAGTTTCTTTTTTCTCTTTACCTGTGAATTTTTTGTCGAATTCTTTTCTTAGTTTTTCTTCTGCTTTTCTTAATGCTGCAATATCTTTACGCATTTGTTTAACAGCTTTTTGATCGATGTGTTCAGCATGCTCTCCTTCTTCTAAAGATCCTACCTTAGCCTCTAGTGCTTCGTAAACTCTTTTCATCTCATCCATTTTGTATTTATGAGCTGCTTCGTTAGTTCCGTTCTCAATCTCTTTCATCAATTCTTCAATTGAATTGTATTTTGGAAGAGGTTTTGCTTCTTCAATGCTTTCTTCTCCTTCTGGAATGTTTAATTCTGGAGCGGGATTTGGAAGTTGGTTTGGATCGTCTTGACGTCCCATTGTATAGTCTACATTTTCTTCTCCTAAAGCATCTTGAACCATCTCTACTAGACGTCTTTCTTTATCAGTTAAAGTACTTTCGTTTACTCCTTCTTCAAATTGTCTTTCAATATCGTGTTGTGCTTGTTCGATGTCATTAGCTTGTTCGTCACCTAATCCAATTTGATTAGCAATTGCTCTCATCTCTCTACCTGGAGCTGATGGATCGTGACTAAATTCTGAAGTGTCTACTTGTCCGTTGTGGAATGCATCTTGTACTGCATCTTCCATTTGTTGAAATTCAGGGGTACCTGGTGTAAAGTCGTCTGCTATTGCATCCATTACTTCATCAAATCCGTAATCACTTCCTTCTTTAAGAATTTGTGTATTCTTTGTAAGTTTATTCTCTGTTAAGAATGTTCTTAAATTAAAATTATCTGCCATTGTGTTTTATTTTTGTTTATAAATAGTTTGTTATTTAGTTAAAAGATATTAATTGCGGTACTGTAGCGGTAGTAAGACCTACTTCCGGGGTGCCTGCAAGGTCTACTAATGCTTTTGCTGGTGTTATTAGTTTGAAATCTCCGGTAATGGGGTTAAAAAGTAGAAATTCATCTATTTTTTTTATAGAGACGTAACTCTCTATGGCTGCTTTTTGTAAAAGAATATTAAGTGATTGTATATTACTTTTATCTACAACTTGAGAGGATCCTGGATATATCTTCTGTATGTACTTATTAATATTAGAAAGTGGTTTATCTTTTTCCTCTTCTGAGAAGGAAAGGTAATCGTTTTTCATAGCTTGGCTAAAACCTTTTGCTACATTCGTATTAAGGGGTTCGTAATTTTCAAACGCTCTTGCAACTCCAAACCTTCCTCCACCCGATTGTTTGCCCTCTTTCCCGACTCCAATGGCTTTCAGTTCTACGGTTTTACCATTTCTAGTAAAATCTCCTGCATCACTGATTCTAAGTTTAATATCTGAGAATATTAATGGGAATAGTATCTCTCCTTTTCCCATAGCTGTAGTTCCTTTAGCACCTGTTAGGTTACCTATTGCTTGCAGTTTTTGAGTAGGGAGTTCAGGTACTTGTGTATAGATATTACCCTCTTTTGGTATCTTAGATTGCTCTAAGTATTTTACTAAACTTCCTATATCGCTCTTTTCTCCTTTTTGTAAAATTGTTATTATTTCATTAAATAAATTTCTATTATCAAAAGTGTTTTTCCCAATACCTGCATCCTCTAATTTTTGCTTAAGTGCATCAATAGAAGGGTTTGAAGTTAATGTTCTATAGATTCTTGTTAGAAGCTTACTATTTCCTTTTTCAGCCTGTAGTAGTGTTGCTATTTGTGATAACAAAGCTTGATTATCAACCTCCTCCTTAGGCTTTTCTTCCTCTAATACTACCCCGTATTCAGAATAAATCTCTTTTAATATTTTCATATCATCAGGATTATTCATATCTGGGTATCCTTTCTTACATCGGAATGCCCATTCGTTAACTACTTTATCTATTACGCTCATAACTTATTTTTATTAAAGTGCTTCTGGTGTTTCTTCTTCAAATTCTGCTGCTGCTGCTTCTCCGCCTTCTTCTCCACCTTCAGGTGCTGGTTCTTCACCGCCTCCGGCTTCTCCACCTGGAAAGTCTCCACCACCTCCGCCTCCGGCTGCTGGTTCTGCTGCTGGTGCTCCAAACTCTTCTCCACCTGGTTCTTCACCAGTTGTAATCGGTCCGTTTTTAAGAAGATCGTTTATCTTATCTAACGCTTGTTGGTATTCTGCTAATTTATCTAAATAGTATTTTTTACCTTCAATTTGTGCTTCAAATCCTTTACCCATCCATTTAATATTGAATGATTGACCATTTTTAAGATCAACTGCGAATGTGGAAGGTTTTGGTACTACCCATCTTACATCTGTTACAAATTCTGGATATTCTTGTGTGAATAAAGATACTAATGCTTTTTTAACTGTAGGAAATTTTCCTAGTATTTCTTCTGTAGATGTTTTAAGAACTGCTCCTTCTTCCTCTTGAAGAATTTCAACGTATGCTTCTAGCATTATTTCTTTTAGTTCTTTTTTAGAGATTGCATTTTTTACGTTTCCTAATTCATCTGTAAAAGCATCCATTAAGTCATTAAACTTAGAAGGATCTTTCATTACAGATTTAATTTTATCTCTTTTTTCAGTATCTGATAGTTTAGGGTTTCTAATCCATCCTCTAGCATCTGCAGCCTGCATTGGGTCTTTAAATAAATCTTTTATTGCTCCTTCTGACAGTTTTTTAGAAACAACATCTCTTCTGTGTTTTAGGTACTTATCTGTTTTATCGACTTTTCCGTCATTGTTAATATCGTCATCCTCTTTTCCTACTGCATCTAATGCTTCATTTTTGTTTGACATATAAGCTGCTATGGCCATTTGCCTTTTCTTCTCTGCTGATTTTCCTTTAAATTGAGGAGCATCTGATTTTTTGAAGTCTTTTATGTATGTTTCCGGTTTAGATTTAGGCCCTAGTTTTTCTGCTACTACACCTTCTTTAAAAGGTCTTGGACAAGGTGTACCCTTAACATGGGTATGTCCACATCTTCCGCAATATGTAGCTTTCTTTTCATTTAGTACTGCTTCTGCTACTTCACTTTCATAGTCATCATCGTAATCATCTTCTGGTGAATCACAAGCTTCTAAATCCCATTGAAGTCTTTGTTTTAACTCTCTAGCTGAGTCTCCTGGGTAGTCTTTTTTAAGCCTAGCAAGTATTTGTGGATCGTATATCATAGAGTCTGCTATATCGTAAGCAAATTCTGTACTACCTGCATCATCAATTGCTCCTTGTAAGATCTTTCTATACTGTGCTTCTGAATAAGGACGAACTCCTTGAGGTTTTATCTCTCTTGGCTTTCTTTCTCTTGGCTGTTTATCAAAGATTCCCGGGTTATCTTGTTCTATTCTCTTTCTTGTAAAAGTTCTAACTGTTCCTCCTTGGTCTCTTCCTGTAATTGTTTCGTTATCTCCTTTAATACTTGTATAGTTACCTAAACCGTTTATCTTAAATGAGATTTCATCTAATGTTACTGCTAATGTAACAGGTGCTTGGTCTTCTTCTGAGTGTAGATATCCTGCTGCTGCATCTAGGTAATCTTCTGCTTTGGTTAGTTTAGATTGAACCCATGCATCTAATTGCTCATCGTCTCCTATTATATCCATTAACTTACTTGCATTGGATTGAATGGATTTTAATTGTGCTTGTGCCATTGAAGATTCATCATCTGACTGTAAGTGATCATCTTCGTAGATAGGCTGTTCTGCTTGACCGAATTCGTTATCTACTGGTTCTCCAACGTACTTTTTCATTGCATCACTTAGTTTATCTTCTAGGTCAGGAGCCGGTAGAGAGACAGTATTACCCTGTGTAATCACAAAGTCTACTAGTTCCATTGATTCGTTTCCTAGGTTTAAGATAATGGCTGTTCCTTCTGGGTTTAGGTTGAATTTAAAAGTGTCTACTCCTTTATCATTTCCATATTCAACATGAATGTTAAACTTATCTGGTCTTAGTCCTGTTAGTTTTATTTTTACAACTTCATCTCCTTGTGCTCTAAGAACTTTTAAAAGAGATTTAGCAACTGTTTTACCAACTGCTGCTGATTCTTCTGTAGTATATTTTCTTACTTCTTCTTTTATTCTCTTAACCCCAACTGTTGCATGATCTATGTTTGGATCTGTCTTTATGTTTTGAATAGTTTCTTCATCTGATGGATCTACTTTAAGTACTTTGTCAGGTACGTTTCCTTTATAGGAAAGTGTAGCAGGAACCGTAGTCTCTTTTAATAAGGTTGAAAGATTGTTTTTTACCTCTTTCAATCGTTTGATTTGCTCTTGAATTACTCCTTGCTCAGATTTTGAACCTTTAGTTTTTCTTAGAGTATCAATTGCTGATTCTACTTGTAAAAGTTTTTTTGAAAGTTCTGTTTTTGTATATTTTGCCATCTTCTAAAGATATGAATTTATTTTCTATTAATCTACTATTTGCAATGATAATTTAGGTATCTTTGTAATGCTTTTCCGTAATGAGTACCCTTATCTTCTAATGCTGAATGTGCTGTTCTTACTTTTGTACAGGACAGTTTACCTAACCTATCTTTTAAGATACCTGGTTGAACAGGATCGTGTACTCCTTCTTCTATTTTTTTTAAATCATCGTAATATGTAGGATTCTCGTAAACATGGTCAAATGCTATTTCCATAGCAATATCCAAATCTGTTGTATGTTCTGATTCTACTTTTACCCCTTTTATTATCTGCTTTATAATCTCATCGAGAGGTAGTTTATGCATTTTAGCTAAATCTCCTACTGTAGCATACTGAGCTAGTCCTCCTGGGATGTTATTAGGAGCAGTTGTAGAGGCATCTAATGCTTCTCTAACTAGTTGTATAAGTTTAGACTTCTGCATTATCTTCTTCAGGCATTGGTTCCCACCAGTTACAGCAGTATTCATCTGCAGGATAGGGTATTTCCTCTACCTCAGACCACTTCTTCCAGTATTTACTTGTACATAGGTTCCCTTCTTCAGTCCAGTATTCGCAATTTGCGCACATGGAACCTCCTTTGGTAACTCTCATTCCAGCTTGATGTGATTCTGGTAAGACTAGTTCACCTGGTCCTCCGTAATTCTCGTGAAGTACTTTTAGTAGTTTCATACTATCCTTGTCCGTTATAAAGCTTCTTATAGTTCTTAGAAGATTTAAGTTTTGAAGTCTTGCATTTTGCATGTACTCCCGGTCTTGCTACTTTAGGTTTATCTACCTTAGTTGTTGATGGAGCTGATTTTACTTTTGCCATAAGTCGAACACTATTTACTGTTTAAAAATAAATAGTAAGAAAAACTTATTACGAATCTATATGGCTTCTGATGTGTTTTAGGTACTCCTGAAGATTCTTGTTGGTTTGTTCTTTAAATCTAGAATCATCACTATTCCAATCCTCTACATCTCCTTGTTCAGTTACAAAAGTGTTTGTTGATTCTAAACTATCAAAGACCCATTGCTCTACATCTCTAGCAAAAGCTTTCATACTCCCCTGCATCATATTCTTTTCATACGATTCATAAAGACCTGCTTTTCTTAGTTCTGCTTCGTAGTCAATCACGCAATCAAAACACATTTTATGTATCTTATACATTTTCTGTGCTAGATGGTGTTGCATTGATCCTTTACATTTTGGACATGCTAGGGGTACTTGCATTGCTTTCTTAGCTGCATCGAGTTTGGTGATGTTTTGTCTTAGTCCATTCCTAATAGTCCAAGTTCTTCCACTCTCTTCCCAAATATCTCCCTCTGTATATGCTACATGTGCTTTGGCATATCCTACACCGTCAACTGTCTTTGCTGAGAAGTCTTTATTGACTAGGTTTCTAGCCCTGTTAACATCTTTTGAGGTAAATTCTTTTTTAAGTAAGCTCTCCTTTGCCATAACCAAGTTCTTTTAATTCATTTATAACCGATGAAATATCTCCATCTTTACATTCTATTGATATTCCCCCTTTAGCGGCAAATGCAGCTAGGTTAGAAGGTTTATCATCTATTAATATAGAGTTTTCATTTGCAAAATCCGACTTAGCATCTCCAAATCTAAAAATTACTTCAGGAGCAGGTACTAGATTCTCTTTTACCCACAGTCTTTTTCCAAGTCTTGAAGTATTATCTCTTGAAGGAGATGTTAAAAGCTTTGGACCATAGGGTTGAATAAAGTCCCATAATGCTTTTCCATTTGGCATCCAAGGCATTTCAGACCAGAACTCTAATCCTATATGCTGATCAATAAATTTCCAGAATTCTTCCTGTCCCTCTATCTTTTCGAAGTGCTTAGGTCTTGTTACTTGTGCAATTGTTGCTTTTGAGTAGTATTTTGGCCCTTCTTTTCTTAAAAGAGTTATAAATCTCTTTTCAAAGTCTGTTAATACTCCGTCCATATCACAGTATATCTGATATGGTAGCTTTTCAGCTCCCAGTAATGTTACGATGCTTGTTTCCATATTGTCTCCCAATTTTCTTCTTCGTTATATGCTGCTACTTCGTATGGATGATTTGAATAATCGTATCCCATTCTATAATACCTGGTCATCCAAGATGGTGACTGTAGGTAGTGTTGATATTCGTGAATAACCGTTCGTATTAGTTCCTCTAAGCTTCCTATGTTATTGTAGTATATTGTTATCTCATTGAATAAGTAACAATACTCTCCTTTTATGTCGTCTATAATATCTTTGCTTAGATATATGTGTGGAGAGGTTTGCTGATGTTTTGACAAACCATAGTGGTTCTCTACTTCAACTATGTACTTCTCTACATACTCAACGATCTGCTTCTTTGTAACCTTTGTTTTTTTCATAACCTTTTTTATTTTTATTTACTTTTTACTCCGTCTTCCCAGTTTCTGAAGGTTATATTACCTCTTAGGTAAGCTTCTTTTTCTATTTCCTGTAGGTTTGAGTCTTCATTTGTATTGGTAGTAGCTGCTAATCCTTCAAGTCTTCCTTCAATATTCTGAATATGATGTATCATTTCATGTGTAAAGGATCTACAAACATCTTTAGGATGTCTTCCAAGTACATATAGAATTACTTCCTTATTATTTGGATTGTAATAAGCTGTTCTACCGAAGAAGTTATTGGCTTGATCTTCATCGTACCTTACTTTTACCTCTGGTAGTGGTTGTATATTCATACCTTCATCAAGCATATACTCTAAAATAGATGCTATGTATGGAGTGTAGTTAAATTTTTCTTGCTCTACTGACTCCGGTAGGTGTTTTTGATAAGGGGTTTGATCAAAGCTTACATCTGAGTATGTCTTAACGTAAATGTCAATTCTATCCTGATTAAATACTACTGTAAATTTATCTGAATCTACTGTTTGTCTTAGTTGATTGAATAGGTCTAGTAAGTCTGCTCTATCTTTAGACGGAATAGCTCCTGATGCAGCTATTGGTGTTCCTGATGATCCTTCTTTTACTACTTTTTTCTTAGTTTCTTTTGGAAAAAAGCTTTCAAATACATTATCAACAGCAGTTAGCATTTTATCTTCGATTGAATCCTCTTTTTGTGGTGCTACAATATCTACGATTGCTTGTTTATCTTCTTTAGATATTACTTTTGGAATCCATTTACCTGATAATAAGAACTCTTCTGACTTTCTAATATCAGTTGCTGAGAATTTACTGTCTTCTTTGTCTACAATTATAGGAAGTTCTTTTACTTCTACGTTTTTATAGTTACCTTTTACTTTACCTTTTTCTATTCCTGAGAATTTACCCATTTCATCAGCCATAGCTCCTGTAATAATTCTTGTTACTTTGTCTTGATTTGCATCAATCCATTCGTATATGTCTAATACAGGTGTTACTCTACTGATCTGAATCTCTACTGGTACATTTATGTATTTTGCATAGATCTCCCAAATTGCTTTTGATTGTTCTGCTGTAATTTTTACTCCTTCTCTAATTTTAGGTCCAATAAAGATTACAATCTTATCTGCTTGAGTGGATAAAAACTTAGCATTCTCAAAGTGAGCAAGGTGCGGTGGTTTAAATCCTCCTGCATATAAAGCTACTACTTCTGATCCGTCATCTAAAGCTTCAGCAAGTGTTTGTGCTACTTTTTCAAGTGCATCTTCTTTACCTTTTCCTTTAGCTGTTCCTACTTCTCCTGATTTAACAGTTACCATTGATTTGAATATCCCTGCTATTCTATTTTTAGATCTAGCATTTGTAAGTCTTCTTGCAATATCATCTAATAGGTCTTCAAAAGACCCGTCAATGCTAAAATTCTTAAATAAAATTTTAATGGTTCCCCAACTTGTTGTTGACCAAACTTCTTCTCTCGCTATCTCTCTAAAGCCTTCTAGTTTTACTTTTCTTAAGGACAGTTTTACTGATGATAAATTGAATTCGTATTCTTCTCCTTTTTCAAGTTTAGGTATATTTGAAATACCCATTCTTCTAAATACTTCTTCAGGATTTTCTTCCAATAGAATTACTTTTGCTAGTCCTATTAGTAGTCCTTGCTTTTCAGCCGGTAGGTCTAAGAATGATCCTTTAAAAGCATGCTCTTCTTCTGTAAGAGAAATGATGTTATCCACTTGAATAAACTCATTTTCTTTTCCTACAATTGGATAGAGTACTGAGATTAGTTCTCCTGAGTTATAATATCTCCTTCCTGTGTACTTTTCTGATTTAAAAGGTACAATTACGTCTTGCGGTAGAGCTAAAGCTGCATCGATAAGTCTTTGTTTTACTTCTCTCTTATCGTCTCCTTCAAACCATACAATGATATCTAAGTCTCCAAAGTCAGCTTTAGAACCTGCCTTAACAGATCCTGATAGAGAAGCTTTCTTAAAGCCTGGTATTTTACTTAGAACTTCTTCTACGTATTTATTGAATGTATTATGTACATCTCCTCTTTCTATTCTATTTCCTCCTGCTACTCCACTCATTATGCTCTGTATTGTATTAAGTTTGAATTATCTGGTAAGAATTTACCTTTTAGTCCTAATCTTTCTTGATTTTCTATCCAATATGACTGTAAATCTTCCGGTATATCTGCTCTTGTTGAATCTAATATCTTAAGATAAGTATCATAAACAGCATGCAAATCTTGTTCAGATAAGCCTGCTTCTAGTGTTTCTATCAACTTAAAATAGTCTCCTATTGTATCTCGATCTAAATTTAAACCATATAACTGGTTTAGTAGGTCGATTGCTTGTTGAGGTGTATTGGCTACTATCTCTTGTGTTTCTTTACTCTTTACTCCATAGTTGTGAGAGAATGTATACCCTTTGTGAGAGAATAAAGATACAAGTAACTGTGTTCTATGAAGACCTTTTACGTTTCCTGAGTAAGTGGCTGAGTGATAAGCAAATGAAAGCCAATCTACATCTCCTACATTTACATCTATTTGAACGTTTTGACCTACTACTTCGTTATTCTCATCATACTGAGGGAATAAAAGAAATAAAGCTCCTGCTCCTGATCCTTTTACATCTGCTATAATCTCTGTATCAGCCTCTAACACTTTCTGTGCTACTGCTACAATTACAGCTCTTTTCATCAACTGATCATCAGAAGAGGTTCTAGCTCTTTTCTTAAATCCTTCAAATAAAGCTTGAACGTGTTTCTCATCCAGACCCCAATCATTTATATCATCAAAGGATGACCCGGCAAGTGCTAGGTCAATATCCCCTGAATAATCTTTTTTCCCTACAGATCCTAGAGTTTTCATCTCTCTAAAGAATGGTTCTGCTTTTGGAAATATTGTTTTGAACTGCTTAAAGAACTCTAATAGAGTTGGTTTAATATGCTCTTTTTTTATTGGTGCTGTACTATCGAATACGTTTCCTCCCATGTTACTTTTTATTTACCTAAAGATACGCACAATATTTCTATTATGCAACTATTATATTAAATAAATAGTACTAAAGTTTGATAGTGGTTGGATATGAGGTAAACTTAGGCTCTGTTGTTGGATGCTCTATCTCGTATAGTTTATAGATCAATTTGAATAATTCAAAGTTCTTTTCTATATCATCTATTACTTTTAATTCCCATCCTTTACCCTGTATCTTTTTACCGGCTTTATCAGCTCCTCTTGTTGATGCTTTCAACCAAAGAATAGCTGTTCTATCAATCTTAATACCTTTTACTTCTTCAATTGATTTAGCATAAGCTGCCAATTGTAAGTCATATGATTTATGTAGGTGATTTGATGTTTTGAAGTCAATAAGCCAATTCTCTCCGTTCATCGATACAACTATATCAGCTGTTCCGGCATACTTGTGAGTATCTGAGTAAGTAAATTCTTCTGTGAAGATTAGTACAGGCTTTGCTACTTCCCAAAACTCTTTGAACTTCATAATCATACTCCATACTAGTTCATTGTATCGGGCATTACCGTAATCATCCATCCATTGGATTTCTTTACCTTCTAATAACTCTTCGATTGCATTGTGAGTTTGGGTACCTTCATCTCCGGCTCTTCTCATTATAATGTCTGAGTTGTGACCTACATCTTTCAACCAAGATTCAAAGAACTTATTCTTTGGCATGTATTGTAAAATTGATGTAACTGAAGGGTAGTATACTCCTTCTGATCTTTGATAAACCCTTCTGTCTAAGAAGTTAATCTGTTTAAGTTCAGGTTTAAAATCTAACCTCTTCTTAGCATGTTCTGACAAAACATTCTGTCCTTTTTGTATCATATTATGATAGTTTGTAGCGGAGTAACTTTCCGAAGTCCATTTCCTCTGCCTGTTGTACATAACGAGTGAAGCTTGCAAAGCCCATCTCGCTTGGATCCTTATCTTGCATATCTACTAGATATACCTTCTTTCCCATATTCAGAAACTGTTCTGTGTATGAAAGTGCCTTTTTAAATGCATCCCTGTCTAGGGCTACGTATATGTCTTCTACCTGACTTGATACTATCTTTTTTATCAAAGATTTTGACAAAGACTTACCAAGTATTGGTACTGCGTTTCTTTTTACTGCTATTGCATCAAATACCCCTTCTACAAGTATAATGGGCTGTGCCCAATTGATTAAGTTCTCAAACCCTATTATATCCTTAGAGCACTCTGGATTTCTGTATTTATGGTAAGCATCTTCAAATGTTCTTGCTACAAAGAAGTTTAACTGGTTATTCTCATTATATGATGGTACAATCACTCTTCCTGTGTATTCTCCTGAAGTACAGTAGCCAATATTGTATTTTAGGAAGTCTCTGTCGGTAAAACCTCTTTTATACAGGTACCTTCTTACTTTATTTGCTATAATAGAAGTGGTCGATGCTGTATAAAGAGCTTGAAACTCTTTAGGTAATTCTACTACAGAAGCAGGGGCATAACCTATTTCATCACCTTTTCTTACGTATTTAAGTATTTCGTATGCTTGTTCGGCCGGTATCTGTAGCTGTTTGAGTAAAGACTTGATTGTACGTCCTTTAAAGCCACATACCCAACATTCGAAAGGATTCTCACCTTTTTCATTGGTATGAAGGTTTACCTCTAGTTTTGGCTTATGATGATTGCATTTAGGGCAGGTAAAAGCATAGTTCTCCCGTGCTCTCTTGTGAGATTTACCTAAGACATTCTCTATAAAACCTAATAATATACTACTACTCATACCTGTACATAACTGATTGACATCTTAAGATACGAAAAAAGACTTGAATAAACAAGCCTTTCTTTTATTATTTTAGTATTCCCTATACTAGTAAACTTCTGAGAGCAGGATATGCGTTTACTATTGCTTCCTCTGATTTTGCTACTGTCTTAAGGGATGATAATGCTCCTTGGAACCATTCTGCATGTGATAGCTTATCAACTGCTGCTACACCGTACCCGGCTGCCATACTTCCTACTACAATTGCATATACACTCTTTGTTAACAGGTCTAGTGTTTTTGGATCTTTTACAAAGAAGCTTAAAACTCTTCTAATAGGTGCTTGAAAGTTCTTTTCATTATCGTGAGCCCAGTGGTGTATCTTTTCTGCAATATCTTCTCCTTTTTTATAGTTTAGAAGTTTAAATAGTTTTGCTGAGTATTTTGATATAAAACCTACTACTGTGTTTGCGGTTAATATAGCAGCTACTGTAGCAGTTACTATTGCTTCATCTAACTGTTTTGGATCTTTACTTTTTAGCTCTGTTCCAATTGCTGCTGCAATAGCATTAGCTGCTTGTGCAAATTCAGCATCAAAAGCTGCTTCTTCGCTATCTACTTCTTCTAACCTAGAGTTTGCAGTTAGTTTATTCTCTACTAAGAATTTCTTTAAATCAAAATTATCCATTCTGTAATTTTTTAAGTATTAATTCATTTTGCTTTATTAAGTTAAATGTTTTTAATACTGATTTTCTGCTCTTATTGGTCCTTGTCTTTTGAGGAGAGCTGTGTGATACTTTTGCCATTATACGTCTATTACTTTAATTCTACCTCTTTTATCTTGCATTAGGTTATCCATTTTAATTGAACCACCTGGTCCCTCTAAGTCTGGATATATTCCTAGTAGGTCTGCTTCTTCCATTATATCGTCAATTGGAACATCCTTTTCATTTCCTGTAAAAGGCTGTAGATCTTCCATTGTAATGATTCCTAGTTTTGGATTTCTAACCTCTACATCGTAAATGTATACAAAATATTTGGTTCTTTGTCCTTTTATTTGCTGTGCATCTTCTAGTTCCTCTGAATCAGTAGTAACTTTTTTTACTTTATCTCCTACCATAAAGACTACTCCGTAATCACCTTCTCCTAAATACTCTCCTCCTTGGTCAATGATATCATTTACAAGTTCTTGGTATTCTTGAGTTGGATCTAAGATCTCTTTTAATAAGGAAAACAGTTTCATTATTTTAATTTAGCAGAGAATGCTCTGGCAAGTCTAGGGGCATTAGCTTTAACTTTAGCTATAGCATCTTCTTCTGAAGTAGCTTGTACTGTTTCGTCCCAATCTATATCATCACCACGTCTATCCATTGTGTAGTACTCTACTCTATAAGTCTTTTCTTCACCTTCTCCTTCGTAAACAGGTTTTTCACCTCTAGAAATTCTAGCTACGTTATCTGGGTTTGCTTTGTCTAAGATTGCATTACCTCTTACTGGATCTCCTTCAGGACGTCCTTTTGCTATTGCTGTAAGAATGTTTCTGAAGTCATCTGTAGTTCCTCCCTTAGTTTGTCCTACCTGTGGAGAATATCCTTTCATTGCTTCAAGGACTATTTCTCTTAATTCTGATCTTTTCATTATTTATTTTTTCTTAAGTTCTATTGAAAATAGTATTATACTAAATATAAATATTAGCGTTATTAGGTAATAGCCTATTGGTCCTCCGTCCATTATAATTCTAATATTCTGATGTCTAAATTTCCTGTTCCTTTTATTAATCTATGGTAAGTGTCTTTTGGAATAAAGACTGTATCCTGAAGCTGTTGCGGTATTGAATCTTCAAATTGGAATTGCCAATCTGTAGTACCTACTACTTCCACTTGTCTATCGTTTCTATCTCTATGCCAAACTAATTCCTCTTCCTCTACATCCTGTGTAAACTTTCTATAGATGAAGTCAAATGTCTTTAACTCATAGTAAGGTCTATCCATTTTACCAGTATCCGCTAAAGTTTCTACTACCTCCTAATGATTTCCAATACCTTCCGATATTACAAGCCCAGTACCCCGGTTTTGTTCTATCTTTTTTCTTATCACATTGATGACGAGCGGCAAAAGAACTTCTTGCACCTGGTTCATCTATCTTTACATTTAATCCTGTTGTTCCTCCGAACTGTACTTTTTTAACTTTTTTAGTTTTCGGATCTTTAACATATACTACAAACTTCTTAGAACCTCCTCTTTTAGGTTTTCCTAATTGTACATCTTTCCCGTGGTATTCTGCTTCTACTATCTTTTCAAGATTAAAATAATCCCAAAAGTCAAATATTCTAGCAAACTGATCATAGTTGTCCGGAAATACTAATGTCTGTCCTGAATAAGAAGCTGGTTTTAGTACTACTTTATTATCTGTAATATCTATTACTCTTAGCTTATTATTGTCTTTGTCAATAACAGTCATATTCCTTTTAATATTTCCTCCGTATTCTCCTGCTCTAGGAAGTGCTGGGTTAAGCTGCTCTGTAAGTTTTTTCCAATTCTCAAGAGCCTTCATATCATATACTCCTTTTTCATTATCATATCCGCAATTGTGGCATAATGCTGAATGAGTATCTTCAGGTGTTACCTCCCAGTGGTGGTCACATTTCTTACAAGCAATCTCTTCTCCTTCTTCTACCATTGGTAAGTCTAAAGGTACTTTTTGTCCTTCATACTCTCCATATTCACCTATATTTGTCTCTTCTAGAAGTAATCTATCCTCTTCACATAAGTCTAAATAACCGTCTCTGTGAAGTGTTCTTGCTTCAGTAAACAATTGTATAAAGGCATTGGAAGAATAACGGTAGATATTCTCAGATAAGGGTAATCCATGCTTTAAATGGTAATTTAAGCCTGGTGTTGTATCAACTAATAGGTTAAGTAGTTTTATCATAAAAATCTTTCTTAAAAAAGCGTCCTGATATGTTATCGTTAAAATAAATAGAACCTGGCTCTATGACCCCTTTCATATAAAGATACTTATCCTCATAGTAGGTCAGCTGTTTCTTAGTCGGTACAAAGATAAGAATTTCTCTTGTGAATTCCGACTGTTTCTTTTCTTTTATTAACTGTTTAATTTCTGGATGAGAACCGTGATAGGTTTTCCAATCCGTTTCCTTTATTACAGTCTTCTTTTTAGAAGCTCTTTTATCGGTAATTAAAGCTAATTCTTTTTTTCCTAATACTTTTTTTGTAACAGAAATTAATTGTTTTCTTCCTAGATATTTTCTACCACTTGGAAGATGTGTTACTTCATAGATAAACCCAAAGCTTCCTTCGGGCATATCTGTAAGTTCTTTTATTTCTTTATTTTGATATAACCACATTTTTTATTTTGTTTTAGTCTAATTGTTTCCAAGTACTGTTTAAGTAACAGTATATGTGCTGATCTACTCCTGAACCTGATACTATTACCATTCCTGCTGAAGGTGTTGGTGTTGTTGTTCTTGGTGCAAGTACTAGTATATCATTTAGCATTAGAGAACCTGTTATTTCAACTGTATTTCCTGCTGCATATATTAGATTTGATCTAGAACTATCTGATGTTCCGTTTCCGTGAATAAAGGCAGATTGTACTGATGACGATATATTAAACTGGCCCTGTACGTGCTGGTATGAGCCTGATGCTACTGTATAATAGCCCTCAGCATGTGAACCTGTTCCCGATGATATAGTAGAATGTCCTTCAGCATGTGAAAAAGGTCCTATTGCTTTGGTGGTAATCCCTTCTGCATGTGCAAAGTCTCCTGATGCTGTAACACTGTGCCCTTCTGCATGTGCAGATCCTCCTGATGCTAAAGTATTAAATCCTTCAGCATGTGCATAGTAGTTTGTAGTTCTTGTATCTACTCCTTCAGTATGTGATCCGTAGAATGCTGCATGTGTTTTATACCCTTCAGCATGTGAATACTCTCCTGATGCTATAGATCCTGTCCCTTCAGCATGTGAATAGTTCCCTGATGCTGATGTATGTATACCTTCTGCATGTGAACTTGTTCCGAATGCTACTGTTCTTTCTCCTTCAGCATGTGAATAAGGTCCTACCGTTTTTCCATAGGCTCCTTCAGCATGTGACCAAAGTCCTAATGCTTCTGATCCTCCTCCTTCTGCATGTGAATAATCTCCTGATGCGGTTGTGCTATTACCTTCTGCATGTGATGAATTACCTGATGCTAATGTATTAAGTCCTTCAGCATGTGCATAGTAGTTTGTAGTTCTTGTAACTGCTCCTTCAGCATGTGATCCGTAGAATGCTGCGTTAGTGAAGTATCCTTCAGCATGTGAATACTCTCCTGTTGCTATAGATCCTGTCCCTTCTGCATGTGAGAAAGATCCTGATGCGATGGTACCAGATCCTTCTGCATGAGAGTATGACCCAGATGCATTTACTGCATTTCCGTTTGAGAAACTACCTATTATTGTAGTATTACCATTTACATTTAGTTTGTATGAACCTGGGTCTGTTGTACCTATACCTACGTTACCTGATTGGTTGATACGCATACGTTCTACTGGAGATGCTCCAAGACTGGCTTGTCCGGTCCAAAATGATAAAATACCTCCTCCTGCCCACCCCACACCTGGAGACTGTGATACTGTTGCTCTAATTTGAGAAGAAGCGTACCCAACTGTTGTATCGCTTTTCGCAGAAAACTGTATAATACCTAAAGTGTCTCCTGGTGCTATTCCTGTAGTGGTTGTATTTCTAATATCTAAAACTCCTCCTGTTGATTCACCTACTACTACATCGGGAGTAGATCCAAATGTTGGTGTACCGGGTACTATTGTACCTCCTACTAGTAGGGTTCCTGAAGTTATTAGAGAACCTGTTATTGAAGCATTACCATTATGAGAACCATCCCATTCAGCTGTTACACCGGTTATTTGAGAACCATCTCCTTTGAATGAACCTGTTATACCATTTGTTACAGTTAGTGAACCTGTTATTTGAACTGTATTTCCTGCTGCAAAAATAAGATTTGATCTAGAAATATCTGATGTTCCATTTCCAAGAATGAAGGCTGCTGATATCGATGATGTTATATTGTATTTACCTTGAACGTGTTGATAGTCTCCTGCGGTTTTTGTATTCTGTCCTTCAGCATGTGAAAAAGGTCCTATTGCCTGTGTATAGTATCCTTCTGCATGTGAATGATATCCTTGTGCTTCTGTAGAATATCCTTCAGCATGGGAGCCAACGCCATATGATATACTACTATATCCTTCAGCATGACTCCACTCACCTCTATAGTTCATATTACCATTCCAAGTTCTTAGAGGTTTACTAAGGTTTCCTACAATACCATTATTACCATAGTAAGAAGTCCAATCACCAGCTAATTCTATAGTGGTTACTCCACCACTGTATTGACTATCTGATATAAACTCATTGATTTCACCTAAATCACCGTCATAGGGATTATCATCATAAAAAAACAAATCACCACTAGGGAATGAACTTGTTACATTTCCATAAATTGAAGATAATTCAATAATTCCTTCATTAAAAGAAGTAGCAAGATATGCTTTGTCTGTACCTGCTTTTGTAGAATAGCCTTCAGCATGTGCGTAATAGTTTGTAGCTTTTGTATATCCTCCTTCAGCATGTGAATAGCCTCCTAATGCACTTACTGCATTTCCGTTTGATAACTTATCCGTTACTATTAGTGAACCTGTTACTTTTGCAATACCGCTAATACTAGTGTTTCCTTGCACCCTTAGTATATCTCCAGTATCTGCAGTTGTCCCTATAAGGATGTTACCTGCTTGTGTAATTCTCATTACATCAACACTGTTCATTTGAAAGTCTAATGGAGCATTAGTATTACCTACGTTTATCCTAGCATGACCTCCTGCATTATTTGGAAGTAGTCTCAGTTCTGTACCTCCAGCAACTTGAGCTTCCATTGTTAATACCCTAGTTCCTGTTTTAGATAGCAATAGATTTCCAGAACCCGTTATATCTCCAGTCACAGTCAATGAACCTGTTATTGAAGCATTACCATTATGAGAACCATCCCATTCAGCTGTTACACCAGTTATTTGAGAACCATCTCCTTTGAATGAACCTGTTATACCATTTGTTACAGTTAGTGAACCTGTTATTATAGTACTACCATTTACATCTAGTTTTGCATTTGGTGTTGTTGTTCCTATACCTACTCTACCACTATTACTAAATATAAAATTTTTTGAACCTACTGCGTCATCTATAACTAAATCCCCAGCACCATTTATTGCAAAATACCAATCAGGTACAGCTGAACCTCCTCCCGCTGTCATGTATAAATCACTTCTAAAAACAGCTACACCATTTACATCTAACGGATGACTAGGACCTGTTGTTCCGATACCTACTTTACCTTGGTGGGTGATACGCATACGTTCTTCTGGGGATGCACCTCCATAATCATTACCAGTCCAGAATGATAAAATACCTCCTCCAGGATCTCCTGAACCTGCTGAGGAATTTACAGTTGCTCTAATTTGAGAAGAAGCATAGCTTGTACCTGAGGCTAGTCCTGAGAATTGTAAGATTCCTAAGGTATCTCCTCCAACTATAATTCCCCTTGTATTGCTTAAATCTAATACTGCTCCTGTAGAGCCAGTAGGCATACCTATAGCTAGATTAGGCGTAAACCCGTAAGTTGGAGCTACAGTAGATGATCCTGATCCTACTGTTAATGAACCTGATATTTGAACTTCTGATCCTGATGCATAGATTAAATTTGATCTAGAACCATCTGATGTTCCGTTTCCTAAAATGAAAGCTGATTGGAATGGTGAAGATATATTATATTGACCCTGTACGTGTTGGAAATCTCCTAATGCTGTTGTATAAAAGCCTTCAGCATGTGAACCTGTTCCAGATGCTATAGTAGACTGCCCTTCAGCATGTGACCAAGGTCCTAATGACTTATTAGTAAGCCCTTCTGCATGTGAGTAGTCTCCTGATGCAGTTACACTATGTCCTTCTGCATGTGAAGATCCTCCTGATGCTAATGTAGAAAGTCCTTCAGCATGTGCATAGTAGTTTGTAGTTCTTGTACCGGTTCCTTCTGTGTGTGATCCCCAAAATGCAGCATTTGTTTGATATCCTTCAGCATGTGAATAAGGTCCTGATGCGGTTGTATAGTTACCTTCTGCATGTGCTGCGGTATCACTTGCTAGGGTGTTCTGACCTTCTGCATGTGAGTTAGCTCCTGATGCGGTTGTGTTCATACCTTCTGCATGTGAATAAGATCCACTCGCGAATGTAAAGAGTCCTTCAGCATGCGAACCTTGTCCTGATGCTATTGTCTGATCTCCTTCTGCATGTGAATATATACCTGTTGCTATTGTATTATATCCTAACCCTAAGTTAAAAGTAGTTGTTGTTGCTGCTTGTACAAAACTTCCCGTTGTATGCAGTACTAAGTTATTTCCTGATTGAGATGCTGAGTAGTATAGTGATGAAA
>B570J14230_10000136_pt1 | contig 25804 bp, 49 predicted proteins | sample LakMenepilimnion_3_FD_14230 | JGI IMG/M metagenome (IMG submission 14230) | reverse complement strand
CCAATAGTTCTGTGTTTTATCTGCGTCGAGAACATGCTACAATGTTTGCATTGAGGTGGTCGTGACATCTAAATTAGATCTAGTACAGCAACAAATGGACAATCAGGCTAGATTAGTTAAAGACGAAATAGATTGGGAAATAATGATCAAACTGCTTCGAGAAATGGATTGGGCACAAGTATCTATTTCTACTCCCTGGTCAGATATGACAGGTGAATTTATTTATGAAATTAAAAGTTGGTGCAATACAAATATTGTAGGCCATTACCATGCACGAGGTAGGACTTGGCTTTTTGAATATCAGCAAGATGCAGTTGTATTTGCCTTGAGGTGGTCATGATTTATTTAGAAACGAATCAACTCCACTGGACTACTAGGAAATATTTTCGAGATGTCGTGCTTGAAACTTTGCCCAACAGTGAAACAGATTGGTATAATGGTTATCGTAGGTGGTTGGCCGAACAAGGATGTGAAATTGTGAAACTAAATCCCGGCCGAGATTTTGTTGTTGATATTTTAGGTGTTGCCCCAGGATATGATAAGTTGCATTTGCCAATGAACAAGATGCAACATTATTTTTATTGAGGTGGTCATGAAAAAACCCTTTATTGTATCACTTTATAATATTCCAGATTACTGGGAAAACTTTCTTCACCATTGCAATGATATTGCTTATAGAACCAATCAGTCTGTAATTCAGGTAATACAAGATCAATTAAACCCAAACGGCAAATATATTGATGGAGGTTTAGGTAATTTCTTACGATGGAATGATGAAAAGTATCATACCTTATTTGTCTTAAGATGGTCATGAGTAAATCTGAAATTTACGGTTTGTTCCGATGGAAATCGGGCAATTATATCCCTTACGGATTAAATCTTTGGCAAAAACTTTGGTGGCGATTTATGCCTGGTGAGGTTATTAATGTTCGTTGGCCCACTGGTAATATTGTAGTCGATCACAATGATCCTCGTTGGTGTGATTGGGGCGGTGCAGTTTGGGTTGATTTAGGATTCAGTGCTGATCCGAACGATCATTATCGTCCAGAAATGGAAAAATATTGTGGTCGTCAAGGATGGAATTGGAATTGGGGAATAGCTGATAATGATGTAGCAGCTAATCGTTTAACCATAAAGATTAGACGAAAATATGCAAATTATGCTATACTACTGGCAATAAAATGGGCATGAAACTAGACTGCATTCTTGACTTTATTACTGCTTGGAAAGAGTGGGATCTGACCGAGGATCAAGGTCGGAACGGCGAAAGTACTCGACCATTCTGGAATCTTAGATTACAAGATGCTGGATATTACGGTATAGAAGCAACACGCGAGGCAATAAGAGATCATTGGCAAGAAATGCATCATTGGTGTGAACAACAATTTGGTAAAGATCACTATGCTTGGACTGGTAGCACATTTTGGTTTGAAACTAAAAAAGATGCAACTTTATTTGGGTTAAGGTGGGCGTGATGGCAGAAAAAATCTTTATGGAACGAGATAGATTTGTACTTCGTGCTGATGATCGTGATATTATGCTGCCAGCACAAAATAAAATGGCAGTTGTGCGTTGGTGTAGACGAAATAATATAGATTTCGAACTTCCACTCAGTAAGGATCAACAGGAAATAGTGAAACATTATTTTGGTGTAAATATTTGGCGTGTTAGAGACGAACAACAACGAATGTGGTTTTTATTGAGGTGGCAATGAACGAAAAAATAAATCAATTCGCATACAAATATCAAGCAGTATGTAAACCATCCAGTCAATATCATAGGCGTGTTCAACCAGTGCCCGTTAAATTCGGTGAGGATCCTGCTGATGTGCTTTATCAGGAACTGCCTTATCAAATGGTACCCATGGTGGAAATACACTTGCCCGAGGATCGTTTTCGTGCATTGATTGAACATGATGCATTTTTAGACAATCATAATCACGATCGTTTACGAAACAGCACAACAGGATCCCATGTTTATTACGACATGATGCGGGCTAAATCAATTATAGAAGAACACGAAACTGAATGCCGTATTCGTAATGAAAATCCCTCAGTTTACGCCGCATATGAACATTACTTAACCTTGCTACATCTATGTCGCTAAAACATTTTAGTTTACATTCCACATTTGCAGGATGCCCTATCTATTGGCAAAACTTTATTCGCTTTTTACAGAGTGAGTTTGATATGTGGGATAGAGATGTATCCATGCCTATAATTCAACAAGAACTGAAACAGTATGGGGGGCGCTATCATATTGCAGGATCGGAACCTCAGGATTATATAGAGTTTAATTCTGCAGAACAGTATGCTTGGTTTGTGTTAAGATGGTGTTAAAATAATAAGTGTATAAATACATAATAGGTAACAAAACTATTATGGAAGACTATGTACTTTATAAAGAGCTGTCTAATAACTTGATCCAAACTTATTACAGTCCATCTACTGGTAAGTACAAAATTGTAAGTCCAAGTTTAAATAGGACAGTTCATACTTTTGATGAAGCCAAAGTAGAATCTATTATAAATAATATTCATAATCAAATAGAAACAGAACAAGCGTTGAAAGCAATAAAACGAATAATCAAATATAAGTAGTTTTTTTGTTAGATTATTCACAGTAAATATTGCTATGCACAAAACATATCGTTCTATTTTTGTGTCTGATATTCATTTGGGCACCAAAGACTGTAAAGCAGAACATTTAAATAATTTTTTAAAGCATAACACCTGTGACACATTATATCTCGTTGGGGATATCATTGATGCATGGAAAATACAACAAAATCGTTGGCGTTGGAAACAAAGTCATACAAATGTAGTTCGTCGTGTTTTGGGACATGCGAAAAGAGGCACTCGTGTAGTATATGTAGCCGGCAATCACGATGAATTTCTTAGACCAATGATACCATATGGATTTAGTTTTGGCATGGTAGAAATACATAATCAAATAGAACATATTGGTGCAGATGGTAAACACTATTTGGTAGTGCACGGAGACTTATTTGATGGTATTACAAGACTGGCCCCATGGTTGAGCTTTTTAGGTGACAAAGCATATGATGTTATTCTAAACTTAAACGGAAAATTTAATTGGTTTAGGCATAAAATGGGCTTTGGTTATTGGAGTTTAAGCAAATATCTTAAAGGAAAAGTTAAAAGAGCGGTAAATTTTATGTTTCAGTTCGAAAAAAATCTTGCCAATTACTGTAAAATGAAAGGGTTTGATGGTGTAATTTGTGGACACATTCACAATGCCCAAATAAAAGACATAGATGGTATTGTTTATATGAATGATGGTGATTGGGTAGAAAGTTGTACAGCATTAGTGGAACATTGGGACGGCCGTTGGGAAATTATAACTTGGACCAAGGAGAACGATCTTGTGGCTGATGATAATAATAGCAGTACACATCAACAATCCGTCGGATATTCCAGGTCGAGTATGGATTGAATTTGCTAGTCAAAAGGAATGTCAACAAGCTTTGTCCTCAATGACTAGCTGGTTAAAGTTTTCTAGTTTCAAGGTGGTAGGAGAATGCGTGAAAAAATAGTTTTAATTGTAACAGATAACCTCGAGGATCAGATAAATGGTGTTGTTACAACCTATAAAAATATCGAGGCTTGTGCGATTTTGGACGGTTATCGTTTTGTATATCTTAATCCCGGGTGGTTCCACTACATTAATTGCCCTGGCTACAACGAAGTCAAGATTGCCTATCCCCGGAAAATCGGCCAGAAGATTGAGGAGATATGTCCGGATCATATCCATATCGCCACAGAAGGTCCTGTTGGTCTGTGTGCTAGACAATATCTTGACAAGCACGGCTATCGCTATAATACCGCTTATCATACTAATTTTCCAGAAGGACTTAGAAAACTTTTTGGGATACCTGAAGCCCTTACTTGGCCTTTGATTCGCTGGTTTCATAAGCATTCTGGAAAAGTGCTTACTACTACAGACACAATGGTAAAACATTTAAAAGACCATGGGTTTGACGGTCAATTAATTTCCTGGACCAGGGGAGTTGATAGAAGCATTTTTAATCCTGGCCAGAGGCAAAAAAACAATGACAAAATTCAATTACTTTGTGTTGGGCGTGTTAGTAAAGAAAAAAATTTAGAAGAGTTTTTCCAATTAGAATTTCCTAATTGTCATAAAATAATGGTAGGCGATGGTCCTATGATGGAAACATACCGTGATTTATATCCTGAAGTAGAATTTGTAGGCTTTAAAACAGGATTAGATCTAGCTTATTATTATGCCAACGCAGATGTTTTTGTATTTCCTAGTCGCTGGGAAACTTTTGGCATTGTAATGATAGAAGCTATGGCATGCGGCACCCCTGTTGCAGCTTATCCGTGTCAGGGACCAATAGATGTTGTTGAAATAGGCAAAACAGGATATTTAGACACAGATTTAAAAAATGCTATTGACAATTGTTTAACTTTACCACGAGATATTGTTTTAGAAAACACTAAAAAGTGGTCTTGGAATCAGGCTTGGGCAATTTTTAGAAACCATTTAATTCCCTGTAAATAAAATTAGTTGTGTTAATTATAAAAGTATTATATAATACTGGACAATTTTAATAACTTTTTATGAAACATATCTCAGACGATTTATTTGCATCATGGAAAGATAAGAAATTTGTGGTAGCAGAAAGCTATTTGCATGAAAGTCCAGGTCATTTAATTATATTGACAGATTATACATTCTGGGTACTTTATCACGCTGAGTTATTGATATGGTGCTCGCAAAATAATTCTAAATTAGAAGGCATGACAGTGTCTTTACCTACAGACCAAAGCCTTACTGCATTTATACTTAGATGGCAATAAACAATTTACCTAGAAATAATCAATACGAAATTTTTTCAACTGGAGGCAGAACATACTGCTTCGATGACCCAAGTTGGGAAAATTATATCCTTACCAAACCAGAAATATTTGAATGGATTAGAAATCAAGACCCATTGCTTTGGCACCCAATGATCGATCACCCAGATAGTAATGTAGCTTTATACCTTAAGCCTGAGCTTTATATTTTGTTTAAAATTAAATTTATTGGATAGATTGATGTCAAAAGTACATGTTTTTAACATAAGAAAAGCTAGACTAAATTTAAATAATATATTACAATGGTGTAAAGAGGTATTTGGTGATATTAATTTAGTTCATGGGCCCACTTCAGCTGAATTATATAGAGTTTGTTATGACAATCAAGTTACAGGGATCGTTGTATTTTACTTTAAAGAAGATACAGACTATTTGTTTTTCTTATTAAAATGGGGCAATAATTAAAGGTAAATATAATGGCAAAATTAAGACAAAGTCCCAGTAAGTTTTTATTCCGTTCGGATAAAATTAAACAAAGATTAAATCAAGATCCTAATATGTCTGAAGAAAAGATAAAAGATCAAATTGAGACATATGAAAAAGTATACAATAGATATGAACAAAATAAAATGAATGAAGAAAAAAGTGACAACTTTAAAAAGAATAATTTAGAATATGATCTAAGAACTACAGATTGGATTGTAGAAAAAGCAAAAGCCAAAGAGTCATATGCCCAAAATATATACGCAGCTTTGTGTAATAATAGTTTTCAAAAACAAGAACTATGGCCAATTTTAAAAACTGAAACATGGAGTTGCAGTTGGAGATATGCAGGGGGTATTGTTGCAGATATGTTAGAAGACGGCGATTACTTAGATTGGTATTGTACAGGTATTAGAGAAGTNTACCAAGACCCAGAAGATACAAATGAAAAACAGCCCCCAATTCATAGAGGGTATGTTTCTGAAGGTATAATTACAGAGGAAATTAGAGAAGATTTCCTAAAAATAGGTTGGCAAGTTTTTGACAAAGAAGATGAGGAATAAAAAATGGAAAATACAATTGTATATAGATCAGCAGTAGAAATTAATTCAGCAATGTTAAGAGTTTACAATTATATGGCTTTATCTGTTGTAATCAGCATGATTGTAAGTTTAGCAGTAGCATCCAGCCCAGCAGCAATGGCAATCTTTTTTGGTCCAATTACAAAATGGATTACTATTTTTGCACCACTTGTATTTGTTTTTATTGTGCCTTTAGCTATTAATGCAGGTATACCAAAACAAGGGGCACTAATGTTGTTAATGGGATTTGCTGCAATAATGGGCCTAAGTATGAGTGGAATTATTGCAATGTTTACCAGTTATAGTATAGTTACTGCATTTATGGGAGCAGCAGTGCTTTTTGGTACAATGAGCTTATATGGGTATTTTACTAAACAAAGTTTGGATAATTGGGGGAAATATCTATTAGTAGGCTTGATTTCTATTATCATTTGTAGTATAATTAATGTGTTTATTGGAAGTAGTTTAATACAAACAATTATTTCTGCAATTGCAATTGTTCTTTTTATGGCACTTACGGCATACGATACGCAACAAATTCGTGAACAGGTAAGTGAACAAGGACAAGATCATGGGCCAGAAATACTAGGTGCATTGAGTTTGTACTTAAACTTTATTAATATTTTTATGAGTTTGTTAAACCTCTTTGGAACAAAAGATGAATGATATTAGAAAAATAATTAATCTTCTACAGGAAGATATTTCAGAAGACTGGTTTAAAACTGGTGCATTCCAGGCCTATAAAGATTCCTCTGCTCGCGAGCCTTTTGTAATTGCCACTGAACCAGGTGAGCTACATCACAGGGAGGGAAAAGGCAAAACACAAAAGTATGACAAAGGGTTTTATATTTTAACAGATCCACAAGGTGGCAAGTATAGTATGCCGCCAGAAACTTTTAATGAATTAAAAACTGATAATGGTGATGGTACTGCAACACCTAAAGCAATTGTTAAATTAGCTAAGGTTGCAGACCATTCTGGATCTGTTAAAACTAGTTGGGGAGAAACATTACATTACGATCCAGAAGTAGATGTAATTGTACGCCATGGGCTTGGAGATTATGGTGTAGTAAAGGCAGACACTTTCAAACAAACTTATAAGAGAGTATAATGCGTACTAGAAGTCGTTACTGGAGCTGTACCAAATTTGCAGATAAAATTAGAGGCACTGCAAAGCCAACAGCTGAAACAGGAAAGGGCTGGGATCTTTGGAACAAAGAAGCTAAAGCTAAATACCCTATTCGATATTGGATTGCAGAAGAAGCATTGGATGCTGTGCAAAAATATATCTATTATATACCGGACAAACTTTATGAAATNAAATATTATNTCAATAACCGNTNNNTTAGCCGCACTCATAGTCTTACTGCTNACNCAAGCCACATTAGACCTGGCACTTGGCGTGATTTGGGGGATCGTATTCTTCCTTGCCTTTTCGNTGAATTGGTCGAATTCGTCGAAGTTGAACTAGCNTGGAAACATATTGCNTGGGACGAAGAAGCTAGAAAAAAGTACAAGGTNCCTTTTTGGGGTGCGGGTTGGTTCCGTTGGCGTACTTGGCGTAATACCCAAGCAGGTTTAGATTATCTTGCTTGGGAAATGAGTCTAGTTAATGATGGTAGTTGGGGGACAGCAGAAGACGATCCAGACTACGGCAAACCTACCTTCCAAGCACAAAAGGCTAAAGAAATTCTAGAACTATACCGTTGGTGGACTGAAGTTTACCCAAATCGTCCAGATCCACATGATGCTAGTGGTTGGACTGCTATTTGTGATCGCCGTCGGCAATCTGGAAAACATTTTCTAGACCTGGAAAATAACACTGCCGAGGAAGAAGCAGAAACTAGGACTGCACTAGATCTTTGCCATAAAATGGAAGAAGACTATTACGCAGAAGATGAACAAATGCTTATCCGTTTAATTAAAATTAGGAGAAGTTTGTGGACCTAAAACCTCAAGACCCAGCAGAAGGGATTACAAAAACTGCTCAATATCCGGGATATGAAAGTTATCAAGTGCCCTGTATTTGTGGTAATCCTGATGACACTATAGAATTCACAGTGGAAAACGATGATTGTGAAGTCACAGTGTCAACCTATACTTTACAGAGAACCCCTTGGTGGGAAGACCCCTTCAAAAGACATAGTAGTTTTAGTATAGACAATGAACTACTATATCAAATCAATTATTATGTTCGAGGGTTTCTCAACGCTATTAGTCACCGTATTAAAATCACTTGGAATGTTTGGGTACATGGCTATGTTGAATATAGTCAAACTACTATTATGAAACCACAACAGGCGTTAAACTTTAGTGAGGTCCTAAAAAATAGTGTACACAGGGTTACTCAAAAAAACGAATTATGAAAGATTTATTAGAGTTTATTTTTAACTTTGGTCTATGTTATTTGCTAGCAAAAATTGCTTGGAACTTTTTTTCTATCAGTCAAGAAGTTAAAGCACAGACAAGGAATGAATTTAAACAATATTTGAATAATGTAGTGCATGCCGTTAAAGAAGAACAACATGGCTCACAGATTTATTGGTTTGATTCAGATAAAGACACTTTTATTGCACAAGGCAAAACACAGAAAGAAATCGTAGAAGTGCTGAAAAAAAATTATACAAATCATGTTTTTATTTTAGACAATGATGTTATTATATGTGGGCCAGACTGGGTACCCACAGAGAATAAAAAAATTACTCTACAAATGGTTGACAAAAAATTCTAATTTTGTTATAATATGGTTTCATTAATTAGGACAAAATAAATGTCAATGCATCTTCATCATCCGTCGTTGACTTTGAATGGCAAACGGCGTGGTAAACAGAAGTGGGCTAGTGCTGCTGTTAAGAAGCAACATGAAGAACTAGCACAGTCTTGGAATAACAATATGAAACAATGGCAGTCAATGAGTAAAGTGTCCTTTGCACCTAAGCCTAGTAGTGCGGAAGCTTTGCGTCCCAAATACCCTCCTGGCAGAGAGCCAAGAAAACATATCCCCAGTATTGATAGCAAACAAAAGGGTGCAATTAGTAGTAAACCAGTTCAAATGTATACAGGTTCTAATATTATTGGTATTGGAACTTTACACAAGAGTAATGCTGTGCCTGTTTTTAGTGATTCAGAAGCTAAAGACATGGCCAGAATGCGTCGCGGTTAATCTTATATAAAGGAAATTTTTAAAAAGTGGCAAAAGAAGAAGCATTGAAGTTTGATGGTATTGTTACAGAAGTATTAGGCAATGCTATGTTTAGGGTTAAACTTAACGAAAACGAACATGAAATTGTAGCATATTTAGGCGGTAAATTACGGCAAAATGAAATTAAAATTATTGCTGGAGATTCAGTAAGTATGGAAATTAGTCCATATGATATGAGTAAAGGTAGAATAATGTACCGACGCTAAATAATTGTATGAACAATGAAAGACATTTAATAAACTTAATAGAAGCTAAAAGCAAAAAACAATTAGAATTATTGCCTTTAACTTATAAAAAAACTGATTTAGAACCAGTTCTCAGTAAAGATACTTTAGATTATCATTACAGCAAACTTGCTAAAGGGTATGTAGATAGATATAATTCAGGACAAGGTGATCCTAAATTTAACGAAGCAGGAGCATTTTTACATAATATCCTATTTGCTCAATTTTATGAACCCAAAGGCGTAAACGAACCAACTGGATTTATTCAAGCTTTGATTAATCGTAAATATGGCACTTTTGAGAAATTTAAAAAAGAATTTGCTCAAGAAGCTATGAAAATTCAAGGGTCAGGCTGGATTTATCTAAGCAAATCAGGCTCTATTAAAACTATTGTTAATCATGAAATTAGGAAAGATATATTTTTATTGGTTGACTGGTGGGAGCATGCTTGGGCTTTAGACTATCAATCTGAAAAATCTAAGTATTTAGATGGTATTTGGAAAATTATAAATTGGCAAGTAATTAATAGTAGATTATAATAATATTTGTTTTTGGACCGATAAATATATAAAAGGGTCCACAAATGTCACAACAATTAATTAATATTGGCACTGTAGCCAATGATGGGACTGGTGATGCAATACGAACCAGTTTCACTAAGGTAAATCAAAACTTTACAGAACTATATGGTAATGTAGCAGTAATTACCGCCAATACCGTCCTTACGACTCAAACTATAGTAATAGCAAATGTAAGTTTGCCTTCCAGTAACATTGGCATCACTTTGCCCAATTGTGCTACAATGGCAAATGCATTTATCACAGTTAGGACACACGACCCAAGCAATTCTGGCAAATTTGCCATTGTAAACACTTCAGTAGGCCATGGCACAATTTATTCTAATACTAACACATCTACATCAACTATAACTGCTACAGACATAGGCCTTAAGTTCTTCTCTATCGGTAGTAATTGGTTGGTAATATCATAATATGTCTGGCATTTGGATAACAAAAGCAGGCAGTCTTGGTATAGTTGCAGCTCAAGATTATTTTGAACTACAACTTCAAGGTCAAGATTTGGATGCTGGACCCGTAAACTATAGTCTTATTGCTGGAGAACTGCCTAGTGGATTAACTATCACAAGTGGCGGTTTTATATCTGGCAACCCAGTAACTGATTCTAACACAGTAGAAATCGAAAAATTTACTACTAAAGAATTTACTGTAAGACTTAGCACAAATGATGGCGCAGTGAACGACAGGGCATTTTCTTTAAGTGTGTCATCAATAAGCGCACCTGTTATTGACCCATCTAGCACAAGCTTAGGCACATACATTGCAGGAGAGTATGCTAATCTATTACTAACAGCTTCAGATACTTTGGTAAGTTCAGATGTAGTTTTTAGTTTGGCAAGCGGAACATTACCACCAGGCATACAACTTTATGCTAATGGGGCTATACAAGGATACATATTACCTATATCCAACAACCAACAGGCCACTACTGCTGGATTCGATTTAAGTGAATTTGATCTTTATTTACTGGACTATGCGGGTGTAAGTACAAGTCGAAATTATCAATTTAGAATTGCAGCCAGTGATGGTGTTAACGAAGATTTAGAAACTTATACCATTTATGTATACGACAGATCTGCATTAACTGCAGATACAGATATAATTACTGCAGACAACATAGGTGTTGTTACCGCAGACGACACAACATTATATGATCCTATACTTTACACAGAACCAGGCATTATAGGCAATATTAAAGCACAAGATAATTTTGCCTATCAACTTTATGCTATAGATTTAGATGGTGATGATTTAAGTTACAATATTACCAATGGCGCATTGCCAACTGGTATATCGTTAAGTACAGACACAGGATGGATAACAGGACAAGTAGCGCAAGCCAATTTAAATTATACAGATTACACATTTACAGCTCAAGCATATAAAACAGATGATTCAGACTACAATAGTGATGAAAAAGTATACACCATAAGATTACTTGGTCAACTTAATGATAGTATAACTTGGGCAACAGAAGCAAACTTGGGCACTATATATGCAGGCGAAGTAAGTGAATTAGCCTTAACAGCTATACCATCAAATAATCAAGCGTTAAATTATAAGCTTGCCAGTAATAGTTTAGGCACTTTACCACCTGGGCTTGATTTAACATCAAATGGTCTTATTATAGGCAGACCTAGTTTTTATGAATCTAATTATGTTTACGCAAATTTAGTTTCTAATTTTACAGTTGTGCCTTATAATCAAAACACAGAATATTCAGATAGTTCACGCACATTTAGATTACAAGTAGTTAAACGAACAGCGAACCCATATGAGAACTTGTATATTAATTTATTACCGCAGTTAGATCAAAGACAAATTTTTGATAATATTCTTAACAATCAAAATATAGCTACAGAAGATATATTATATAGACCAAGTGATTTATGGTTTGGTAGAAATAATTCTGCAAAAGTTCTATTTTTAGCTGGTTTAGAAGAAAATACTGCCACTGAATATATAAATGCAATGACACTCAATCACTATTGGAAAACTTTATTATTTGGTGACATTAAAACCGCTAAAGCTACAGATGACAATTTAAATACTACCTATGAAGTTGTTTATATAGAAATTATAGATCAGCAGGTCAATCAAGACGGATTAGGTCCCAATTTAGCAATACAATGGCCAACTAATCAGGAAAATATTAATAATGTTTATCCAAATAGTTTTACTAATATGGTCAAAAGATTAGAAACAAATATTGGATATGAAGACAAAGGTGTGTTACCAAGTTGGATGACTAGTAGGCAAGCAGATGGCCGTGTATTAGGATTTACCAGAGCATTAGTTTTATACTATACCTTGCCTGATCAAAGTGAAAAAGTGGCATTTAGAGTACGACAATATTTAGATCAATTTAATCTTATTAATTTTACTATTGACAGGTACGAGTGGGATACAAGTCTTACACTAAATCCGTTTGTCAATGCTACTGGCCTTATATCGGGCAATATAGAAAGCAATTTAATTACAGGCAACACAGGAAATGCAGTTTGTTCAGGATTTATTTCAGGTAGCACTAATAGTCAATATGTTACAGGTTTAAACACTTTATTTGCTACAGAATTACAAAAAGATAGTTTAATTTATGTTTCTAGTGCATTAATTGGCACAGTTGAAAGAATATATAGTAATACCAATTTACAACTTAGCTCTAATTCTTTAAGCACATTTTCAACACAGGCATTTACTACAAAGGTTATTACTACTAAATTTGATAGTGAACTTAAATTAGGAGATACCATATTAGTAAATGATGATGTAATTGGCACTGTTAAAACAATTAATAGTGCTAGTAGTCTAACATTATTTGCTAATAGTAGTGCAAATATAGCGGATGCTAAATTCAGTCATGTACAACAAGATCTTTATCTTACTCCAGGCAAAGGCACAGAGTATCTTAAGTTTCCACAAACAAATATTTTATCATAAATATTATTAATCCGGAGTTTTATATAAATGGCTAGCCAAATTAATTCAGGTAGTATAGATGGTAATTATCCTATCGCAGGTAGGGACAATAGCAGTAGCGGGTTTAGAACCAACTTTACTAACATAAAAAATAATTTCACTTATGCTAAAAGTGAAATAGAGGATCTACAAAATAAAGGCATTTTTAAGTCCAATTTATCAGGCAATACTACTGTATTGACCACAGTAAATGATATGAATGGTGCGCCATTTAGGAATGCAGAAGTTTTGGGTATTAGAGAAACAATTTATGATATTGGTTCTGTTTCAGGTACTTTGGAAATAGATTTTGCAAAAGGTAGTTATCAAACTATAACTCTTGCAGGAAGTTTAGTTATAGATGTAATTTTTAATTGGCCAGACCCTGATCCCAGTGTTCAAACAAGAATGCGTTTGGCAATTACGGTGCCTAATGCTAATTACACGGTGACTTTTCCAGCAGAAGTATCTCAAAATATTACAGCAATTGCTGGTATAAGTGGCAATACTGTATCGTTTAGTGAAATAGGAACATATATTTTCGAACTAGGCACCAGTGATGAGGGAACATCTATTAATATAGTAGATCTTAATAGAAATTATAATACTTTCCAAGGCAATTTAACTGTAACCAAATTAATTAATAACACCACAGTTACGGGTGTATCTATTACTGTGGCAAATGTAAATGGGCAAATAGTTGGTAACATTTATGCAAATAATGTTATTGCTACTACTTTAGTTACATCTGGCACTAGTTTAAGTTTATCGGGCAATCTCACTGCGGGAAATGTTATTTCCAGTGCAAATATATACGGCACAATAATGACACCTGTTCAAAGTAATATTACTTTAGTGGGCAATTTAAGTAGTTTAAGTGTAACAGGCAATGCAAATGTGGGGAACATATCTGTAACTGGATTAACAGATATGTGTGGAGGCAGTGCATATGGGCTATTGTATGTTACCATGGTGAATAGCAGCAGTCAGACAATTCCCAATACTTGTGGAGTAGTAATTTGCAATGCAGCAAGTACAATTAGCAGTTTTACCTTAATAATGCCTTCTTATCCATATAATGGACAAGCGATTAAACTAGCGTTTGGTGTTGCTGTTACAACCTTAACTCATACTGTAAGCGGCGGTCAAACATTAATTGGCGGCTTAACCTCTGGTTCGACAAGTGGTGGCGGTGAATGGGTATATTATGATGACACTTTTACTTGGTATAGAATCACTTGATTTAGTTCGTTTTATTGTTTATAATAACAAACAATTATTATAGGATTAAAAATGAATATCGATCTTAACAAATATACAGAATTTGTAAATCAAGTCACAAGTAATGAGTCTAATTACCTTAAAACAATGGCAGGCAGGCTTTACGACATTGAAGCAACCACTGCTCAAAACGGTATTCCAGTTAATATCAGTTTGTTACTAACTGCAGGCATGGGATTATCTAGTGAAGGCGGCGAATTTAACGAAATTGTTAAAAAACTTGTTTTTCAAGGCAAACAGTATAATGAAGATATTAAATTTCATTTAATGCGTGAATTGGGAGATATTATTTTTTATTGGATCAATGCCTGTCGTTCGCTGGGATTAGATCCTAATAAAGTAATTGAAGAAAATGTAAATAAACTACAGTCAAGATATCCTGACGGTAAATTTAACGCATTTCAAAGTGAGAATAGGAAACAGGGCGACCTATAATGCATCCACTTGCTCCAAATTTGTCAGAATTAAAAGATGACGAATTACATGCAAAATTTCAGGAACTTAATTCTAAAATACAACAAGCATATAGATTTAGAAATCATGCTTTGTTGATGCAGCTTCAAATGTTAATAGAAGATTACCAAAACGAAATTAACAACAGAAGAAAAACTTTATTAGATCAAAAAGACACAAAAAATTTAAGCAGTCTTATTAAGATAAAATGAAAATAGATAGTTTTGGTCAGTGTTTTTATAGTTCTGATGATTTAGTTAATATTTTATACAAAAATCCAGATCAACAGTTTAATAACTTTCTAGTCAGTGACCCAACAGAATTTAATAAAGCAATAAAATCATTACACTTAGACTATAATTTTCTAAATGAATATGAGTCAAAAACCATATCCTTAGACAACTTTGACAAGAAAAATCAAGACAATTGGTATATGCCTGACTCTTATAAAAATTTAGATATAGATATTTTTGTTCAGAATCTTTGTAATACTTCTCAAGAATTGGCCAGAGTAAAAACAGAATTAATTTTATATAAAAAACTAGGGCTATATAAATTATTACAATTTTTAATTTATCTAGTAGATATTATGAGAGAAAACAAAATTGTATGGGGAGTAGGCAGAGGTAGTAGTGTAGCAAGTTATGTTTTGTACTTAATAGGTATACATAAGATTAATAGTTTAAAATATAATTTAGATATAAATGAGTTTTTGCGTTAGAATAAAAAAATGCCTATTATTAATTCGTTAGTACCATATCTTGCGCCCAGAGATAACATAGAATATAGAAAAATAGAGAATGTGTTTTTAAACGATCATTTTAAAAATTATCACTATTACTTGGTAGAATATGCAAATAAATACTGCTTAATCAATTTACACAAAGCAATTCCAGAAAATATATTACAAGATATAAAATCTGGTAAGATCATACTTATGCTCTATCATTGGCGCGAAGCTAATGTAAATGTAATTGAACCTATATATCAATATGCAGTAATTAAATTAGGTATTCCAGAAGAATTTATCCAAATCTATACAGAATCACCTACAATTAAAACAACAATTAAAGAAGTTGCTAGTAAATTAGGCAAAAAAATATTACGCTGTTTTAATACAAATCTGTTTGAAAATGACCTTAAACAAACATTAAAAACTATACCAGCACTTAAAAAAAATTTATTAGTAACATTAGAAAATAAAATTTACACAAAGAAATTTTTAAATTTTAATAGGCGTTGGAGATTGCATCGTCCCTGCCTTGTTGCACATATGTGTCTAGAAGGTATTTTAGATAAAGGATTTATTAGTCTTGGTCCGTGTGAAGATAAATGGGGATGGGATCAATCATGGAGCGCAATGCTTTCAGCACATAAAAATTATCCCGACATAGGACAGAGGCTATTAAATAACAAGGATCTAATATTTTCTATTCCCAATTTGTATCTAGATCAATCGAATCTTAGCATAAATCATTATTTGTTAACACCATCCACTCTTGATTTGTATCGTAATACATATTTTAGTGTTGTAACTGAAACAAATTTTTTCTTTGACTATGAGCCAGCATTATTTTTAACAGAAAAAATTTTTAAACCTATTGCTAATATGCACCCATTTATAGTACTGGGTCGTCCTAAAACTCTTTCTTATTTAAAAGACTTGGGATACAAAACTTTTGATAATATTATTGACGAATCATATGATGAAGAAACAGAGGATATTTCAAGAATGATGATGATTATAAAAGAAATTAAACGCCTTTGTAATTTGTCTACAAATGAATTAGAACAATTCTTGTTTCATGCTAAAGAGGTCTGTGAGTATAATTATGAACTTATAATGTCTAAAAATAATTTTATAAGAGACATAACAGATGATACAAGATATTAACAAGCAACAAATGCATTTTTTAAGATAAGGAGGATATATGCCAAGAATTTATAGATCTGCTCAAGGTCAATTAATTAATTTTGATGCTTTAATTTTAATGAATGAAAAGGCTCAAGCTGTAGGCAATATGCAAGTAAATGCAAATGGTGACGATATTGGCCCTGATGGCAAAATTATAAAAACAAGAGAACAAAAAATGAAAGAATACTATAATGCTAATCAACAACAAAATGTAACACATTACAAAGGAAAAAAATGAAAAAATTAAAACCATTAAAAGATCATGTATTAGTATCATCAATGAACTTTGGGGAACGAACTTTAAGTAGTGGTCTAGTTCTATTAGGTGACGACAAAAAGAATTCAGGCATTAGGCCTAGATGGGGTAAGGTTTATGCTATTGGGCCTGAACAAAAAGATGTGGTTCCTGGCCAATGGATCTTAGTAGAACATGGTAGGTGGACAAGAGGCGTCAAGTTTGAAGTAGAAACCGACAAGTTTATCACTGTTAGAAGGATAGACAGTAAGGCTATTCTTTTAGTAACTGATGAGGAACCAAATGCAGATGATGTTATATCTGAATTAGGTGACTAATTATGACAAGAGATCAAAAAATTTGTTGGGAGTTGGACAAACTTTATTATAATTGTTCTGACCATAGAAGTGATGGATACACAGCTTTTGGGTATAAACAAGATTTATTAAAAATTAAATATCATCTTAACAAACTATTACACAAATGCCCAACCTTTGTGGGTGAAACAGAATTTGTGGACAAATTAGAAAAAGACTTTGCGTGGGAATTATTAAAAAAATGATATTCAATAAAGTTCGTGAATTAAAAGAACAGGGAAAAGTAATAGGCATTGTATTCAGTACTTTTGACTTATTGCATGCAGGACATATTGCAATGTTGTCAGAAGCAAAAAATCACTGTGACTATCTAATAGTAGGTTTACAAACTGACCCAACAATTGACAGGCCTGATACAAAAAATAAACCTGTACAAAGTATAGTAGAAAGACAAATACAAGTTAGTGCATGTCGATTTGTTGACGAAATTGTAGTTTATGAAACAGAAAAAGATTTGGAAGATATACTTTTAACCTTACCGCTAAATGTAAGGATATTGGGGGTAGAGTATGAAAACAGAGATTTTACAGGTAAAGATATTTGTAACAGGCGGGGTATAACTTGTATTTTTAACGGTAGAGATCATAGTTTTAGTTCAAGTAGTTTGCGTAAACGGGTGGTAGTAGCAGCAACAACTACCAAATAATTTTGTATTTTCCATTACTTTTGTTATAATAGCCTTTGAGGTAAACTATGACTATTGCAAATAAATTATGGACTGAATTTTATCGTCCGAAAACCATCAATGAATATGTTTTTACAGATTCTCGTGTAAAAGAACAAATAGAATCCTGGATTGATCAACAATCTATCCCTCATTTACTGTTATATGGACCAGCAGGCACAGGCAAAACAACCTTAGCAAAAATTCTTGTCAATCAACTTGGAATAGATCCCTATGACTTTTTACAAGTTAATGCTAGTAGAGATAATGGTGTTGACTTTTTAAAGAGTAAAATCGAAGGATTTGTTAGCACAATGCCATTTGGTGAACTAAAAATAGTATTGTTAGATGAGGCAGACTATCTTAGTCCAAATGCACAAGGTATTTTGCGTGGGTTGTTAGAAACTTATGCAGCAAATGCAAGGTTTATTTTAACTTGCAATTATCATCAAAAAATCATTAGTCCTATTAAAAGTAGATGTACAGAGTTACATATAGATAAAACTGATCAAACAGAATTTACAGCTAGAGTGGCCACTATTTTAGTAAGTGAAAATATTGACTTTGAATTGGACCAACTAGATACCTATGTAAAAGCAACTTATCCTGATCTAAGGAAATGTTTAAATTTATTACAAACAAATAGTACTACTGGTGCACTAAAAGAAATTATAACTACAGAATCAACAACATTTGATTATAGATTAGTAATGGTGGAGCTGTTTAAAAAACAAAAATGGAAAGATGCCAGACAGCTTTTAGCTAGTCAAGTTCGTCCAGAAGAAATGGAAGAATTTTTTACATGGGCTTATAATAATTTAGATTTATGGAGTGAGACAGATTCTGGCCAGGATGAAGCTATTTTAATTATTAGGCGTGGTCTTGTAAATCATAGTATGGTTGCTGATCCAGAAATTAATTTAGCAGCTACTTTAGTGGAACTAAGTCAAATAGATAAGTAATTATATGTTTGACCAATATAGAGCCAAAAAGAAAGTAAAGATCGTGGATCCTAATGCTCCGCCTAGACCCACCTTATTGGGTCATGAAAAAGAAATGAAAGTATGGCGTGAGCAATTCGGCAGTTTAGCGCAGCAAAATAATGATCAAAAATTAACTGTTAAGTTTTTAGAAAGAAAAGTTAACAGACTACAAAGTCAAGTTGATGCATTAACCAGTATAATAAAAAAGGGACAGTAAAGTCCCTTTTTTATCAAATTTCGTTATAGATTTTAAGTACTTCTATAACTGCAGGATGTCGTTGGATATCTTTGCCAGTAAGTTCTACTCCTGCCACATATTGACAAGTTGAATAGGTATAAACTAGTTGTTTAAAGTCTAGTAAACCGTTATCTTTAGTAGTTCTATCTGTTTGTTGTATATCCCCTGTAACAACCATTTTACTTGATTCGCCTAAACGGGTTAGCAGCATTTTCATCTGATTAGGAGTCGCATTTTGCATTTCGTCTGCAATTATCCATGCGTTTTTAAAGGTGCGGCCCCGCATAAAAGCTAGTGGAGATATCTCAATTACTTGTTCATCTAGCATTTTAGCGATATCTTTTTTATCATAATATTCAGCTAAAACATCAAATAAGGGTCTGGTCCATGGTTCCATCTTTTGATTTAAATCTCCAGGTAAGAACCCATGCTGTTCGTCATCAACTCCTACAGCAGGCCTAGTCAGTACAATTTTATTAATTGTCCCTTGCTTTAAAGCCTTTATTCCAGCTAGCATGGCCAACATGGTTTTTCCTGTACCAGCTGGGCCAGTTGCAAAAATAATTAATTTTGCGGGATCTGTAAGTAGATTAATGTAAGTTTCTTGATTTAATGTTTTTGGTAATAAATGTACCTGTCGTTTTCTTGAATAGTATGAATTGATATTTATAACATTTGATTCAACTGCTTGTGCTGCAAATCGTGCTTTTCTTTTTGACAATCTATCCTCCTGCCATAGAAAATTGTGTTTTACACCTAACTATTTAATGGCTAAAACTTTGTTCAAAGCTTGTATATAATATTTGGAATATAAGCATAAGTATTAGACTATCCACCAAATTTCTCATTTGCCAGTTGTAAGCAGAAAAGAATAAATAAAATAAACCGATACAACTATGGCCACAAATATAAAAGATATTATTGATAATGTAAAATCAGTTTATATGACTGATAGTAGCATTAATACATTGATAGATTATGAAAGAGTATTAGATCGTTTAGATCTATATAGTTTTAAGAATTGGCAATTAGGGGAACTGGTAAAAGGTCCAATTTATGAAAAATACTTTGTGACATGCAGTTGGATGTATCCTTATCGTAAAATGCCTGATCCCAGCGGTGCCGAGCGTTTACTAAACCATGGATGTGAAGTTAGTTTTGAAAAAGACAAATACGAATATCCAATTGATGTAAAAAGCCCAGATGACTTTAAGCCAGGAACAAAATATCCTAGAATGGTAGAAAAACCAGTATGGGTGGTTACAATCACCATGCCCAAAAAATTAATGGGCGAAATAGAGCGTGGAAGCTTAGAATTAGAAAACGATATTATTGATGCAGAGGATATTGAAACTGCTTACGAAGAAGGCATGGACGACGAACAAAAACAAAAAACTGGACAACAACAAGAAGCACAAGCACAACAATTAGGAGCACCAATTGGACAAGTCCCTCAACAACCCACAATCTAAACTTCTTGAAGGATTGGAACACGGAGATCTTAAAAGATTGGTGGATCCACATTTTACAATTGATGAATTTAGAAGCAAAATGGGCGATGATGCAGATGTAATGGTAATTAGCTTTACTGTGAACGGCAAATCCCCTGCAACAGATCTGATGGAATTTATTGAGCGTGGTTATGATTTTGTACAAGATGCAGATTTAAGTTCAGGGGAAAATCATAAAGGAAAATGGTTGGTATTTGTTGAAATGGAAAGAAATAGGCAATGCCCAAAAAACATTTCGAAACTATTAGCGGATATTCTTAACTTGACAGAACAAAATTTAGATGAATGGACATTTGAATATCACGACGACGATGTAGACTATCCCGCTACCGTAGAAGCATTAGAGCAAAATGTGCCACTAAGTCCTAAAATGTACAGAGAAAGATTTGGCGATAAAGATCTAGATAAACTTAAAGAAGCTGCTAGAGTGCCATTTAAACCAAAAACTACTGATAATTATTATACTAATTGGTTGAAAACCGCGGCTGGTATTAAATAAACCGAATTCTAAATAAATAAGTTAAAGTGTTAGGAGCGATTGTCCTATGTCTCAAGGCTTTGACTTTGATTTTACAATAGACCAACTAAAAAAAATAGTAACTAATAATCCCTATATTGACCATTGGTATGAAGCTTTATGCAAAATATTGCCTGATTACGATATTAATACACAACTAAGAGTGGCAGCATTTTTAGCTCAATGTGCTCACGAATCGGGCAACTTTAGAGCAATTAAAGAAAATTTAAACTATAGAGCAGAAACATTACGAAAAATATTTCCCAAATATTTTCCAACTGATGATTTAGCAAAGCAATATGCTGGTATGCCTAATCCCCAAAAACAAGAAGCTATTGCTAATAGAGTTTATGCAAATCGTATGGGCAATGGCCCTGAAGAAAGTGGTGATGGCTTTAGATACTGTGGGCGTGGTCTAATTCAATTAACTGGTAAAGATAATTATACAAGATATGCTCAAAGTTTAGAAATAAGCGTAGAAGAAGCAAGTGAACATTTAACAACTTTTGAAGGCTGTGTGCAAAGTGCTTGCTGGTTCTGGGAAGCAAATAACTTGAACCAATGGGCAGATAAACGCGATATGTTAATGCTTACCAAACGAATTAATGGGGGAACAATCGGTCTTGAAGATCGTATCAAACATTATAATCATGCCTGTCACATTTTAGGAGTATAATATGGGGTTCAATCCTTTTAGTAAGAAAAGCTGGGATAAAGCAGTTAGTGATACAAAAAAAACAGTTGTTGATCCAGTCGTAAAAGAAACAACAAAAGCAGTAGACACAGTGGTAAAAGATACTACTAATGTCTATAAAGACGCAACTAAAGTAGCAACAGATGCATATAATTATTCTGTAAGTTTGGCAAATAATACAGCAGCAGTTGCTCAAAGTGTAGGTAATACAATTGCAAAAAATACCGAAGAAGCAGCGAAAGCTGGCTTCAATGTAGCAAGTAATGAATGGAAAGAGGGTTCTAAATTTGCTGTAGAAGCATATAAAGAAGGCTCTGAAGCTATAGTAAAAGCAGCAGAAGATGCTTATGCTTGGGTCGATGCTAATGCTTGTCGTATTGGCTTAACCACTGCGTTGACCATGGGAATCGTTGCTTATTTTACCCCCAAACCTGCACCTGCAGATCCAGGAACAGTTAATTCAACTGCAGCTAGTATGACATGGGCTGCTTGGTTTGCATCACAAGGCGGTAAACAAGTCACAAAAGCCCAAACTATGGCATTATCTTGTTCTATATCTTATATTATCACAGAAGGCATTTTTTTAATTCCAGGAGTAAAAGGACAAGTAAACAAAAATTTAATGTTTAATTGTCTTGCTAACTGTATCAATACAACAATTAGCAATCCAGTACTTTGGGGAACACCTGCTGGAGTAGGTGTGGCTGTTGGGTCAGGTATAGCACCAATAATAGCTACACTTATATGCGAAGGTGTTTTACCTAAAGGTGCAAGTGCTGGGCCTGATGCTAAAGCAGCAGAAGAAGGAATTAAAATGGCTAAAGATGCTTTGAAATCTTTGGGTTTGTAAATCAATAGAGGCTTAGTAAATGTCAGTAGAATTAAATGAAAAAACAGAAATTACAGTACCATTAAAAACTCTTATATCAATTATTAGTGCGATTGTTGTTGCATCATGGTATGTTTTTACAACTCAAAATAAAATAAAAGATTTAGAACACAATGTAAAAATAGCAGACGAAAGATTTACACATTATATTAACCAACCAGGAAAAAATAGTGTAGATATAGAACTAATGAAAAAGGAATTCGACTATTTGAAAAAAGAAATTTCTGATTTAAAACAAAGGACTAAATGATATGTGGCTGTTACACTTATTACCAGATGGCCTTTTAGAATTCATAGTAAATGCGGTTCTAATTTTAGGAATAATTTTAACTTTACTTTCCTTTTTTGTACTAAATCGAATTCTAAGATTGATACCAGGTTTAGCAAATTACCATACACTTATTCAAGTTGTTAGTGTAATTATTCTTGCAGCTGGCCTATACTTTAAAGGTGGTTATGTAACAGAAATGATGTGGCGAGAAGAAGTAAAGAAAGTTCAAGAGGAATTAGATAAAGCAAAAAATAAAGCTGCAGAAGTAATTGTGCAGGTAGAAGAAAAAGTTGTGTTTCGTGATAGAGTAGTAAAAGAACGAGGCGAAACTTTAATACAATATGTAGACCGTGAAATTGTAAAAAAAGAAGAAGTAGTAAAATATATAGAAAACTGCCCTGTCCCTGCGGAAATTATTGATGTACATAATCAAGCAGCTCAATTAAATGCAGCAGCAAAAGGAGAAAAGAAATGAAATATGTTGCTTTAACGGCAATAATATTTCTGTCAGGATGTATGACTAAACCTGTTCCAGTAAAAATGGACTTTCCCAATGCTCCACAATCTTTATTAAAAAAATGTGAAGAATTAAAAACTATAGAAACTAAAGCAAGTGGTACCCCTATAACAGAATTACTTAAAACAGTGGTACAAAATTACACTCTATACTATGAATGCTCAAACAGAGTAGAAGGATGGAATGAATGGTACACCAATATTAAAAAAATATATGATGAGGTAGGAAAATGAAATTATTTTTAACTTTGATGGCGTGTTTAGCGTTAACAGGCTGTGCTGCGAATAATTATCAAATTTATGCTGATGCCCAAAGAAGCGTGAGTAAAGATTTAACTGTAGCAGAAACAGCAAGATTAGCAGCATTGACAGAAATGACTAAAAGTGCAGACCCTGCGGTACGAGCTACCGGTATCATGCTTTTACAACAACTTCAGGCAAATAGTAAAACTGTTACTATCGAAGCACCTAAAAAGAATTGGCTAGGACTGTAATGTTTGAACTAGATTGGTCAAAATTATCACAACTTAATGTAAGCATGAGTGTTGTATTAGGTATATCTATATTTTTCTTAATTACATTACTATTTGTCTGGCATAAGGACACAAAAAGTAAAATAGATTTAACAGACCTTATATGTAAAAATGGTACATTAGACGAAAAGAAGTTTACTAGACTGGGAGCATGGATAGTAAGTACTTGGGGATTTATATATTTGATATTAGATAGTAAATTTACTGAGTGGTATTTCACAGGTTACATGGCTATATGGGTAGGTAATGCAATTTTTGACAAGTATTTAAATAATAAAAATAATGAAGATCCAAAAGGATCTAAAACTATATAGGATATCACAAGGCAAAATTATGCATGATCATAGATTAGTAAAATACCTTTTAATATTATTAGCATTGCCAGTGGGAATGGCAATGTGTAGTGGGGACAGGTTTCGTTACCCTTGCCAAGATCCTAACAATTGGGATAAAGAATTTTGTAAACCGCCTCTTTGCGATGTAAGCAGAACTTGCCCAGAGCATATATTTAAAGGTCAAAGAGACCCCAGATTAGGACCACCAAAAGATGATCAAACTAGACCAAATACTTTATCGGGTGCGCCGATTTGTGTTCCGGCAACCGCACAAGGAGCAAATTGTGGAAAATAATAGAACTCTTTTATATACAGAAGAACAATTAATGGCTAGACTCAAATTCTTTATAGGAGTTTGTCTTGCATTAACATTAACTGGTATTGTGTTTGTTGTATTGTATTCGTTAATATTTGTTACACAACCACTTAATGCAATATCACCGATAGATCAAAAGTTTTTTGAACTTATTGTGCCTATTGCAACTTTTTTAACAGGCACATTGTCGGGCATAATGCTAGCAGGTAATAGTAAAGAAGATAAAGAAGCTATGTTGGCTGCTCAAAAGAATGCACAAGCTGCTGCAGATTCAGCTAAGACTCCACCACCTAAAACAGAATCATTTCCTACATCTGGATTCAGTAATATGCCTTTAGGTGGAAACGGTATGAACTTTAATTCTCCCACAAATACCGCGTTTGGTGCTAGCAATTTTGGTTCGGCATCGAATTGGGGCAATGTACCGCCTACAAATAATTTTGGTTCTGTGCCTAATCCGTTAGGCGCCCCTATACAAATGACAGCATCTGGGAAAAAAATTATACCAGATGAAGAACAACCACTAATTTAAGGAGTGTAAAAAAATGAAAAAAATAATTAGTATTTTATTAGTAACACTGTCAACTTTTGCCTTTGCTGCAGGCGAAAAAAAGGAAGTTTGTACAGATAAAAAAGATAGTAAAGGCAATGTGATTAAAAAGGCGGATGGTAGTCCAGTCAAGGAATGCAAAATCATTACAGTTCATAAAAAAGTAGAAGGTGAAAAAGTACCAGACGCTAAAAAATAATAACTTTTCTAAATCTTTGACTAAGGGATAGCTTGCATTCTATCCCTTTCTATTTTATAATGAATCATGGATTATTATAGTATTCTCGGTATAAATCGCAATGCATCTGCAGAAGAAATAAAACAAGCTTATCGTAGGCTAGCAAGTAAACATCATCCAGATAAAGGCGGCGATACAGCACATTTTCAACAAATCCAAGAAGCTTATGCAACATTGGGTGATGAACAAAAAAGAGCACAATACGATAACCCACAGCCCAATATCTTTAATAATATTCATAATATAAATGATATTTTTCAGCATTTTGGGTTTAACCCATTTGGTGATCGTCCGTTCCATCAAAACAGAAGAAAAAATAATGACCTGAGAATAGAATTAGATCTATCCTTAGAAGAAACATTAACCGATCAAAGTAAAACTATTAATATTAGAATGCCCAGTGGTGCTAATAAAACTTACAG
>B570J14230_10000129_pt1 | contig 26236 bp, 38 predicted proteins | sample LakMenepilimnion_3_FD_14230 | JGI IMG/M metagenome (IMG submission 14230) | reverse complement strand
CCCTATTGTATTAGAATAATACTCATTCCCTATTGTATTAGATTGAAAGTTATCCCCTATTGTATTAGAATAATAGTTATTCCCTATTGTATTAGAATAATACTCATCCCCTATTGTATTAGAAAAATAGTAATCCCCTATTGTATTAGATTGAAAGTAATCCCCTATTGTATTAGAATAATACTCATTCCCTATTGTATTAGATTGAAAGTTATCCCCTATTGTATTAGAATAATAGTTATTCCCTATTGTATTAGAATAACTATTTGAACCAAATATATTATTCGCTAGTAAAAATCCAGACTGAATCCCATTAAGATAAAAAACACTATAATCACCTATATAGTTACTTAAAGAACCACCATCTAATATGAATGTAGCAAATTCAGAATAATCACCTTCATTACGTTGACCAATATAAATTTCTTTATAGCTTGTATAACTTCCAGTTCCGTTTAAAGTGTAAAAAGTAAAATCATAACCATCACCAACAGTAAATACTGTTGATGTATAACCACTGTCTATAACAACATCCATAGTTGCATCATCAATAATATTTACAACCTTAACACCTACTTGATATCCAAACTCATTTTTTGTATCTAAAAGTATTATACTACCAGTAGTAAGTTCACCACTAAATAATGTTCCATTACCTAACATAACACCAGTTGTACAATCATATTCATTAATAGTTCCAGTTAGAGTAGTACCAGTTTCATAACCTTGATATCTAAGAAAATTAATAGTTCTATGGTCATAATCAGTTCTATTTTCATATTCATCAATACGTTCAGAAATTCTACCGTAAGTTGGAGTCCCATTAATTTCAGTGTTACTCCAAGACCAATCATATTTTATCTTATCTTTTGGATAAGTTGGTTGATAAGCGTCAATTGAAAGTGTATTTTCAGAAGTCGCTAAAACAATTATTGGTTCAGTTCCACCTGTATAAGTAACTATAGAACCAACACCTTTAGGGTTACCATTAATATAATAATCTGGTTGGTCATATATTGTAGCGAAATCCGTAATCATATAGTATGATCCACCAGATAATGTACTATCCATAATATGAGTTGTTAAACCAGAATATGTTACCTCATATAAATTTGAGGATAATCCTCCTCCACCAGTTGATAGTCCAGATAAACTAATATTAATACTACCACCACCACTATTATCTAAAACAAGGGTTGTTCCGGAAAGTGTTCCACCGGTAATACCACTACTATCCTTTTCAAGATCAATAATATTACCATTTGGATCTAATTTTTCATATAACCCAGTATTTGAGTCAACACCTAATACATAGGTATTAGTTGAGGGTATTATTGTTGAAATATCTTCTCCAGTTGTGAAGATGGTCGTTAAACCATTATTTTTTTGTATTATCCTTCCCATATTAAATTTTATTTTAATATAAATATTTTGACTTTTAATAAAATCTATAAAATATATAAAATAAAAACCCCCCAGGGTTTCTGGAGGGCTTATAACATTATTTTAGGGTTAATTAATCACAATATGTCTGAGCTAATTCCCAAAGTTTGGTATTTATTTTACTAGTATTCATAATACCATCAATACCTTTTACCGTTCTTCTACAATTTCTATCAGAAATGTTAATAAAACCACCTTTAATAAATTTTTCTTGAACAACATTGAACACAGTCCAAAGATCATCACCCTTATCTTCATCACGATTTGGTCTTAAAATTGATTCAATAGTTTTGTCAGAGAATCTTTTTTGAGATTCAAATCGAATCTTTAAAGCCTCAGATGTTAACTTAATCTTGTCAGAAGTACTTAATTCTCTATTCATCATTTGATCCATAGAACCTTTAATCAATGGTAATCTTTTTGAGAAACTCTCTGTTAATTCTCTAACATCATCCATTTCAAAATTAGTGTGTTTAATACTAAAACGTTCACTAATTGAAGTTGGGACTGTTAAACCATTGGAACATACCAAACGAAATAACCCTGATGTGAATGATAATTTTGTAGAACCATCATGAGAATTTTTAATGATGGCCTCAAAAATAGAGTCACCAACTTTAGGTAATTCCCCATTTCTCATCCTAATTTCATGTGATGAGTAATTACCCATACCAGTCTGTTTAACGGATGAAACATTCCAACCCTGTCCTTCAAATTTTTCAAGGATTTCAAAAGTTGGGACAAAGGTATATCTTTTAGATAATGATGGTGATTGTGACTTACAATACACCGCTGGACTTTTAAAGGTAACTGATTCTTTTGTTAACATAATATTATAATTTAAGATTAGAATACAAATATAATAAAAAAAAATAATAAAAAAAATTTGTTCAATTGAAAAATTATGTTTAGATTTGTAAAAAAATAAATAATATGGGTATAAAAACATTTAAAGATTTAGAGTTTAAAGTCCACCCAAATGGTATGGGTGGTATCCAAGCGGTTATGGAATTTGACAATGGTCATAGAATTTCCGTTGTTGGTGGTTCAGCTGGGTTATATGGTAATGGTATAACAACATTTGAAATTTGGAGGAGTTGTGATGACGATGTTAAAGGACATTTAACAATGGACGAAGTCACTCAATTTATGGGTGAATTACAAATGTTAGGTGATGACATACCAAAAAGTCCGTTAGGTTACTAAAATAATATAAAACTAAAAAATAAAACTATGTTTAAAACATTAATCTTTTTAATAATACTTGGTTTCATAATCCTATTGGTTTATTCCGGTATTAAAATAATGAGTTCATTACAATTAAAAAAAGAAGAACCATCAAATAATACTTCACACGAAGACATTGAAAATTTAATCAATGATATCAAAATTAAAATTCTACGAAGTGAAATTAACCAAAGAAGTGGTATTGAGGGAGCTGAAAGAGACTTAACATATTGGAAAGACCAATTAAAAATAACAGAACAATTAAAAGAAAAAACCAAAAATTTATGAACAATTTAAAAAATCAAATTAATAACCAAATCCAAAATCAAATGAAACAAAATCCAATCACAAAATTTATTATCATCGGAGTATTATCGTTAGTAGGAATTATAGTTTTCCTTTTTATTAATCCGTTCTCTTGGAATGATTCCAGTGAGAGAACCGTAGTTCAACAATCAACCGGTCACCAATTCGTTCAGTATAAGTCCGGAGTTTACTACGCTGGATTCTTCGCTAGAACTACACAATGGCCTAATCAGATCTCAGTATCTTATCAAGACACTATTCCTAATATGGATTTAAATGATGGAACTATTGAAATAGGTAGAGTTATAATTCGTTTCGGAGCTGATGCGACTTCAGCGAGTGTTAGTGGTATTGTTCAATACATCCTACCATCTGATGAATCTGAAATGATTGCTATGCACAACGCCCATAAGACACCACAATCATTAGTATCTAAACGATTAGCTCCTTATACTAAAGAATGTTTACAATCATCAGCTCAAATGATGTCATCTGAGATGCACTACTCTGGTGGTCGTTCCACAATGTCACAAGACTTTGGTGATCAATTAAGAAATGGGGTATTCATTTTAAAAACAACTGATCGGGTAGTATTTGATTCGTTAGAGAATGAGAAAAAGAAAGTTTATGTCACTGAAATTGTAACCAATAAAAATGGTGAAACTAAACGAAAGAACTCATCCATTAAGGAATATGGTATCACTGTAGCTGACGCCAATATCACAGATGTTGATTATGAATCTCGTGTTGATGTTATGTTGGGTAAGAAAATTGATGCCGCCACAGCCGCTTCTATCGCTAAACAACAATTCATTACCGCTCAACAACAAGCGTTAACAGCTAAAGCCGTGGGTGAGAAACAATTGGTTGAAACTGAATATAAAGAAAAACAAATTCAAACACAACAAGTTGTAAAAGCTGAAACAACTGTTAAGTTGGCTGAACAAGATAAATTCAAACAAAAGATTGCCGCTGAAGCCGCTGAATTGGAAGCTAAGAAAACAAGAATTGATGCCGATGCTCAAGCTTATGCGAACGCTAAATTAGTATCTGCTGGTTTAACTCCTTGGGATAAAGCGGATTTTGAAATGAAGACTAAGATTGGTGTAGCTGAAGCGATGTCTAAGATCTCTTTACCGGCTACGTATTTTAATGGTGGTAGTTCCGGTGGAAATGGTAATTCAATGTTAGAAAGTATACTGGGTGTTAAATTATTAGAAAATAAAAAGTAAATAATAAAATTTGAAGTAGCATTTGTGGGAATGCTTTGACCACCAGGGATTGTACATTAACTGGGGTATGAGACCAAAAAATAAAGGAGTAATTACTTTTAAATATGGGAAACAGGGATCGACCTGTTGGAGGGGTTCGACTCCCCTACTTCAAACAAAAAAATAATTATTTTAAAAAAATAGGTTGATTGGGGAATACTGCTCATGCGGGAGAGGGGGTTAAAAGCCAAAGTAATGCCAATCGTAAAAGTAGATGTCCACACACCCATCTTCTACTTTCCTAAACATTGTTAGGTGACAGAGTGGTATATGTACATCACTAATGAATGTGATGGTTAAGAAACGATTAGTTCACTTATACAAGTTCGAATCTTGTCCTAACAACAAAAAAAAAGAATATGAGAAAGTTAAAAAGAAGTCATAAAAACTTAATGATATTAGAATCTGGTTATATCTATTGTAAAAGGAGGGGTATAGAATACGATGACATTAAATTCATTGATGAGGTTTTTATGACTGATGGTTTTGATAGTAGTGAAGGAAGTGAATTTGACAATATCTGTAAAGATTTAAGAATGTATAGATACTTTGATTCACATAACTTAATAGAACTGACAGAAGATGAATATGAAATGTGTGTTAACGAATTTGGAGAAGATCAATAAATATGGAACTAAATGAACATGGTTTAAAAGTTTGGAAACATAAAACTAACAAAAGATTGTTTCTACAACAAAGTTATAGGTGGAAAGATAACTTAGTGTTATTAGATGAAACTGAAGGGAGACAGATAGTTGATACCTTTAAATCATCAACTTTTGATTATAGTGCTTGGATATCTATGACACAAGAAGAGTATGATTCAGTTAATTCAAAGTTTGTTGAAATTTATAAATAAAACACTTGTTATATTTAAAAAAAATACTTACTTTTGTTAAACAATTAATGTTATAAAAAATTAGTTCTTTGAAATTAAAAATACTGAGTACAAGGTAAAGCCACCGCTGAGTGTAATTAGGTGATTATTTAATTATATAAACTCTAGCTGGGGTCTCTGATTGACTATTAACACAAAGAAATAAAACTGAGTTAATAGATGTAGGAAGCCACCTACTGTTAAATAGTAAGAGGAGATAACTTGTACTCACAAAATTGTGTTGTTCCCTTGAGAAAGGAATGGTTCCCTAGGGACGCAGCAGTAATAGACAACACAAAGGACTTCTCATCCTCAACACATTAACAATTTAAAATAAATAGAAATGATAAGAGGAAAAAAACAAAAAAGATCTAGGTCTGAGTCTTGGTCTAGGTCTGGGTCTTGGTCTAGGTCTTGGTCTGAGTCTTGGTCTAGGTCTGGGTATGGGTCTAGGTCTTGGTCTTGGTCTGGGTCTAGGTCTTGGTCTGAGTCTAGGTCTTGGTCTTGGTCTTGTTCTGTGTCTTGGTCTAGGTCTGGGTCTAGGTCTAGGTCTTGGTCTGGATCTATGTCTTGGTCTGAGTCTATGTCTTGGTCTGAGTCTGGGTCTTGGTCTAGGTCTTGGTCTGAGTCTTGGTCTGGGTCTGGGTTTAGGTCTTGGTCTGTATAAATTATTAACAACTAAAAACAAAGGACATATGACAAAGACAATAGTATTGGAAACATCCACAAAAAAACATAAGATTAAAAAGATAAAGTTTACACATAGCCTCATGTCCTGTGGTCACTGGTGTACTGCATATATAGATGCAAAAGCCTACGATTACGTAGAGTTAATATCACTTGGGTATCGCAAGGACTTTGATATCATGTTTGCATATGATAGCGCTAACGACAGAGTAGATGGAGTACTATATAAAGGTAAATGGAATGACGGTATAGCATAGTAGTCAGACAGCCTGGAAAGACAGGCAAACAGTCATATAGCTCAATGTAGAACCCTAACTTGGGTTAGGATGATGCAGGTTCAAGTCCTGCTATGACTACATTGAGTACAAGGTAAAGCCACCGCTGGACTCTAAACATCCTAGCTGGGGTCTCTGATTGACTATACTACCGAGTAAGAGGATACAAGGTCTCGCAAGCACTATAATTTGTATCCCATAGTAAGAGGAGATAACTTGTACTCACAAATATTTACCCGCTAAAAGCAAACAAATACAGTGGAATTTGTCTAGTGATAGATATAAGATGTATATCCCACACCAAGAGGGAGTTGTTTGTGGATAGATAATGACTGGCCCTATTATGGTAATAACAGATTATTCACACACTTGGAGTGACAGGTAAACACATTAAATCTAGTAGTTCTAAAGACTACAACTTACAATCAGGACAGTGACTCATAGAAATATGGTAGAGGTAGTTGTAAGTAGATTTAATAACAAGTAGTAGTTTTCAAGACATAAAATTAACTTAGGGGTAGAAATATCTGTTCTCTGTAACCCCCAAAAGGTGGGGTTCTAAGTTTCTACTACTTGTTTTTTAAAAAATAAATTTGTTTTATTAAAAATAATCATTACATTTGTACTCAACATACATAAATATTGGTCCCGTAGCTCAACCGCATCAGAGCATTGTCCTTCTAAGACAAGGGTTACAGGTTGGAATCCTGTCGGGATCACTTATCATTTAAAAAATCAAATAACATGAAAAAAGAAATCTTCAAAGAAAATGAACTGGTTGAACATTCTAATTTAGGTAAAGTTAGAATGTATGAGTATGGAGATAAAATATCCTTAGTTAAGATTTTAAATCCAGATCTTAAAAGTTGGTCAGTCAAATCTGTACAGACCAAAACATTAGTTAAAGTAAAATAACCTAATTTTAATACAACAACAAAACCTAATTTTAATACAACAACAAAACCTAATATGACTACAGAAAATAATAATGTTAAAAAAATGAATTTAAGCGATTTACTTTCAGAGAAGGAATTAGATGTCCTAACTGATCACTACAAGAATAATGATTTACATAGTTTAAGGACTTACTTAAATGAACCGGAAAGAAAAAGAATTTTAGAAGATAAAGGTGTTTTAGCCGATTATTTATACTACCAGATATTAAACCTTTTTAATCAATACCTTAAATAATAAAAAAACGATATGAGTACAATTTCAAATGAAAAAACTAATTGGTACACTCTAAGAGTGGCCAACGCTAAAGAGAATAAAATAAAAGAACATATCACAATGGTTGAAGGTTTTGACAAATACGTTAGTCAAGTTTTAGTCCCACAAGAAAAAGTGGTTAAAATAAAGGATAGTAAGAAAATCGTAATGACCAAAAATCTTTTACCAGGTTATATGTTGGTTGAATTTAAAACTGATTCACCCAATCCGGATGTGGTTAAAGAAATTGAAATGGTTAAATACGTATCTGGGTTTCTTAAGTCTGGGGATAAGAAATTACTACCCCTAAGAAAAAGTGAATTAAATAGTATTATTGGTAATATTGAAGGGAGTCAAGAAACAGTTAACTTACTAATCGTGGGTGAGAGTATTGTTGTTACTGATGGACCTTTTAAAGGATTTAATGGGTTTATTGATAAAATTGACCATTCAAAAAATAGTGTTGACGTTATTGTTAAGGTTTTTGATCGTAATACACCATTATCACTTAATTTAGAACAAATTGAAAAGAGAACTCAACCCATTGATCAGGTACTATAAATGATTATTTTTTCGTTTTTTTTGTTTTTTTTGTTTAAAAAGATATTTATAGTATGGCTTCAAAAAAATTCACAGAAAAAGAGATTAAATTACTTAAGTTATTTAATAGACTGTTCAAAACAGTTCCCAGTTATAATACTTTTAATGGTAAATTAATAGATTATGGTTTTGATGATGTGGAGGATGAATTAGTTAAAAGTTATAGATTATTTTTAAATAATTATAGGGAAGATGGTCAATATGAGTTAACTGAAAAAGTTGATAGAGGTATTGGTAAATTGGCCAATCTAATTAGAAAAATCATTAAAAAAGATTATGAGAGTGAAAGAGAAATGGATGACATTTTAAATTCACGAGAAATATCTGGTGAATTTTTTTATGATAATAGAAACAATTTTGTTGAGTTTGATACAAAAGGTATTAAATTACATATGGATTCTGAAGATTGGAGAAAATATTTTAGTGGGTTATCTGAAGAAGATACATGGTTTTACAATATGGCCAATAGTCATTATGGTTATAGTGAAGAAGTTGACGATGATGAACTTAAATATATGGAGAGAGGTCTTCCTGAAGATGTAAGAGAAAAAATATCAATTCTAGCTGATATGGTTGGCGATCTTAATATTTCAACTCGTATTAAAACTGATGGTCTTGATGAAGGTGAGTTTAGTGATTTTTTAGAATTAAACTTTCCAAAACAAGCTGATAGAATTTTTACTGATTACTTAAGTGATTATGGTTACGCTCTTGGTAGATCTAGGAGTAAAGGTGTGACTGATGAATATGAAAAAGGTGTTAAGTTTCAAGGTAAAGGTAGTGCTGATATTTTTATCCCATGGAAAGATTTATTAAAAATGGTTATTACTAATCCAATGGTTACTACACTATCAGATTTAAAAGATCTTGAAATAAATGGTGACCATATAAGTCTTGAAGGTGCTTGGTATGAAAGTTATCCGGATAAAGAAGAGATGGCTGATACTTACAGACAAATTGAAAAACATATTGATGATTTAATTGATGGAATTGAAGATGGGGAAATTAAACTTGAAAACACTAAAGAGATTTGGGAAATCATTAATCGTTTAGGTTTTAAAAAAGAGGGTGACGCTTTTAGAAAAACTTCTGAGTCTGGTATTGAAATAGTTATTAACAAAATATCACCAGAAAAAAATGAACTTGAGATTATAGTTCAATATCCCAAAGGTACTCAACCATCTAAATGGGGTGATGAAACTATGAAAAGAACCATTAAGGCTACTGATTTAGGTACATGGTTAAATTCTTTACCTTTAGATAGACAAGTTGAAAGTTTTAAAAAAATATTACATACTATTTTAAAAGAATCTAACCTAAAAAAATAAATTATTTGATTATATCATATTAATTTAGTATCTTTGATAAAAAATTAATGTTATGTCAATAGTAGGTATTTTAGGGTTAAAACGATCAGGGAAAGATACGTCAGCCAATTTATTAATTAATTCACACGGATTTATTCGTTACTCATTCGCTGATCCCTTAAAGAAAGCGGCCAAGGAAATCTTTTGTTTTACAGATGAACAATTATGGGGTGATGATAAAGAAACCATTGATCCTAATTGGGGAATCTCAGCCAGAGAAGTTTTACAAATAATGGGAACAGAAATGTTACAATATGATATCCATAAACACACGGTTAATTTATCCCACATTGGTAGACACATATGGGTTCATAGATTTAAGATTTGGTACAATGAGGAAATTAAGAAAAATCCTAATTTATCTGTTGTAATACCGGATGTTAGATTTCAACATGAGGTTGATATCATTAAAACGTTGGGTGGTGTCGTATGGAAAGTGGTTAGACCATCTTTAACATCTTTAGATTTACACCCCTCGGAAACGGAAATGGAAAAAATAACTCCGGATGTGTTATTTACGAATGATGGTACTATTGATGAACTTTATAAAAAAATAGAAAATGAATGTTTTAAGTCTGTTTGATGGAATGTCCTGTGGTCAAATCGCTCTCAATAGGGTAGGTATCGAATATGAGAATTATTACGCTTCAGAGGTTGATAAAGACGCCATTAAGGTTACACAACACAATTATCCCAATACAATCCAGGTTGGTGATGTCACTAAATTAGTTAGTGATACTTTACCAAAGATAGATTTATTAATAGGTGGTAGTCCATGTCAAGGCTTCAGTTTCGCTGGTAAACAATTGAACTTTGAAGATCCAAGGAGTAAATTATTTTTTGAATTTGTTAGATTAAAAAATGAATTAAACCCTAAATACTTTTTACTTGAAAATGTTAGGATGAAAAAAACATCTGAGAATGTTATTACAGAATACCTTGGTGTTGAACCCATCTTGATCAATTCTCATTTGGTGTCTAGTCAACATAGACGGAGATTGTATTGGACTAACATACCAGGTATTGAACAACCAATGGATATGGGGATTGAATTAAAAGATATTTTAGATAAAAATGTTGGGGGTGTTAAAATTGAGTTTGATAGTGATGGTGAATATCAGTTGACCGCCAAAAATGGTAAGACTATTAGATTAAATAATAGAGTTGAAATACCTTACACTATTTATGAGACCAGAACGGAACTTGGTAGATCAGAAAGGAAAAGAATAAGACAATTACATGGTATTGATAGTACACCAAGGACTAAAGAACATAAAGAGTATTTACCATTAAAAACTAAAAAATCTAATTGTCTTTTAACCGGAGAATCTACACTGGATTATGTAGTGGATTCTGAATTAAATTTTAGAAGTTACACTATTAATGAATTGGAAAGATTACAAACATTACCGGTAAATTATAGTAACATTGGATTGTCAAAAAATAAAATTAGAAAAATGATTGGTAATGGATGGACGGTTGATGTTATTTCTCACATTTTTAAAAATATGAGATAATTATAGTAAAAATTAGATATGGCTAGAGAATATAAAATTAGTTCAATAGAGTCTTATGAATCAGATAACTCTGGTTATATAAGAGTTGAATTCAGACTTAAAGCGGATAGTAAGAGTACTATCAGAATAATTGAAAGTGGTAGTTACGTTGAATGGGTTGAATCACTTGACAGTAATAGAGGGTACATTTCTGAAACTTGGGGATCAGAACTTTATGACGATGACTTTAGCCCTTCTTATAATGGTTTCAATTTTGATACCTGGAAAGATGATCACGAAGATGATTCTATCATAAAGAAATTTATTTATGAAAATTACACATTAAATGATTTACCAGACGCTGAGTAGTTACTCTTGAGTTGGTTTACATATTAATGTCTGTATTTCTGATAAAGCCATATCACAGAAGTCTTTCTCTGAATCCCCAGTCATACCCTTTAAACCACCACTAGTAGGAACATCTTTTAAGTTGTTTTTAACATCTCTATTATATCTCCCAATAATACCCTTTAAATTTACACTCTGTTTTGGTGTTAATTTACTATGATCTATTTTAGATAAAACTTCTGTAAGTTTATTACAAGTTAAAATATCACAAATACCATCCTCATTTTTAACTATTTGTTCTCTTAATATTCTTTTAATTAATTGTTTCATTTATCCTATTGTTTTAACTTTTAAATCAAATCTATCTTCAAACCATTTCTTAAAAGGTCCTTTCCATTTAACACCAAATAAAGTCTTTAATATATCTAAATAATCGTTATCAATATCTAAGTAGGGAGCTTTGGTTGTATTCATAATACGACCCTGACCATAATCGTCCCAATAACCAACATCATACCAATTCATTACTTGGGTAGGATCACCATATTCATCATTAACATCCCAAAGATTAAATATCATATGGTTTTGATCTTCCGTTTCAATCTCATCACCATATTCATCATCATCATATACAACTTCAAATTCAGATTTAAGATCATCTATTCTAAATATAGAATCAAATACTTGGTAGTAGATATTCAATGTTGGGTGGTTGGCGAACATACCTTTAAGGTAATATCTAAATACTTTACTAACCTCTTCATTATCAAACCCTATTTCTTTTAAGTATTTAATACCACCCATAAGGTCTTCCATTGGATTAGGGTATTTTTTAAGTAGTATAGTTATTATTTTATCTAATTGGGGTTCTGTACCCTCTTTTAGTATTCTTTTAATTAAATTTCTCATTACCATATTGGATTAGCTTTACCTCTTTGTTTTGAATATGATTTAATACCTTCCCAACCTCTTTGACCAGCCCATACCGTGTCATAAGTAATAGGGTTACTTGGACCTCTAGTTAAACCAGATTCCCATTCTTTACCTTTGGCCGATGTCTTCTCATCACCATTAGAACCAGAATCACCAGTATCAGTTGTAGAACCACCTCCACCACTACCACCAGTATCACCAGTATCACCAGTATCACCACCGGTTTCACCTTCAGCTTCGTCCAACATAATCTTTCCCATCATCTCATCACCAATTTTATTATCAATAAAAATTTCAATACAATCCGTTACTTCTTCACTATCAAAATCAAATTTTTCAATAATAAAATCTTCTACATCATAAAAAAAATCCCAATAATCATCTTTCGTATTAATTGGATATCTCATATTAAAATAGCCATCTTCATCAGAATTCTCTAAAAAAAATGTGGGTTGTCCGTTTATATTTTCATAATGACATACTGATTTTAAATATTTAGTGACTACCTCACAAATCTTACCCTCTAATTGTTCCCTTATAATATATTTTAAATCTTTCATTAGTTTACTCTATAAATATAATACGTTTCATTGTCATAATCTTGTTCATTCTCTTCGCCATCATAACCAGATAAAAGTGATCCTCTACCATCTTCACTAACGATATCTTTAATCAATTTTTGATTGTCAATGTAAATAGGTCCATTTTTAATTAACTCTTCAAGTGTATAAAAACCATGGGTATCTACAAAGTATTCAACTGGGTCTTCTAATTCACTATACATACTATCATAATATTCTTCTCTTATTTCTTCTCTCGCAACACTTATAATATCTTCCTTTTTACCGTCATAATCAATACCTTCTAATTCCCGTATTTGAGAATTAAGAGTTAATAATTCATCCTTGATTTCTTCTTGTCTTTCAAGCTCCTCATCTTCTTCTAATTCTCTTAACTCATCTTCAAGTTCTTCCACTTCAGATTCCAATTCACTTATTCTATCATTATTATCACTTTCCTCCGCATCAATCATAGATATTTCATCTTCAAGATCTTTTTCTTCAATAATATCATCATCACTCATATCGTCAACTCGATTATCAGCGTCCTCCTGAGCATAAAGATGTCTATCAGTATCTGTCATTGTAATATAATCTTTAATAAAATCTGAGTTAACTATACCCTCATCAACTAAATTCTCAGCAGCTTGTTCCGCAGCATCTTCAGCTTCAGACTCAGTACCTACCGCATACTCACCTTCAGATGTATTATAATATGTTAAACCATAGTGATTATAGTGTTCCTCTTCAATTTCACTAGGATCAATTTCTAAATGAATAGCTAAAGCTAATACTTCATTGGAAAAATCTTCCCAATGTTTATCCGTATCAGGTTCTGTTGTAACATCAAAATTACCTTCATCATCAACATTATTTTTAAATAAATAATATCCATCAATAGCCTCTTCTTTATCAAAACCAATACTAACTAAGTAGTTAATTATGTTAGTATATTCAGTATCACTATAACCCTTTTTGATTATTAATTTAACAATACCAATTTGTTCTTTAGTCCATTGATTGGTATTATCATCTTCTTTTAAAATATTTATAAATTTCATAATAATAAATATTAACCATTTTGATTTTGTTCAGTAGGAATTACAACAACCCAAATAATATTAGTGGATGAAATATTGTAAATAATCTTATAAACTAGCCAATATACCCTTTCATCACCAAAAAATACATACTCACCTTCCCTGGGTATGTGTTTAAGTTTGACATTATCCTTAATAATTTCAAATTTCTCGTTACAAAGTATAATTTTCTGATTTAAACGATTAAAAAACATAGTTTCTATTGATATTAATTTATTTTATGATTATAGTTGTAATATAATAATAAAATTTAGAAAAATAAAGACAATGGACTCAACAATCAAAAAATCATTAGATAAACAAATACAACTTGAATTAACATCACAACTTTACTACTTAAGAACCGCACTACACTGTAAATTAAATGGTTTTGAAGGATTACATAAATTTTTTAGAGACCAATCAGATGAAGAACGAACACATATGATGAAAATTTTAGATTATATGGTTGATATGGGTGTTGAACATAATTTTAAATATGATTTAGGTGAAATCTGTACAACAGATACATTTACAGAAGAATTTGATTTACTAACAGTATTTTTAGATTCTTTAGATATGGAAAAAGATGTTACTGAAAATATAGTTTCAATCGCCAATCATTCATTAGAAATTAAAGACCATAATACATATGATTTCATACAATGGTTTGTTAAAGAACAACTTGAAGAAGAAGGTAAATTTACATTACTAATTCAAAAAGCTAAGTTATTAAAAAATAATAGTGTTGGTCTTTATTTGTTGGATCAGGAATTAATGGGTAAATAACGAATGAAAAAGGGGGTTTCAATTATAATACCAACATTTCAAGTCCCAGAATATCTTTCTGAATGTATTAATTCAATTTTATCTCAAAATATTAATTTTAACTATGAGATAATAATTGGTGTAGATGGTTGTGAATCAACATTAAATCACATAAATAAAAATAGTGATTTATTTAAAAAAACTAAACCCTATTATTTTGAAGATAATTCAGGACCATTCGTTGTTAAAAACAATTTAATCGGTAAGACAAAATACCAATACATACTTTTTTTTGACTCCGATGACTTAATGAAAGATGGTATGTTACAAAATTTTTACAATGAAATAATAGATGTTGATGCCATTAGATTTAAATATGTTGAATTAGTTAATGGAACACCTAAAGGTGGTATGAAATTAGCTCACGGAGTTTTGGGTGTTAACAGAAAAATTTTTGAGAAAGTAATTGGTTATGAAAACTGGAGATGTGCTGCTGATACTGAGTTTTTAGAAAGAATGTCATTTAATAATTTCACGACTAAAACAATTGAAAATACTTCCTTTTTTAGAAGATTACACACTAAAAATTTGACTATAAAATCAGAAACTAATTTTAGTTCAAAATTAAGGAATGGTTACGTAAGTATATTGAACAAAAAAAGATCAACAAGAAGTTGGACTAATCCCCAAATAATAATAAAAGAGTGTGAAAAAATAAATTTTAATGATAAAATTTAAATTACCGGAGTTAGATTTATCACAATACAAAAAATTATATTGTGGAAAAGAAACCAGATTAGCTACTGCGACAAGTGTAAGTTTTGTTGATTATAATACTATATTAGTACCATCTTTATTAGGTAAAAAAATATATCTAATTGATATTAACAATAATAGTTTCAATATTATTGATGAAATTGATTGTGGTGTTTATATTGATTTAATTGATTTTAAAGATAACACCATTATTACCGCTAACGCTTTAAGTCCAGAACATATTGATGGTTCTATATCAATATTTAAATTAGAAAATAGAAAAATTAAATTCATTAAAGAGATAATAGTAAAGAAAAATTTAAGAGTTCATGGTTGTAGATTTATTGACAATGATAACATCATAGTTGCTAGTAACGATAAACTAAATAGTGGAATTTACTTTATAAATTTAAATACAAATGAACATACTAATTATGTTAAATTTAATGATAGAGTAAAAGATATTTTAATTAAAGATGATAAACTATTAATTATTACTTCTGAAAACGCACCAACAAAAAATGGTGAATATATTGATAATAATTCAACACTTTACATTTACGATTTACAATCAATGAAAAAATTAGGTGAATTAGTATTTGAAGGACAAGTTGATTCAATTTGTATGAATGATAATAACGGATTTATAACGGTACAAGGTAAACACTCTTTATTACATTTTGAATTAAATGGTAATGAATTAATTTACAAAAAATATATATCTGGTTTTAATTTTCCACACGGTATCGCTACAATGGATGATAAAGTTATTATCACAAATTATGGTGATAATAGTGTAGATATTTACGAACTAGAAGAACTAATTAAAGATTAAAATCCCCTTCAAACTTACCAAAAGAATCTTTATAAGATTTGGCTGTCTCATCATATTCATCTTGAGTATATTGCCAATTCCAGTATAATTTTTTATCCACTTTAAACCCATAAAATTTATGTACTTCTTTTTGGGTTTCAACTACATTCTCACCATTCCAGTTTTGTCCAACACATATGAATCCTGAATTAATATTTTTAATTATATTATCTTCTTTTAATGTGGTATGTCTATTTTCTAACCAGTTTAATCGTTCAATTAACTTTTGGTAAAAGGCGTTCGCTTGTCCCCATCTAATACTCGCGAAAAATAAAACCGCGTCAGATTCAAGTAGTTCTTTAGATACTTTCCATAATTCATCATCTGGATTATTTATACTAGCCCAACATCTATGATCACCGGTAGGGTTTTTAACCTTACTTTTCAACATAGATTCTTTAAGACCACATTTATTACCATCCTTAGTACTAACATTACCCTCACATGGGTAAATTTTCAATTTAGGGACATCCAGGATGGTTATTTTATCTCCGAGTGACTTCTTTATCGCTTTAGCTAATAATGATGATTTGGGGACTTCTTTATCACCTTCCCATCTATTTGAAGTTGTTAATAATAAAACTTTTTTCTTTGTGTCTAAAAATTCTATAGTCTTCTCTAATTTGGACATAGATTTTTTATCACCTTCCATTAGATTTATTTCACTTAATATATTAGATAACTTCATCATATTTAATATCTTTTAATCACCAATAATAATAACTTTATTACCTTCATCCCAAAGTTTCCGGTATTTTCTATTAGTTCCATCTAAAACCATAGTTCTGAATAACTGAGGATCTACACCCTTTATTTCAGTTACCTTATCAATTACAAATTTACAAAGTTCTAACACATCTTCACCCATTTGACTATAATTTCGACTATTACCCTTTCGTTTATCACATAAAATAGCTTTAGCCATTAGGATAACACCAGGACTTACATTAAATTCGTTATGTTTAACCAGATATGATATGGCAGCGTTGATAATATCATTATCTTCTTTATTAAGAATCGCTTCTCTAATTAAATTTTTAAGACTATACTTATTCATAATATTATATAAATATATTAAAAAAGAGATTATGAATCAAATGATTGAAATATCTAAAGAATATTGTAAGGAAAAACATAAAAATGTTGAAAGGAACGATAAAAAACCACATTATGAACATTCTTTTAGGGTTGGTGATATGGTCTCAAATTTAATTAAAGATGAGGATATAATTATCGCTTCATATTTACACGATATTTTTGATTCCGGATCTGGTACTGAAAAAGAAGTGTTAAATCTTTTCAATGAAAAAGTAGTTGATATCATAAAAGAATTAACTAATGATAAGGAAATGATTAAAATTAAAGGTAAATTTAAATATATGGTTGACAAAATTAATTCTATAAGTGATGAATCATTATTAATAAAACTTTGTGATCGATATGATAACCTAACCGATAGTGGTCATAAACCAAGTTATGTAATTGAAACTACTAAGTTAATTAAATTAATTAATAGACCATTAACTGATACACATAAAAAAATAATTAACTTAATAAATTCGGTCACTAATAATTAGGGTCACGATTACCCAAATGTATACGATTGGGGTATTGGGGTATCACTATTCTATTAAGTTCTTCAAGTAATTCTAGTCTTGTATCTGGATTTAAGGGTCTTATTGGCTCTGGTCCTGCTTCTACTTCCTCATTAAGATCATTTAATAACTCTTCAATATCAACTATACCATATGGATCGGCTCTATCAAAGTTACCAATATTTTGAAATATGTTAACCGGTAAATCTCCCATACTTGAAGTACCTTCAAATATAGCCCCAAATCTATTAGCCATTTTCACACCACATTTTAGTTTAACGTCATCTGAACTAGATTTTAAACTATTAGATAAGAAAACTTTATTTTCATCTAATTTATTTAATATCTCATTTGATTTTAACATCCAAAAACGATGATTTAAAAAGTTTATCAAATAAGCTCCCAGTGTCTTATGTCTTCCAACCGCTGGTACATTATTAATACCTAATATGGTTTTAAAAGTGAATCCTAAATCATTATGTGTTAACTCTAACCCAGAATAATTGTTTTCAGTTTCAATAAGAAATAATTTAGTTTGATTACGTTTTATTTTTTTATCGTAGTTTTGGGCTGGGTTAGCCATACAATTATGTAATTTTTTACTGGCGAATAATAAATCATATTCTGTAACTAACTCATAAACATTTGAACCATATTCAAAATCTTTTAAATCTAATGGTGTTGTTAATAATTTAGACCTCTTAATTTTTTCATCTTCAAATATGGAACTTAAATATTTATTATCCATCAGTTTACTTTTAGTTATACCGGTAGGAGATTCATTAACATTATTAATAACCATTTCAATGAATAACACATTATCTTTACAAATAATTTTTTTCATCCTACTAAAAAAATCTAAAGCTTCTTGTAGATTTAATTTACCCTTAACAATACAATCAATTAAAATTTGATTATTATGAACTATCTTATTAAACTCTTCAATATTTTTTTCATTAAAATCACATTTATGAAATCCTTCTATAGAAAAGAAAAAATGTTTACTTCTATCATCAGATAATATTAATTCCGCTTTCCTAATTTCACTTTTACTGGAACGTTCAAATACATTCCAAATCTTTTTTAGTGAAATTGGTCCACGACAACTATTAGGTATAAAATCTAAGTATGTTTCCCCTTTACCATATTTTTTAGGATAAAAAGCGTATAAATTATGTAACATAGTCCATCTACCTACCAATTCATTTGGTATCATAGCGTCTGGTCCATTTACACTAATAAAAGATCTTCTCTTGGCCTCAGTGTAACTTAGTAGTTCAAAATATTCTGAGATAACATCTTTATATTTATTGTATAAGTCTTTATATTTTTCACTAAAAAAATTACCAAACACATTACCCATACCACTTTTAAATGGGTTATCAAATAAATGGTAAACTTGAGATAAAAAATTCATTTCTTTTTCAATATTCAAGTAAACATTTAATTCTTCCTTCTTTTTTAATAACCTCAATGATGTATGACAAGGTGTATATGGGTTTGAAACCATTAATTGTCTGGTTGTTAAAAACTCTTCAAAATCTTTTGTATATAAAAGTTTTTTGTTACTCAAGTCAATACCAATCATACAACAGTTAATATCAAATCCTTTTAAAACAAAAGAAAAATCAGTTACATCATAGCTATCACCAACTTTATTAATAAAAACATTATTGAAGATACCTTCCCGATCTGTATCAATAATTTTATAAGACATATGTCTACTATCCAAACTCATCAATTCAGAATAAGGTCCCACATATACGTTAGTCTCAGTATTCCTATTACTAGTGTTATCGGTATTTGGCACATTTGTTTCATAGAACACATCTATATCATTGATGGGATAATCTTTACCATCAATCATTGATAAAATAACATTACAGATCGCACCACCGGCTATGAAACCAGTTTTTGGTAATCTTACAACATTTTTTTCCGGTTCAACTAAACTTTTATGATATGTTTTAACTAGGGCTGGTTTTACACCAGTCATACTCATTAATTTATTTAAAATCTTATCTACGATTAATTCTTCTTTTAGTATACTCATAACTTATATATTATTATTTAAAAGTGATTTAAAAATGTGTGCGATTACATCTACAGTCCATCCATTACCCAACATTTTGTATCGTTGTGTTTTAGAAACACAATCTGTATAATTAATATCAACTCCTTGTAGTCGTTCACATTCATTTGGTGTTAACATTCTATGTTTACTTCTATCCTCATCTAAAAAACCTTCCCCAGTACTTACGGTTGGTCTTCCACTACCCCTAATACCTTTCCAGTAAGTCGCGGTTAATGTATTAAAAATTTTCTTACGTTTAAATACCCGATCAACACCACAACTTGAAGGAAACCCATCACCATCAATATAATCTAAAACATTATATTCAACTTGTTCCGGTTGTTCAATCCCTGGGATGTTTGTCCAGTATAATCTTCTTCTGGCTTGTGGGACAAACTTAGAACTAACTATCTCAATTGGTTTAACACCCATAGCTTCAGTGATCACATCTTCCCACTCTTTTTTCATTATCACATTCTCTAATAAGAAATATCTTGGTTTTACTTCATTAAGAACTCTAACAAATTCCCAAAATAGTTTACTACTACCATCAAAACCGGTATTATTACCAGCCCTTGAAAAACTTTGACAAGGACTACCACCAAATAATAGATCTATTTTTGGTAAAGATTCAGTTTTTAACTCAGTGATACTTCCTAATTGTATAGTGTTAGGGAAATTCTTTTGTGTAACTTGAATCCCATACTTATCAATTTCAGAAGCGAAATAATTTTCATACTTAATACCAACTCTATTCAGAGCTATTTGTCCACAAGACATTCCATCGAATAATGATAATACATTCATTTAGTTTTAGTTTAGCGGTTATTAACTATTAAAAATATCATATATATTTAACACTTCAAATTCAATAAGATCTTTTAATTTAAGACCATGTTGATCGGTAAAAACTAATTCATTATTCACCTCACCAATAAGTTTATCACCCTCAATTAATTTTACTTCAACCCAAAATCTTTCTTTACCCTCTACACAGACTTTTACGAAAGTATTAGGTTTTATTAATCTTATCTCATCATCACTAGGGATTGAGAATGTGTCAGGACACTTTTGAGACATATCATAAGCGTCAACAAGGTTTGGTTTTTTAATGTTAGTCATGTTCATTTTTTTATGGGTTATTTATTAATCATTAAATATTTTTTAAGTCCAAGTGTTTCTATCATCTTAGAACCAGTAATAAACGATTTATTTACATCTTCTACCACAACATATTCCTTTACTGAATGTTGTCTATAGTAACCACTGAATAATACTGAACAACAGAAGTCAAATTTTTTCTTAAGTTGTACCACATCAGTGTATGGATCATAACTAAAATTAGTCACATTAGATTCAGTTAATAAAGGTGTTACGGCTGAACCAAACTCTTCATTCCATAACTTAACTCCATTACACGAAACACTAAACCAATTATTGGTGGGTGCGTCAAATTGTATAGCGTAACCAACATTTTCAAAGAATTTAGGATCAGCTTCTTTAGAACCAATCATACCAATCTCTTCTTGAACGAAGAAAGCGGCCTTTAATTGGTTTTTAGTTAATAACATTTCAAGACAAAGATAAACACCACATTTATCATCACCACCAATACCGGTCTCACCATTAGTGATAGGGTTTATAGCGGTTAAAACTGTTTTATCGTTAAGTAAAGTTGAAACTATGGTTAAATCCATCTCTTTTACAATCAATTCAGCCTGATCGGTATGGACAGTATCTGTATGAGCCACAACACAGGGATAAAATTCTCCCTCACCAAGTTCACCTTTAGTTACATAGATATTACCCATATGATCTTCATAATGTTCTAAATCATTATTAACACAAAAATCTACAATGTATTTACGAACTAATTGTTCTTTACCATAATAACTTGGTATAGATAACACTTTTTTTAATATAACTTCATTTATCATAAAACAAAATTACAAATAATATTTTAAATAAACAAATCTTTTATTTATTTTATAGTTTTTAGTGTTATATTTATTAATGATACCAATAACAATAAAATTAATAAATTAATCTCATGTGTGGATGTAAAAAAAAGGGTACTACTACAACAACTGGTGGTAATGGTAAATAAGAATTTACCGGTAACTTAAAAACCCATTATTTTAATATAGATAATGGGTTTTTTTATTATACTTCATTTAATTCTTCTAAATCCCAATCAGTAGTTTCAGTATCATCATATATCATTTCTTCTTCATCAAAAAGTTATTCTCTAACATATTCAGGAATAATTTTATCAATCACTTCAAAAATTTTTCTTAAATTAACTCTATTAGTTTCTTCAATTAGTATTTTTTTAATTATATTTTTCATTTTTTAAGTTTTTGTATTTTACCCTTAATTTTTGTATATTAACATAAGTTTTCAAAATCTTATATTCTTCACTTTCTTTTGTTAAATTGTATTTCTTTATAAATAAATATATGTTTAAAATAGAATCTTTCAACTCATAAGTACTTTTACAACCACTTATCTTTATTTTTAACCCTTCAAATTCAATTTTTTTATCTTCCTCAATATTAAATACATTAGATTTAAACCCCATCAGAGATTTCAGTTTCATTAGTATGTCTTGAATAAACTTCATTAAATTTTTTAAGTTTTAATTCAAGGTCACCAGTACCTTTTATTACCCTATGTATTCTATTTTTTTCTATAAAAATAGGTTTATTAAATTCTTGTGGTAACTCATCATCTAATTGAATTAACCAATCATTTTCATTTAATGGTACTACTAAACGATCTTCATCATCCCAATGCCATTTCAACTCCTCATTCAACAAATTTTTAGAAAACTTTCTATAATACCAACTATTTTTTATCTCTTCTTTAAAGGGTAGTTCTTCCATTATCATATATTTTTACTACCAACTGTTTGAGGAAGAAAGTTTTAACTGGGTTGCGTATCTCCCAAGATTACAACTCCAGTACCCTGCGGTAGTTTTATCTTTCTTTTGACTACATTTATGTCTAGCTCTAAATGATTTAGCCGCTTTAGGGTTATTATTTTTTACCCTTAAGTTAGGATCACCAAATGTAACTTTCTTAATACCCCCACCAGGAGTTTTAACATAAACAGCGAATTTTTTTGGTCCACCTGGAGTTCTAAAAGGTTTATTTAAATTTACCTTCTTACCTCTATGTTCAGCTTCATCTAATAGTTCTGTATCTAAAAATGGTACATCTAATAATACTTCTTCATTTTCGTACAATCCAATTTCACCCACATCACTACCTAATAATTCTAAATCTTCTTCACCAACTTCTATTAACCCCTCACTAACCAATTCTCTACATTCATCAATTAAGTTTAACCAAGATTTAGAACCCATTCTAAAGACACTCTCATGAATGGTAATTTCATTATCAATATGGTGTTTTAACCCCTTACTTATAGGTGTGTTTGTTTTAACAACAATCCTATCTTCTAATCTTTCTAAAGATTCTTTAATTAATTGTTTAATCATCTTATTTATACTATTATTTGTTATTTTCTTTCATCTGGTCTTTTATAACCCTTACATTGTGATGGTGTTGGTCTACAACGAGGGTACTTAGATCTTTTTTCACCTTCTTGTCTACCACACGACTTACATTTTTTCCTACCGGTTTCCTTATCAGTTTTACAAGTATTACAATCAACCCAACCTTTAGATTTACCAGAACCACCTTGTCTATCAAACCATCCTTTTAATCCCCTATCTTTTTCAAGAGAAAAATCTTTCTTTTCGTCTAAAAATGAGGTTTCCTTAACAGTCTTCTTACCATAGTTAATTTCATAATCATCATCATCTGGACACATATTAGTTTTTTTACCACTTGGACTAATATGTTCTGGACATGTATTCTCCTTAATACTTTCATTTTTCCAAATCTTACCTTGTCTACATTTAACAACAGCTCCGGAAGCGTAAGCTGATGGCCACACATCGTATTTCCTTTTGGCGATACGTGTACAACGATCATTCTTTTTCTTCTTTTTACCTTCATCTAATGAAACATAATCCATTAGTTTTTCGTATTGTGATTCGGTAATTATTAATTTCATAAAACTATTTGTAGTTGTTTAAAAAATTATGTACTTCTTCCAAATCATCTTTTGATGTGGCGATATGATCTACAGCCCAACTATGTCCATCACTTAAAACTTGATCTACAGCGTAAATATCCATCTCAAGGATAGTATCAATTTGTTTTCTCATTTGTTTTAAATTAGAAAAAAACATATAATTATTAAGATCATCATTATGAGATTCTTTTAAAATTTTTTTAATAATATTTTTCATTTCTCAGTATTTTAATATAAATAGTTTATTATCAAAGAAAAATTACATATATTTATATTATGGAAAGATTAAAAAAACCCCTCATTTTTGTCGGAGATATTCACGGTAACTTTAACCACCTTAAATGGTATATAACCACATATAAAATAAGTGATTGTACTATATGTCAAGTTGGTGACTTTGGTGTTGGTTTTATAGAAAAATTTAATGATATGACCAATTTAGGTCTTTTAAATAACTTTCTAAAGGAACATAACATTAATATGATGGTATGGAGAGGGAATCATGATGATCCAGACTTTTTTGATGGTCATTTGGAAAATCATTTTGATAATTTACATTTATTACCAGATTACAGTGTAATTGATGTTGATGGTGTAAAAATACTGGGTATTGGTGGTGCGGTAAGTGTTGATCGTAGACCTCGTATGAGAGAAGAACTTATGTACGCCAAAAGTAACTTAGATAGAAAATTACATTGGTATGATGAAGGTTTTGTATTAAATGAAGAAAAACTTAAATCTATTGAAGGTATTGATATTTTAGTTACCCACACAACAATGGACTTTTGTCATCCGGTAAATAAAACTGGTTTTGGTTATTTAGTAGAACAATTCGCCCAGGATGATAGTAAACTTAAGACCGATTTAAGGAATGAAAGGGAAGAGGTTACTAAAATGTGGAATATATTATTAGAGAAGAATAAACCTGATTACCATTTTTTTGGTCATTTCCACGATAGTTGGACATCAAATATTGATGGTGTTAATCATAGACTTTTAGGTATTAATGAATTTTTTGAATATAAGAATTGGAAAGATTATAACCCTGATTGGGAAAATGAAATAAAATAAAGAAGGGGAATTTAATCCCCTTTTTTTATTTACTACCCATTCCTGGGGGTATTGTTCTAATTCTTCTTTCATCTAAAGGCCAATCTTCATTAAACCTTTCAAAAGCTTCTTTGTAATCTTCTCTATATAACCTATATCTATCAGTTACCATGTCAACTAAATCTCTAAATGGACCAAAAGTCATTCCACCTTTATAACCACTTTCTTTAATAGTTCCTTCTTTAAGTATTTTTTTAACCAATCCTTCTAAATCAGATTCTGTAAGTTTTATAGTTTTTTTCATATTAATATTTTAATATAAATATACTTATTTTAAAAAACAGTTAAAATTTCTTTTATTTGTACCTCACTTAATAACCCAGTCTTTGATACCACTTCCTTACCACCGGAAAATCCTTTAATCGTTGGTATTGATCTAATACCTAATGAGGCGGCCATCTCACCATTCTTTTCAACATCCATAATATACATTTGTATATCAGAACCACTATTTTTAGTTTCCTCCGATACTTTTAAATAAACTGGTTTCATAGTGGTACACGGCATACACCACGGGGCGTAGAAGTCTACCACCACTTTTTCATTGTTATTGATTTTTTCCTTTAATTCTTCAGTAGTTAATTCCATAATTTACACATTTTTCCATCTTCTGTTATTTTTTAAATCATATAGAAAGCTTTCCGTTACCTGTGGGTAAACAAATTTTAAATCTTTAACTTTATGACCTTCTTTAAATTTATTCTTAATTTCTGTCACCAATTCTACCCCATATTTTGATTTATTCTGTGATGATAAAGTAATTTTTTTTATTTTTTTTTCTCTTTGTTTAAGTGTTAAATTTTTCCAATTTTTTTTAGCGGTAATTTTTCGTTTCTTTTTTTCTATATTAGAGTTTTTACCATAAATATCATCATAAGTTTTACCCTTATGTGAATTACCAGTTAATAATGATGATGAGATTTTTTTTCTAACACTTTTGGAATGTTTATAACCTGTACAACCTTCACCACCAATAGTACTATTTAAACCAGTCTTAAAAGAATCATATTTTTTAATAAAATATTTTTCTTTTTCATACATCTCATTTAATTCACATTTAGTTAACAATTTAATTTTAAAATTCTCCATACCATACTTCCTAATGGAGTTACAGAATTTAGTTTTTGATGTACCATTCACACATCGGTTAAAATGTTCTTTACCTCGTTCTTTAACGGGTTTAGTGGTACAACCAATGTAATTTTTATTATTAATAACATTACTAATCTTATATATACTACCTTTCAACATAGACAATTTTAAGTTTAATAAAATA
>B570J14230_10000127_pt1 | contig 26486 bp, 27 predicted proteins | sample LakMenepilimnion_3_FD_14230 | JGI IMG/M metagenome (IMG submission 14230) | reverse complement strand
CGTGGATCTGGCGAAGATGTTGCAACAGAACATGGCATTCATAGCGTTGCTGGAATTCGGTTAGATATCGGAAAGCACCAAGTAACAGTCAATGGGACACAAATTTCTTTGCCTCTTAAAGAGTTTGAGCTACTGGAGTTTTTGATGCGAAACTCTGGTCGTGTATTGACTCGCTCGCAATTAATTGATCGTATTTGGGGTGGGGACTACTACGGAGATACAAAAACTCTAGATGTTCATATCAAGCGTCTTCGGTCAAAGATTGAGGCTGATCCGGCCAATCCAGTTTTGATTCAAACTATTCGTGGCCTTGGCTACAAATTAGAAAGCAATTAACTTAAACGTTTAATTCGTGCTTTCGCCGCAGACATTGCAGGTGGCTCTGAACCTAGTATTGCAAAGAAAATATCTAAAGCCGATACGAGATATCTTTAGCCAGATTCTAGATTTTTTCTTCAAACCTAAAAGTGTGAGCTCTCTAGGATCCAAGGTTGCTATCGCAGCATTTGCTATTAATTTATAAAAGTATTTGCCAGCACCATCAAAGGGGGGATTCAAAATAAAATTGACTACTTCTTCCGTCCGATCCGCGTGGCGAAGATCGTTATCCCTAAAATCATCAAGGGTGGCTTCTAACTCAGCAACAGTTTGTGGCGCAGTCACCAGCCCCAAAGGAATCGAGCTTCTACTCCATTCACGCACATATGCATCGGCGCCCTTATCGATTGGATAACCAAGTGCCAGATGTGCCTTTAAAAATGAGTCAGTAAAAGCGCAGTGCACCCATAGTAAAAATCGAGGATCCTTGGCCTGATAGTTTTTTACTTGGTTATTTTTATCTTCAAACTCTCCCTTAACGCGATCATGCATTGCATTGACTCGTGCGGCTTCTTTTTCAATTACTTCTGTTGCTGCAAATGTTGTCACAGTCAACCATCTGGTAGTTCCTGCAAGTCTGCCTAAGGGATCACTTTCATATCGTGAATGTTCTGCCACTCCAGATAAGGGTGCTGGGTGTGCGGCCTGTAGTAATAATGCACGCACTCCCCCAACTAATGTTGCGATGCTTCCGTGAACCTGCCACACGGCGCTATCTGGCCCAAATAATCCAATGTCGTTACCTGTTTCTATTGTGGCAACCCAATCAGGCCGACCATCTTTTGAACCTGAAACATTTTCACGGAACTTGTCGGCAAGTGGTTTTGTTAAACGAGAATTAAGAATTAATCACTCCCGTTGATAGAAGTATCAGTAAGGTCGAACCAAGTGCAATGCGATAGACAATAAAAGGCATAAAGCTTTTAGTCATAACAAATCCAATAAGCCAGGCGATAACAAGATATCCGACGACAAATGCAATTGCGGTAGCTGCCAAGGTGTGTGAGAGTGAAAAAACGCTTGTGCTTACATCCTCAGTTAACCCTTGGCTTAGTTGATAAAAACCACTGCCAAAGACAGCTGGTATTGCTAACAAAAATGAGTAACGCAGCGCAGCCTCACGTGAATATCCAAGTGCTCGACCCATTGCAATGGTTGCACCTGATCGTGAGACCCCCGGAATAAGTGCCATGGCCTGTGCAACTCCGTAATACAAACCATGCTTATTTGAGAGCGCTTCAAGTGTTCTTTGGGAGCTACCGAACTTGTCTGCAATTCCCAGAATTATTCCAAAAACAATCAAGACAGTTGCGATAAGCCAAAGGGAGCGCAAATCATTTTCAATAATGTGTCGACCAAAATATCCCAATACAACAATTGGAACTGAACCGATGATAATCAGCCAACCCATACGAGATGCTTGTTTTTCTTCCGGCAATAGTTGGTTCGATTTGTTTAGGGATCTAAACCAAGCACGAACTATTGCGGCGATGTCTTTGCGGAAAAAAATAAGAACTGCAAGCTCGGTTCCAATTTGGGTTATGGCAGTAAAGCGAGCGCCAGGATCTTGAGCCTTATCCATGAACTCACCGGCGATACGAATATGTGCACTGGATGAAATAGGTAAAAACTCCGTCAGGCCTTGAATGATGCCTAGAAAAATTGCTTCAAACAAAACTTTCTCCTGACGAAGTCGTTACGGCTAATTGTATTGATTATTTGGATTGACTGGGTGAATTCTGCGCGTTGCAGAACAATTAAGAGATGCTCTTCAGCTGTTCAAGATGAGCGCCAATATGTCCACCACAAGATTTAACCCATGAAGTTAAATGAACCGGCCCTTTCTCAGGATGCACAGAAGTTCTATTCCAATCATCGGCTGAAGCATTTTTCAAAATCTCAAAATTCATGTTGTGAGTTGCCTCAAAAGATGCGATTGAGAGTACGACGCTTCTTTTGTCGTAGTGCAAACCATCAGGAAATTTCTCTTCATCAAAGAGCACAATGTTTGGATTATCCTCCGATAAAGTTTTTGCAAAACGTGCTCCAAACTGAATCTCTGAATCTGCCATGTGGTGAATAACAAATGCAGGTGACCACTCACCATCTGATGGGGATTGAGTGAGTTTTTCTGTTGGAGTTGCCTTAGCTGCCTTTATGAAGGCCTGTGCGTTTTGAGAGTATGTTTCAAGAAGTTCCTGTGGGTTCATAGGCCAATCCTACATTCCTAATTCAGGAAGATAAATAGAGGAAAAGTCATAGATAATAGGCGCAAGGCAAGTCACTATGTTAGAAAGGAACCAACCATGTCCCAAACACCTGTAGAGCAACTAGGAATTAAAGGAACAGATTTCGTGATGTTCAGTACCAACTGGTGTGGCTACTGCAAGCGACTTAAGAGTCAGTTAAATGAATCTGGTGTGGAATTCCGAGAAGTAAACGTTGAAGAAGAGATCGAATTTGCTCCATTTGTTGAGTTAGTCAACGGCGGTAATCGTGTTGTTCCAACGCTGCTGTTTTCAGATGGTTCTTCCCTAACTAACCCTTCAGTGATAGCAGTTAAAGAAAAGATTGCATCACTTTCATAACGGCCTTTGAAAACTACCTTTTGCAGATAGTTGCTACTGCAATTCTTCTTAGGTAAAGATTTTCAATAGCGCGCTTATTGGCTTTCCAACTTCTGCTGGATGTCGAAACTTTAGACGCGGGTTTATTGAATAGCTATTGCGCCGTCCTATCTTTGAAATATTTACATAGCCAGACTCTTCAAGGTCGGCCAAAATTGCTTGCGCACTTCTCTCTGTTATTCCCACAGAGCTAGCGATATCTCGAATACGCGCATCTGGATCACGACTTAAGTGAATCAGGACATGTCCATGATTGGACAGAAATGTCCACTCACGAAACTGCTGCGCCGCCTTTGCCATAGGCTGATAATACACGTATTTTGACACATGAATTGTATTTCAGGTATCTTTAAGGCACGAGAAGGGGGCACCATGCAAAGCTCATTAGAGTTGGCAGTTAACAATCTGACCTCAGTAGCTGTTTTGTTGTTTGCCCTTGGTTTCTTTTCCTCTCGAATAAACAGTGACGTACGGATGCCTGAGTCTGTCTACCAATTCATTTCGGTCTTCCTTTTATTTGGAATTGGCCTAAAAGGTGGGCACGCTCTTAAAGATGTAACTTTTTCAGAATTTATTGCTCCCTCGATTGCGACCATAGTTCTCGGTTCAACAATTCCATTCCTAGCCTTTTATGTTTTGGTTTTTGTTAGAAAGTTAAATCAATCTGACCGTGGCGCTATTGCCGCTCATTATGGATCTACCTCACTAGTTACCTTTACTGCGGCCCTTTTTTTCTTAGAGGGCTCTGGAATAAAAGTCGAGGGCTATGCCACCGCGCTTCTTACCATTATGGAGATTCCAGGGATCATTATGGGTATCTATCTTGGAACAAGACACCGAGATACCAAAGTCGCATGGAATGTGACAATGCGAGAAGTTCTTGCAGGAAAAACAGTGGTACTTCTAGTTGGTGGACTGATGATCGGTGCGGTCACAACTGATTCTGGATATGAAACAGTAACTCCATTCTTCATCAATCTTCAAAGTGGATTTCTCGCTCTTTTCTTATTACACCTTGGATATTTAGCAGGTACAAATTGGAATGAGATCAAACACGTTGGTTTTCAAATGAGTGTCTTTGCAATCCTTTTCCCGATCCTTATGGCGGTATTGGGAATGTTCGTTGCCAACTTCGTAGGTCTTTCTTTAGGTGGAACAGTGATGCTGGGGGTCCTGTGTGCAAGTGCGTCTTATATCGCCGCACCTGCAGCTGTTGCAGTTGCACTACCCGAGGCAAAGGCATCGCTGGCGTTGGTCTCTAGCATTGGGGTTACATTCCCATTTAATTTAATTATTGGTATCCCTTTGTATCTTCAAATCGCTCGAATGATTCAGGGCTAGGCACAGAAAATATTGTGCTTACACTTGTGGCATCGGCATAACGCTGCCAAGAGTTCCGTACTTACCCCCACCAAGTCTAAGTAGAGGGTCAACTTTTTCAGGGTCAATCACGATTCGATCTTTCTCATCTTTGCTTACCGCTTCATCTGCGACCCAAATTTTAGATATCTTCGCAAAGATTAAAATCTGACTACTTTCCTCGATTTTTACCTCTTTTGAAAGCGTGCAGGCAAAGTTAATTCTGCATCCGTCAATTAACGGTGTAGGCCATTGCCAGGAAGTTACAGAGATACCAAATTGTGTAATTTCACTAACGCCGTGGTCTAGGGAAATTGCACTCTGTTGAACGTGCTTGACTTGATGTTGGTTTGCAATACCAATCGTAAAAGATGAGTTTTTCCGGATATTAACCAAAGTATCTTTTGCTTTACCAGACACATCCCAGCTACCAACAGAAAACATGACCATTGGTGGATCTGAAGCGATTCCATTAAAAAATGAGAATGGAGCCAAATTCCATCGCGCATCACCTGGCAAAGAGTTATCGGTCAAAACCCATGCAATTGGACGCGGAATTATCGTCTGAGTCAGTAGCGCATATCTCTGACTCTCACTTAATGGCCCAAGTTCAATTTCCATGCATTAATTCAAGCACACGTTTTGCTGTGGTGGGTTGATAAGTCATGAACTATCTAGTCACAGATTCTTTTGCTATTGCTGACTTTCACGATAGAAGTTAAACTTATAGAAAATTAGGAGCCAAAACTGATGTCTAAGGTACTGACCCCCATTGAAATTGGCGGGGTAAGAATCAAAAACCGTGTATTTCTTCCGGGACACACAACAAATTTTGGCATTAACAATTTACCCACGGATAGAAATGCTGCATATCTTTCTGCGAGAGCAGCAGGTGGCACAGGATTAATCATCACCGAAGCAATTCGTGTGCATCCAACAAGTGCCGGTCGAAGTTCAACACTTGGTTCTTCGGATGACTCATGCATTCCAAGTTTTCGAAAACTAACCGAAGCAGTTCATAGTAATGGCGCTGCCATCTTTGCCCAGATCATGCATGCAGGCCGCCAAGCCAATGGAGATGCAACACATACAGCTGCTTGGTCTGCATCTGCAATTTCCTGGACAAAGGGTGGGCAAACACCGCACGTAATGAGCCAGTCAGATATTGCCACCATGGTTAAGGCATTTGGTGACTCTGCTGTTCGTATGAAATCTGCAGGCTTTGATGGACTAGAAGTTCACTTGGGTCACGGACACTTGATCCAACAGTTTCTATCTCCAGCTAGTAATTCAAGACAAGATAAATACGGCGGTTCACTAGAAAACAGAATGCGCTTTGCGGTTGAAGTTCTCAGCGAAATCTTTTCCAGAGTCCCTGGCATGGCAGTTGGGGTGCGCTTTAGCGCAGATGAATTTATGCCAGGTGGGTTAGACCCACAACACATGCTTGAAATAATTGAAAAACTAAGTGGGTTGTTTGACCTGAACTTTATACATGTAAGTCATTCGGCATATCACGGCTCATTTACAATTGCCACGCAGATAGCCGACATGAGTTTTCCTCATGCACCATATCGAAGCCATGCAAAACTATTTAAAGATGCCTTTCCTAAGATTCCACTTTTAGCAGTCTGTCGATTAGACACAGTTTCTCAGGCAAGTGAACTCATCGATTCTGGTGAGGCTGACATGGTTGGTCTGGCACGACCACAAATTGCAGATCCAGAGATTGTAAATAAGTTTGCAAATGATAGAAATAGCGAAGTCAGATCCTGTATTGCCTGTAATCAAGAATGTATTGGTCGCGTAGAAAAGAATTTACCAATTTCATGTGTTGTAAACCCAGAAGTTGGAGCCGAAAAGAAATGGATAGAAATTCGAAAGGCCAAGCAGGCAAAAAAATCAGTACTAGTTGTTGGTGGCGGTCCGGCAGGAATGAGTGCGGCGTTTTCTAGCCATGTAGCTGGCCACTCCGTTACCTTGGTTGAAGCAAGCGCCCAATTAGGTGGGCAAGCATTATTGGCAAGTACTCTGGCAAAAAGAGATCGATTTGAACTTTTAGTATCAGAGTTATCCGAGAAAGTCTCACAGTCAGGAATTACTCTAAAGCTCAATACTAAAATCTCTGATTCATCGGAAATTCTCAATGATTTTGACGAAATAATTGTTGCAACAGGTGCAAACTTTGAAGCTAGAAACTTTGGTAGTGGCGTTCCAGTTATCGCAGCAGATGTAGCAATCAAAGAATTAGCCAACAAGAAATCTGAAATAAAAGAAGAGATTGTTATTGTTGATGATCAAGGGACCTGGATTGCCGCTTCAATTGCAGAGCAATTAGCATCTAATGGTTACAGAATTCACGTTGTCTCACCGACTGCATCTTTGTTTAGCCAGATCACTACGTATTCAAAGTTGGCATTGATTCCAAGACTTAAATCGCTAGGAGTTCTAATGTATCTAGCCAGTGAAGTTACGGTTGAAGGTAAGAATTGCGTGATTACAAATACTTTAAATGGAGAGAAAACTGAAGTATCGCAAACATCAATGGTCATCGACTGTGGACCGCGCCTTGCAAACGATGTTCTCTACCAACAAGCCCCATTGGCTCAATCTGGACGCATTCACGTGATTGGGGATGCACTTTCACCTAGAACTGTTGCCGAGGCCACATTTGAGGGCCATGCCATAGGGGCGTTTTTAGATTTAGATTTAGCAGTGAGTACTCTTGGTGGTGATTGATAGATCTCGTTTTGTACGTGATTAACGAAAAACAAATGAGCAGTAACTAAGGCAGCACAAAGGCGAAAAAGGGGATGACATGGATGCAGCAGCATTAGTCGATAAGTTTCTTCAATTTGGTGAAGATCGAAATATTGAGCAGATGCAAGCCATGATGGCGCCAAAGAGCAAAATTGAATTCCCTGGTGGAAAGCTTTTTAGTTCACAATCTGAAATGGTTGCAAATGCCAAGGGCAGATACTTATGGATCAAAAAACACAGAGACCGCTACTTTGTAGGTGTTAACGGGGATCAAACCACAGTTACATCCATTGGTACTTTGTATGGTGAGAATTTAGCTGGAATTCCTTTTGAAGGAATTAGATATGTCGATGTATTTGTCATCGAAAATGGATTAATCACAGAACAAATGGTTTGGAATGACTTATGTGAGTCCGGAGTATTAGAAGTTGCTTAATCTCAATCAAATAGGGAGTATTTAATTCATGGTTCAAGCACTTCAAGACATTAAAGTTATTGATATTGCCACACTTTTTGCAGGACCAATGGCTGCAACAATGCTGGCCGATTTTGGTGCAGAGGTAATTAAAATTGAGCACCCAAAAAATGGTGATCCTGTGCGTACTCACGGTTCAAGCAAAAATGGTGTTGGACTGTGGTGGAAGATGCTTGCTCGAAACAAGAAATCTTTAACTCTTTATCTTGGTTCACCAGAAGGTCAAGAAATTTTTAAGACTCTCATAAAAGATGCAGATGTTGTCATTGAAAACTTTCGACCAGGTACTTTGGAAAAGTGGGGACTTGGATACGAGGAACTAGTAAAGATAAATCCACGGTTAGTACTTGCACGAGTAACAGGTTTTGGTCAGATTGGACCGTATTCAAAGCGACCTGGTTTTGGAACATTAGCTGAAGCGATGAGTGGATTTGCTTCAATTACAGGTACATCCGATGGTCCCCCAACTTTGCCACCTTTTGGATTAGCAGATGGAATCTCTGCACTTACTGCCGCCTTTGCAATCATGACTGCTCTGCACGCGCGAGATATCACGGGCAAGGGTCAGGTCATCGATTTAGCAATCATTGAACCGATTCTCACAGTTCTTGGACCACAAGTAATTGCATACGATCAACTAGGTGAGATTCAACAGCGTCGAGGAAATAGATCTAGTAACAATGCTCCTCGTAATACATATGTAACTTCTGACGGTAAATGGGTAGCTATATCAACAAGTGCGCAGGCAATTGCTGAGCGCGTCATGCATCTTGTTGGACGTGGAGAGTTAGTAAATGAACCTTGGTTTGCAAGTGGCGCAGAACGTGCAAAACATGCAGATGAGTTAGATGATGCAGTTGGTGGCTGGATAAAGCAGCGCACACGTGATGAGGTGATACGAGAATTTGAATTAGCAGAGGCAGCTGTTGCACCGATTTATGACATCACCGACATCTTTAAAGATGAGCAGTTTGCAGCTTTAGAGACGATAAAGACAATTGAGGATGAAGAGCTGGGTCCAATAAAGATTCAGAATGTGCTTTTCCGATTGTCAGATACCCCTGGAGAGATCAAAACTTCAGGGCCAAAACTTGGAAAACACACGGTAGAGATTCTCAAAAAGAGCGGTCTAAGTGATGAACAGATCGCAGACTTAAAAGCCAAGGGTATTATTTAGTATGGCCGAAACGCAGTTCTTTAGAAGCTTTCTCTACGCACCTGCAAGCAAGCCCGAATTAGTAGAAAAGGCATTTAACTCTCAGGCAGATTGCATAGTTATTGATCTTGAAGATGCTGTCCATCATGACAAAAAAGATGAAGCTCGCAAATTTGTAGTTGATTTCTTATCACAACCTTCCCCAAAACCCTTTTTGGTTCGCATCAATGATTTAAATGGGCCCTGGGGTGTGGCCGACTTAGAAAGCATAAGTAGTCCCAACTTATTTGGAATCAGAATTCCAAAGGTTTCTTCTGTAGAAACTGTGAAAAAAGCATCAAAGATTTTGGATTCAAAAAAGTCCAATGCTCAAATTCATCTTTTGATCGAATCCGCTCTGGGAGTAGTCAGGGCATTTGAATTATCATCCTGTGATCCAAAAGTTGCTGGCATTTCACTGGGTGAGGCTGATTTGCGATCGGATTTGCGAGCTACTATCGATGATGCATTAGCTTTTTCTCGGCTTTCAATTTTAGTTGCATCAAGGGCTGCAGGATTAAAACAACCATCACAATCTGTTTATGCCAACACCAAGGATTTAAAGGGTCTGGAGGAATCAACTATCCAGGCTAAGGCAACAGGATTTTTTGGGCGTTCAGTCATCCACCCAAGCCACATTGAGATTGTAAACATGATTTATACGCCAACAAAAGATGAAGCAGATAAGGCAAAAGAATTCCTAGACCTCTATGACAAAATGCAGGCATCCGGAAATAGCGTGATGGCTTTGCCAAATGGCGAAATGATTGACCCTGCAAATATTCATTACGCTAAATTTCAATTAAACCTCTACAACTCTCTCAACAAATAGGAGCGCACATGACAAGTCCACTTATTCAGGCATTAACTGAGGCTGTAGAGGTCATTGATTTATCACAACCACTTTATGCAGGAATGCCCGTCTCCCCTAACCACCCAGAGTTTCGACTTGTTTACATTCGCAGACATGGTGATTCTGTTAGAGCAGACGGTGGGTCAGCGGCAAATGAAATGATTGTGACAGGTGGTCACGTTGGTACTCACGTAGATGCCTTAGCTCACGTTTCTCAAGATGGTCTCATGCACGGAAATATTCCAATTTCAGATTGTTTTCAAGGTGGAAAGTTCATCTCGCACGGAATCGATCAAATGCACCCAGTTGTAACTCGTGGTCTGATGCTCAACATTGCAGCCCTTAAGGGAGTCGAGATTCTTCCAGGTGGCTATGCAATTACAGCTGATGATCTTGAAGCAGAGTGTGCGCGCATTGGAAGGACACCAAATCCAGGAGATGCGGTTCTGATTCGTACTGGTTGGGGAAAACACTTTAGTGGAGATGCAAAAACTTACATTGGTCACGATTCTGGCGTTCCAGGAGTTGATGCATCCGCTGGGCAATGGTTAGCTGATAAGAAAATCGTTGTAACCGGCTGTGACACCACTGCGTATGAGCACATTGCGCCCGGTAAAGGCCATGCTGTACTTCCTGTTCACCGCATACTTCTTGTTGATGCCGGAATTAACATTATTGAGCACATGAACTTAGAGGTTGCTAATGAGAAAAACATCAGCGAATTCATGTTTATTCTTGCACCTCTAAAGATTGTTGGCGGAACAGGATCTCCAGTTCGCCCATTGGCAGTTATTTAATGGAAACAATTGCTCAACAGTTAGGAAGAGTTGCTTTTCAAATTACCCAGGATGGGCTTTCTATAGAACTTCGTCGTGAAGCTTCACGTCGTATTCTGGACGTCATTGGAAACTCGATTGCAGCAACTAATCAACCTGCCACACAGGTAGTTAACAACATTGTTAAGTCATGGGCGGGACCAGCAGATTCCTTTGCAATTGGTGCAGGTAAGTTGCCTGCCTCTGCAGCAGCTTTGTTAAATGGCACTCTTGCTCATGCCATGGATTTTGATGACACTCATCTGCCATCAGTTTTACATCCCAGTGCATCAGTTGTTCCCGCTGCACTTGCTGTTGGCTCAAAACTTGGTTCAAAACCAACAGATGTTTTAGATGCCATCACTTTTGGGATTGAAGTTACTTGCAGATTAGGAATGGCAGGTTTTGATAGAAAACTTGGTAACTCCGTATTTTTTGAACGTGGTTTTCATGCAACTTCTATTTGTGGAACCTTAGGTTCGGCAGTTGCAGCAGGCATGCTGATGAAATTAAGCGCTGATGAGATTACTTCTGCTATTGGAATTTCTGCGAGTATGGGAGCTGGCTTACTAGAAGCAAACCGTACAGGTGGAACGGTTAAGCGAATGCACTGTGGTTGGGCGGCGCACGGCGGCGTTGTGGCTGCAGAGCTTGCAAAGGGTGGATTAACTGGGCCGCCAACTGTCATTGAAGGTCGCTTTGGATTTATGCAAGCTTATTGCGGTGACCAAGTAAATCTTGAAGAGATAACAGTTGGATTAGGAACTTCATGGGTACTTCCAGATCTTTTCTTTAAGCCATATCCATGTAATCACTTCACACACACTGGAATTGATGCTGCCAGAGCTTTAAAGGCAAAGGGTGTCACACCAGATCAAATAGTAAGTATCGATCTTGGTGTTCCTTCTCCAGTTCTGCGAACAATCGCCGAACCAAGAGAGTCAAAAATTAAACCAGAGTCTGGGTATCACGCTGCATTTAGTGGGCCTTTTACAGTTGCTGCAGCGTTCTATCGCGACAATGGTTTGGGATTATTTCATGAAGACTTTGAAGATGAATCTGCACATGATCTAGAGATTCTTGCACTTGCAGAAAAAGTGAATGTAAATGCCAGCGAGGAATGTGATGCAATATTTCCATTTCAATTTCCAACTGTGTTGACTGCGCATCTACAGGATGGAACAAGCATGACGGAAAAAGTTCTAGTAAACCGTGGAGGGCCTCAAAATCCCCTGACAGATGATGAGCTGGCATTGAAGTTTGAATCCAATGTCAGAGCCAGTCTCAACCAAGATAAAGCGCGTGAGGTTGCACACACAATTTTTGACTTCGCCACAAACAAAACCTCTTTGGCTGATTTGGCTTCACTACTTGAGCGGGTTTAAAAAGACTCCAAAAAGTTATAAACCTGAACCGCTTCCGTGATTCATTCTCAGCCAGTTGCCTCTTGTAACCAATGTAGCCATGTCTTAAACTTTCGGATCTATCCACCTCACGAAAAATCAAGGGAGATCCGGCAATGGCTTCATTCGATCTTATTATTAAGAATTCTTTAGTCGTTTTACATGACCAAGAGAAGCCCTTGGCCGTTGATATTGCAATTAAAGATGGAAAGATCGCGAAGTTAGAAGTCAATATAGATTCATCTCAGGCAAGTGAAACTGTAGATGCGGGAGGAAAGCTTGCATTCCCTGGAGTAGTCGACGCCCACCAACACTGGGGTATCTACAACCCATTAGATATCGACACAGCATCAGAGAGTAAAGCCTGTGCTCAAGGTGGAGTTACAACAGCCATTTCATACATGCGTACCGGTCAATACTATTTAAATAAGGGTGGGGCGTATAAAGATTTTTATCCAGAGGTTTTGGAAAAGGCATCCGGTAAGGCATATGTGGATTACGCATTCCACCTTGCGCCACTTACATCAGAGCATATTGGTGAGATTCCGGAGTTAATCAGTAAATTTGGTGTCAACTCTTTCAAGATTTTCATGTTCTACGGCAGCTATGGCCTACATGGTCGTTCAACCTCACAAAATGAATTTTTAATGATCCCTGAAGGTGAGCGATACGACGTTGCACACTTTGAATTTGTCATGCGCGCAATTCAAAAGGCCAGAAAAGAGATGCCAAAGGTTGCAGATAGCATCTCACTTTCACTGCACTGTGAAACAGCAGAGATCATGACTGCATACACAAAGATGGTTGAAGAGTCAGGCCGACCAAAAGATCTTGAGGCCTACCACCTTTCTCGTCCGCCACACTCTGAGGGTCTTGCAATCACCATCGCTTCATACTTGGCACACGAAACTGAGTTGCCAAATATCAACTTGCTACATCTAACATCATTTAAAGCTATTGATGCTGCAATGAAGATGACTCTGGCCTTCCCTCACGTTAACTTCCGTCGCGAAGTCACCATCGGCCACTTACTTGCTGACATAAAGAACTCAAAGGGAATTGGTGGCAAGGTAAATCCTCCACTTCGTCCAAGAGAAGATGTTGAGGCGTTATGGGAACACCTACTTGCCGGCAACATTGACTGGGTTGCAAGTGATCATGCTTGCTGTCGAGAAGAGACAAAGTTTGGCACTCCAAAGGAAGATGTCTTCGTTGCCAAATCTGGCTTCGGCGGCGCGGAGTATTTGTTGGCAGGTCTTGTCAGCGAAACTAAGGTTAGAAAACTGAGCTATCAAAAGATTGCACAGCTAACTGCATGGAACTCAGCCCAGCGCTTTGGTCTAAACAATAAGGGCGCAATCGCTGTTGGTTTTGACGCAGATATTGCATTAGTTGATCCAAATGCTTCATATGTTGTGAAGGCAGATGAATCTCTGTCTGAGCAGGAGTACACCCCATTTGAAGGTTTCACTATCAATGCAAAAGTTACCGATACCTGGCTACGCGGTAAGAAGATTTTTGCTGATGGCAACGTGATTGGTGCGCCTATGGGTCAATACCAATCACGACCAACTTCTAAATAAGAATTTTTACTGGAAAAGTAATGGCCGAAATAGGAGGTTCAAATGCGTGACATAGAAGAAATGTTGACTCTAGATGAGCGCGCTAGTGCAGATTTTATTCTCTCTCTGCGCAAAAGATGGGCCGATACTGTCTATCCAGCTTTTGTAGAAGAGTTCAACAACTCAGGTAAAAAGATTAAAACTCCTCAAGAGGGTGAGATCACTCTAAAAACAATGGGTCTTTATCCTTGGTTTAGTCACTTAGAGCGCATCGGCCAAAAAATGATGTGGAGATTGGGAAGTGACGTTGTCTTTAGATGCAGTGACGAACTGCTTAAACAACTCAACTCTGCCCCACAAAAAGCTGCTGCACAGTTAGAGCTAGATCCAACGCTGGAGCTTCCTGAGTACTACACAGAGACAGATATTCATATGCAGCCAGGAAGTTTTTACTCAAATGATCTCTCTGGATATGTGTATCAGTTTGGCGCACGCATCGTTATGTTGCGAGATAACGATGGCTACAAGTTCCATAAGTTATTTGCACAGACCGCCCTTCCTGATCTGCCTGCTAAACCACGAGTAGTCGATATCGCATGTGGTTTTGGCAAGAGCACCCGTCCCTTAGTTTCTCGCTATCCCGATGCAGAAGTAATCGGTGTTGATCTAGCCGCCCCTGGACTTAAATTGGCACATGCAGAGGCTGCAGCCGATGGCGTCAATATTCAATTTAAACAACAAGATGGTCGAAAAGTTGGATTGCCCGATGGTTCAGTTGATTTAGTAACTGGCACAATGATTTTGCACGAGATGCCATCAGAGGCCATTGTCGAAACTGTTAAAGAGGCAACAAGATTGCTAAAGCCTGGTGGAGTAATTCGATTCTTAGAGTTTCAGCCAACAGGTGATCCTGTTCGCGATGCAACAGTTTACGAACATGCAGAAAGAAATAATGAACCATACTTCCGAGCCCTATTTGCAACCGACTTAATTGAGGTGTGCGAAAAGCTAGGACTCAAAGATGCCAAGTGGGTTGCATTTGATGAACGCGCAGAGGGACTTCGACCACAGGGTTGGCCAACGCGTTCTGATTGGCATTTCCCATGGTGTGTATTGCAAGCAACGAAGGTGGCCTGATGAGTGCAGAGTTTGATTTCTTTGGCAACCAACAAGTTTCAAAGTTATTTGATCTTGTTCTAGAACTTGGGATGGATCTTCATGTCACAACTACTCGGCTTAGGGCTATGGAGATGTTGTTAACTCGAAGCGGTGAACTAAGTGCAGATCAACTCGATGGTTTTATTCCAACTGAGGCTGAAAAGCAGATAATGGATGCAAAGCGAGATGAATTCATGGCTAGATTAATGCGGATTATTACCGAGTCTGGTCCATCAGAGCACCCTCTGCGTGAGCAGTGGGATGCAGCGATCGCACAGCGCAACTTAGACAAGTAGTTGTATGAGTTTTAATTCGAAAGAGTCTGGCTCCCTGTAGCAGCGATCTCATCCATAATCTCCATTACACGGATTGTTTCATTCATCGGCAAGATCCAACTTGACTCACCAAGAATCCGTGATCCAAAGTTTTCAACCATCAGCTGATATGGATCAACAGGTGCAAACTCTTCTATCGTCTCTCCAACTTTGAGAATGCTTGGACTTCTAAGTGAGGTAAAGGCGTCATTGCCGACATTTTCAATTGTTGCCAAAGAACCAGTCACAACTAATTTTTGTTCCTCTTCGCGCTCAAAGGATGTAAGGGCTTTAGCTACGATTGAATTGTTAATTGTTGCATCAATTCGGGTCGTCATATCAACGCCGGTTGGTGCAGTATTTCTCTCTACAGAGTTAATAACCATTGTGAGATCACCGTTAGTAAGTGCAGAAAATGCATGCAATGGATATGGCCCAACATCAAACAAACTACCGCCACCCATCTTTGGGATTAAGCGATAATTTCCCTCCAGTGAACCTGGAAATGTAAAAGTCGAATCAATTGAATTAATCTCACCTATTGCACCGCTTCGTACAAGTTCAACCATACGAATAAACCGTGGATGCCAACGTGTCCAAACGGCTTCAACCAGTAAACGATCATTTGCTTTCGCTGCATCTGCCATTGATCTTGCTTCATTTGCATTCATAGCGATTGGTTTTTCACAGAGCACATGTTTGCCGGCATTTAAAGCCTTGATGCTCCATTGACAGTGTTGATCATTTGCCAAAGAAATATAGATAGCATCAACATCTGAGTCGCTGAGAAGATCTTCGTAGCTTGTGTGCACCTTTGTTGGCTCTAGAGATTGCGAACGAGCCACATCTCTACTTGCAACTGCATACAAGGTTGCATTCTTTGCAGCAAATACAGCAGGCCTTAAAGCTTTAGTTGCAATTGACCCAGCACCGAGAAAGCCCCAACGAATACTCATGATCGAAGTAGTTTCGGTACTACGGGCAAGCCATTTACTAAGGCAGATTCCTCTGCGGCCTGCATAATCGCAACTACATCGCGAGACTGTTCGGCTGTTACAGACATTGGGGTGCCTTCATTAATCCGGGCAACTAATGATTCATGGAATGCGTATGGCTCTACACTTTTAAGAGCAATAGCTTCAACTGCGCCATCTATTCGGTGAATAGATATCTTGGCTGGATGATCAGCAACCGATCCCCCTGCGCTTGTGTCCCAATCCCCCACAATCGAACCCTTTGTTCCGAGAATGAAGAACTTAGGTTTGCGAGCTGCAGCAAGGTCTGAGTTGGTAAAGATCGCCTGAACTCCGTCAGTAAAAGTCAGTGTTACTTGCGCATGATCTGCATTTGTTACGTGGTCCCATACTCTCTTTTGATTCAGTCCATTTACATACTGAAGCGGTGAAGAAATCACTGCCAATATTTGATCAATGAAGTGGCTACCCCAGTCAAAGATCGCACCACCTGAGATTGCTACATCAGAGTGCCAATATGAACAAGGTTTGGAGTATCCGCCAACAAAAGCTTCATATGAGAAAACATCACCGATTTCACCAGATTCGATGAGAGATTTGATTGTTACAAAATCTGCATCAAAGCGACGATTTTGATAAACAACCAGCAAAAGATTAGAAGCTTTTGCAATAGCCATTAATTCATCACACTCGTTAGTTGTCAGTGCCATTGGTTTTTCTAGAACAACATGTATTCCACGTTTTAAGGCTTCTTTCGCCCAATGAAAATGTGTGTTAGGTGGTGTTGATACAACAACTAGATCTATATCTCCAGAATCAAGCATCGTTTGTGCATCGCCAAAGGTTTTTGCATCTGGTGCAAGTTTTAACGCAGCTTCTAATCGCTGCGGATTAGTGTCACAAACGGCAGAAAGAACCATCCCTGGTGTTGAAAGCAAGGCTTTATTGTGTTCATCACCGATTGCGCCATAGGCCAACAAACCAGTTCTGATATCTGCTTTAGGCAATCTAAATACTCCTCATGTTTTTTTAACCTGCGCAAGGTTACCCGTGGTGAGAACAAGATGCGCGGTAGAACTGTTTTTAACAACCATTAGGTCAGTCAAAAATTGGACCAACTGTCCTTGAACGCTTAATCTCAAAAAAACCAGGATAAGAAGCAGCAAGAACTACTCCGTCCCACAGTTTTCCTGCTTCTTCACCTTTTGGTGCTGGAGAAATTACTGGACCAAAGAATCCAATTCCATTGATTGCAATAATCGGTGTTCCAACATCATCACCAACAAGCTTTATTCCCCGCTCATGGCTTTCGATGATCTGCTTATCCCAGTCAGAATTTTCCATCTCCACAAGGTACTTTGTATCCAAACCAACTTTCTTCAAGGAATCACTCAGTAGATCCTTCGAAACAGCTTCTTTCAAAACATGAATGCGGGTACTAATTGCTGAATAGAGTGGCAGTGTTTTTTCTTTCCCAAAATCCTTTTCTACCGACTTGATTATTCGAGCGCAGGCCCATGAGTTAGCAAAAATCGCTTTGTATTTTTCTGGCATTTCTCGATCTTTGTTTAAATGTGGCAAGCTGAAAATGTTCCAAGTAATTTCGATATCACGCACTTTTGCAACTTCCAAGATCCATCTGGAAGTAATAAAGGCCCATGGGCACACTGGATCAAACCAAAACTCAGCTTTTGTCTGCATGTTCTGATTCTACTGCTCATAATTCGATGCAATTCTCACTCAGAGTAAGCAGGAGAGATGCGCATCAGCGATAGGAGTCCAAAGACTTGTATTTGGTAGCCTTCATCTATGACGCTGACCATTCGCCCTGTGCAGCAAAGTGATAAGCAACGTTGGCTGCAACTTTGGAAGGGTTATCTCACCTTTTATAAGACCGATTTTTCTGCCGAAAAGACTGAGATTACGTGGAATCGTTTGCTTGACCCTGGTTTTAATCTTTATGGCCTTGTTGCCGAAACAGATACAAACATTGTCGGTATGACCACGTTTAACTTTCAAAACTCAACGTGGTCAGAAAATGGGCAGTGCCTGTTGGAGGACCTATTCGTTGATGAAACAATTCGTGGCCAGGGAACAGGGCGAGCCTTAATTGATGCTGTAATCATTGAGGCTAAAACACGTGGTTGCTCACGGGTCTATTGGAATACCGATGAAACTAATGAAACTGCACGAAAGCTTTATGACAGTTATGTATTGGAATCAGGCAAGCGGCAGTACCGGGTTCCGATAATTTAGTTTTTTTGCTAAATCTTCCAACCAAAATTTTTACCGAGGATCGACTGCAGCGCCTGGTTTTCTCCGGCATAGATTTCCTGGAGGAATTTTCTATCATCTTCTAACATTTCTGGAACTTTCAGCTCTACTAGTGATTTCTTTGAGATTCTAGACTTCGTGGAGTGGCTAAGAAATTTGCTCTTAAAGATTGCCTCATTTAACTTTGGAAATCTACTTGCTCGTGCGACATTGCGCTTTGGAAATGCTAATTGGCTTTCTTCGTAAGCAATAGCAGAATTAGGAAGAAGAAATTTGAGTACTCCATGAAGTTCATCGCCGCTTTGTGTCAAAGTCGATTCAAAACTTATGACATGAAGTTGTTTAAGCGGAAAAAAACTAAGGTAGCGTGCGATCTGCTCCGAATAGTATCCAGGGGTAACCATATCCCCATAAGGTTTACCTTGATTAACTTTATAGTTTCGAACAGCTTCCCCAAATGTTGTGGAGGTCTCAATTGCGCCCACGCGCCGTCCATGCCAATAGGCTGAATATGCTCGATCAATTGGATTTCTTAAGATTGCAATAATTTTTACTTTTGGAAAGTGTTTGTGGATGCGCTCTGGGGCCTCTTTGCTGACTAGATAACTGGGTGATTTTTCACCTTTAACTTGATTCGGCTTAGCCTCTGCAAAATTTTCTAGATAGGCGTTAAGTCCTGCTCCATCTTGATACTGACCATTTCTATTCCAAAAATGTAGTTCGCGATTTAAAATAAATATATCTTTTTTTTGTTCCTCAAGAAAAGCTCGCAAACTCGTAGAGCCAGATTTTTGAGCACCTACGATAAGGAAATCTAACTGGCTCATTCCAAGAGCCTATGGGAGTTTGAAATCTTTGGAAGATCAATTCCTCGCGTGTCTGCCTAAAGCTCGCTGAGAATACAAGGGTCACAAGGCTAGGGAAGCTTTAATCGTGTTATAAAGTTTTCTTATGTCTGCAGCTAGAGTTACAAAAGCAATCCAAAGCTTGGCAAGCCCAACTCAAGCCAGACACTTGCAAAGATTTTTTAAGACATCAAAGGGTGAATATGGATATGGCGATGTTTTCCTAGGAATTACCGTTCCGCAGATAAGAAAGATCGCCAATGAATACAAAGATTTAACTCTGCCCCAGATAGATAAATTAATGGCCTCTAAGTTTCATGAGGTGCGCTTTTCCGGTTTAGTGATCCTGACCCTTCAATTCAAGTCATCTTCAGAATCGATTGTCCACAAAAAGATATTTGATTTCTACTTAAAGCAGGTCAAGGCAGAGCGAGTAAACAATTGGGATCTAGTTGATGTTAGTGCGCCAATTATTGGTCAATACTTGATTGGATTAGGCTCAAGCAACCAATTACTTCTTAAACTTGCAAGGAGTAAATCCCTGTGGCAAAGACGGGTAGCGATTGTCTTTACTTTTGCCTTTATCCGGGAAGGAATTCCACAGCCAACTCTACTTGTTGCTCAGGAGCTACTGCGCGATGAACAGGATTTAATTCACAAGGCCACAGGTTGGATGCTCCGTGAAATGGGAAAACGTAATCCAATCGAACTAAGGAGATTCTTAGAGAAAAATGTTTCTATGATGCCAAGGACGATGCTTCGCTATGCCATTGAAAAGTTCTCTAGTACCGAGCGAAAGCGATGGCTCGCCAAGTAATCGGTGATCACCCAACAAAGCAAGCGCAGTGAGTTTTAATCAATGAGTTAAGAGAAATCTCCCTCTTTCAAGAGGTTTTCTAAGCTGGATCCACCAAGAACTGTGAGTAAGCCGAAAGAGTTAGGAAGGTCGGAAAGTGATCTTCATCTAAGCAAATTTGGCGAAAGATAGTGACAGCATCTTCGAAACGATCATCTTTGTTGCGCTCTATTCCATCTAGGATGTCAAAAATTATCTGTTCAACCAAGGTACGGGTGATGTGAGTTCCCTCGCGAGTTATGACTTCATAGCGGACCCACTGCCAAATCTGAGATCGACTAATCTCTGCAGTTGCAACATCTTCCATCAAATTATCAATTGCAACTGCCCCTGTTCCACGTAGCCAAGCTTCGATGTAGCGGAGCCCAACTGCAACATTTGTGCGCAACCCAGCCTCTGTTACATCTCCACCAATTGATTGAATATCAAGGAGTTGATCTGGCGTCACATGAACATCATCTCGAAGGCGATCTACTTGATTAGGTTTCTTGCCTAAAACAGCGTCAAACTCTGCCTGTGCAATTGGAATTAAATCTGGATGCGCTACCCATGTTCCATCAAAACCATCTGCTGCCTCACGGGCCTTGTCTTTCTTCACAGCATCTAGTGCGCGATCTGTAACCTCTTTGTCTCGACGGTTAGGAATAAATGCACTCATTCCACCAATCGCATGAGCTTTTCTCTTATGACAAGTAGACACTAAAAGCTCTGTGTAGGCGCGCATAAATGGGACCGTCATAGTTATCTGAGCGCGATCTGGGGTTAAGAACATCTTTCCAGATCCTGCAAAGTTTTTAATGATTGAGAAGATGTAATCCCAACGCCCGGCATTTAGCCCAGCACAGTGATCACGTAGCTCCCAGAGAATTTCTTCCATTTCAAATGCTGCAGGAATTGTCTCAATCAGAACTGTTGCTCGAATTGTTCCAAATGGAATCTCTAGCCGCTCTTCTGCATATGTAAAGATGTTATTCCACAATTGAGCTTCTGCATGGGATTCGATCTTGGCTAAATAGAAATATGGACCTGCTCCCCGAGCAATTAATTCTTTTGCATTGTGAAAAAAGTAGAGACCAAAATCAACTAACCCAGCAACAGCTGGACGAGAGCGATCTTCTTGATCTACAAAGAGCAAGTGTTTTTCCACCATGTGCCATCCGCGAGGGCGCATGACAATAGTGGGTGGATTTTCAGAGGTAATTGAGTAAACCTTTTCACCAGAATCAAAAGTTAGTTGTCTGCGAATTGCATCATAAAGTGAGATCTGTCCGCCGATAATGTTTTCCCATGTAGGACTTGTTGAATCCTCTAAATCTGCAAGCCAAACCTTGGCTCCTGAGTTCATTGCATTACAAGTCATCTTTGGATCTGTTGGACCTGTAATTTCAACTCTACGATCTTCAAGACCAGGTCCTGGTCCTGCAACAAACCAGCTTGCATCTTCTCGAATATGGCTGGTTGATTTTAAAAACGTTGGCCTGCGTCCATTTGTAAAGTGAGTCCGGTTAACCATTCTGTAGGCAAGTAGATCGCTACGAGTACCTGCAAAAAGTTCGTGGAGCTCGGTAACAAATGCCAACGCATCAGAGGAAAGTATTTGCTCGAAACGTGGATGCATCGTGCCTGCAATTGAAATATGTGACATGTAATTCTCCCTATAGTTGCGTTAAAAAATTAGTGAAACTGTTCGTTTTCAGTTGATCCAGCCAATGCCAAAGTGGCACTCAGAGGGTTCAGAGCGGTAGAGATTGCATCAAAGTAGCCTGTACCAACTTCACGCTGATGTTTAGTAGCTGTATACCCGTCGGCCTCACTAGCAAATTCGGCTTCTTGTAGTTCCACATAGGCGCTCATGCCACGGGACTTATAACCCTTGGCAAGATTAAACATTGAGTGATTGAGGGCATGGAAACCTGCGAGTGTAATAAATTGGAACTTGTATCCAAGTGCAGCTAAATCTGCCTGAAAAGTTGCAATCTGCTTATCATTTAGATGACGCTTCCAGTTAAATGATGGAGAACAGTTATATGCCAGCATTTTTCCTGGAAACTTTGCATGGAGTTCTTTTGCAAAGGCTCTTGCAAGTTCAATGTCTGGCTCACCTGTTTCAACCCAGATTAAATCTGAATACTCCGCAAATGCTAATCCACGAGTGATAACAGCATGTAGACCTGGCTTGACTCGATAGAAACCTTCGCTAGTGCGCTCCCCTGTTGCATACTGTGCATCTCGAGAATCAATATCTGATGTTAATAGATCAGCAGCGAGCGCATCGGTGCGAGCGATGATCAAAGTCGGCACACCTGCAACATCTGCTGCTAGTCGGGCAGCATTTAGTGTTCGGATGTGTTGCTGTGTTGGAACCAAAACTTTTCCACCAAGGTGTCCACACTTTTTTTCTGAAGCAAGTTGATCTTCCCAGTGAACACCTGCGGCGCCTGCTTGAATCATTGACTTCATTAATTCATAGGCATTTAAGGGTCCACCAAAGCCTGCCTCTGCATCTGCAACAATTGGTGCAAGCCAATCAATACTTGCTGCTCCCTCTACGCGTTCTACTTGATCGGCACGCATGAGTGCGTTGTTGATTCTGCGGACAACGGCTGGAACAGAGTTAGCCGGATACAAACTTTGATCTGGGTAAGTTTGCCCAGAAAGGTTTGCATCTCCTGCAACCTGCCACCCCGACAAATAAATCGCCTTCAATCCGGCCTTAACCTGCTGAACAGCTTGGTTACCGGTGAGAGCTCCTAACGCTGGAACCCATTTTTCTGTGTGCAGCAGATCCCACAGATTTTCGGCCCCACGCCTTGCCAATGTTGAGTCCTCGGTAATGGATCCTCGTAGACGCACCACATCTTCAGCGGTGTAATCACGCTTGATGCCTGCCCAACGAGGATTTTCCGCCCAGTCTTTCTTTAATTCTTCTGCGCTCTGGGTATTACTACCGATCTGGCTTTTCATCTTTGCCTCCATGTACTCGTGTGAAAAAGGTGGGGTTTTCCGCCTTTTGCTCCAATAAGTTGAGTATTGAGTGAATAAGAGGCAATTGCACGGCTTTTCTGACAGAAATAATCAATATTTTCTGGATTACAGAACTTCCCCTATTTTGCTGCGGATGCCAGAATTCGGCATGAGCAATTTAGAAAAAGAGTTTGACCCGTTGATCGTTGGTCGAAGGATTCGAGAGCTACGAAGTAAGCAAGGTATGAACCTTGAAGTTTTGGCGCGTGCGATTGAGCGTGCACCATCACAGATTTCAGCGATTGAAAATGGAAAGCGCACACCACCAATACAACAGTTGCAAAAGATTGCTCAAGCACTTGGTGTACCACTAAGTGAGTTACTCAACGCTGAAGTGTTAAGTGAGCGCTCTGCAAATGAACTTGAAATTGAACGTGCCCAGCGTGGTGGCTTATATGCATCACTCGGCTTACCAGATGCTTTTATCGGCAAAACTGTAAGTAACAATATTCTAGAGATTATTCTTGGACTTCAACGTGAAGTTGAAAGATTACATTTACAGCGTTCTGCAACACCAGAGGAAGCTAGGCGTGCAAATTTAGAGCTTCGTCAAGAGATGCGCAAAATAAATAATTACTTCCCGCAGTTAGAAATTGAAGCGCGTACTCTCCTAGCAAAAATTGATCATAATTCTGGCCCACTGTCTGAACGGTTAACAGCAGAGCTAGCAAATAAAATGGGCTTCACTTTGCACTATGTTCAAGATCTTCCGGCATCTACAAGAGTTATTACAGATGAAAAAAATGGACGTATTTATTTGCCAATGCGTCGAGAAGGCCGCGATGCTCGAACTATATTATTGCAGGCACTTGCTGGCCATGTTCTAAAGCATCCCACTCCTATTGATTATCGAGACTATTTGACCCAACGAGTACAGACAAACTATTTAGCTGGTGCATTGTTAATGCCAGAATCTAATGCAGTTGAATTCTTGCAAAATGCCAAGACTAAGCGTGAGCTTTCTGTTGAAGACCTGCGAGATTATTTCGGTGTTAGCTACGAAACCGCTGCCCACAGGTTTACTAATTTAGCCACGGTCCATCTGGATTTGCCTGTTCACTTCTTAAAGGTGCATGAAAGTGGAGCGATTTCAAAGGCATATGAGAATGACAATGTTGCCTTTCCCTCAGATGTCTTTGGGTCAGTTGAAGGTCAGATAGTTTGTCGCAACTGGAGTGCTCGTAAGGTCTTTACTATCGAAGATCGATTCACTCCATACCATCAATACACAGACAAGCCTGTGGGTACTTATTGGTGCACCTCAAGAATTCAAAACAGTGCCCAAGGTGAGTTTTCAGTAAGCGTTGGCACTAAGTTTGAGACAGTAAAGTATTTCAGAGGACGAGAATCAACGGTGCGATACAAATCAAATTGCCCTGATCCCACATGTTGCAGACAAGCATCATCGGATCTAGAAAATAAGTGGGGTGGAATGATTAGACCTACGCCTCGTTTAAATTCGAGTCTGCTTGCCGCAATGCCACAAAATGGTTTCCTTGGCATTGAACACCGGGAAATTCTGGAGTTTCTGGAAGATCAAAATGATTCTTGAACTTTTCTAATCTACCAACGCGATTGAGCTAGATATCTCGCTCGCGCCAAAAATTCACACTAAGTTAACAAATTTCTAAGTTCTAGTTAGTTTTCACGAATGACTAGAACTTGAGAATTTCAATAAAATTAGCCTGCAGATTTGAAACCTACTTACCTTGTCTTTTTTGTCAATACATTGACTAATTGCTCAAGTGGTCCTTGTTTGAATCTTTCTAGCCATTTTATAGCTAAATAAACGAGTACTCCCCATATTGCGAAGGCGAGTATCAACACTTGCCAAGTTTGTAATTCTTGAAATAACCCTAGTCCCCACGGACTAAAGATCAACGAAGTTATGATGGATTGAGAGATATAAACAGTCAGAGACATTTTACCGGCAGGTTTCATCCATGACAGTAGGTGAGGTTTATCCTCAACTAATTTACGAATTAATCCGATGTAAGACATCGATAACAAAGGTGCTGCGACAAAAGAGGCAAATAGAGCAAGTAAGTAAATCGATTCGGAAGGATCTACAGATTGTTCATTTCTCAGCAAAACGATGGCAGAAGCAATTTGAATGGGGGCCCCAAGAATTAAACCCTTCTTAATTGTTGAAGAGTTTTGGTGTTTATCGATAGGGGATGAAAGGAACCGGGATCTTGCCATTCGAATTCCAAGTAAAAAAGCAGCGAAAGCTAATCCTCCTTGTAGAAAAATTCCTGTAAAGATTCCATAAATCCACATCTCTAGTCTTGCGGGGATAGATTCTAAGAATGAACCATTTCGTAAGATTTCATCAAGGTTTGATTCAGATGCGGTCTGAAAATCTTGCTGCAGGTAGTTCTCGGCGAGATAGGCAGACAATCCTACAATCATGATAAGAAACGCTGAAATACTGAAAACAACGTAGCTCCAAATTTTTAGGGTCTTGTCTGATCTAAAAAAGAAGAAGGTTAAAATAAGTCCAAAAAGTCCATAAACAAAGATGATGTCCCCGTGCCATAAAAATGTGAAGTGAAGTGCTCCAAGTATCATGAGAGTAAAGCAACGCTTTATCCATCGAGCCCGATTGGAACGCTCATCTCCGATTATGTAGTTGGAGCTGTATCCAAAGAGGAATGAGAAGATTAAATAGAATTTTCCAGCAAAAATTGCTGCAATCGCAAACGTTGCTGAACCATTGGCAAATCCCTGAGTCCACTCACCCCGTGCCCCCTGATCGCTACTAAGAGCCATAAACTGAATATTGACGACCAATATTCCAAGTAGAGCAAAACCTCTCAGTACATCAGGTGCTATATCTCTTTGCATTATTTTAGATATCTCGCTCACGCCAAGCCATAACCATCGATGGCAAGGCTGCACAAGCAAAGAGAGCAGCAATAACGACATAGCTTCCATCATTTCCCTCTGATTGAAACATTTGGAGTTCCGGTCCGAAAAACATCAGCACCATCAAGCCCATAAGAACATATCCCAAAATAAAATAGGCGTATCGAAAGGAAGTATTGCGAACTGCGATTTGTCGCTCGTCTAGCAATTCATCAGGTGCATCCGCGATTGATCTAACAGCGATGCGCAAAAAGGAATAGCAACCAACGGTTGCTAGAATTACAAAAATAGCCGTGATCGAATAAACGACTATCCCTACCTCAGGACTTAGATTCAAGTTTGTTTTTAAGGTAGGCCAGTAGCTTCCCATTGAAGTAAGAGCAAGACCAATTGACATGAAGATTACTAGGACTCGTCTATTTCGTTGAGGACGTAGCCACCTGTACTTTGAGTTTTCATCGTTTAACAATGCTTCTACGCCTTTTTTGGTGACTCCCTCAAACCAATAAAACTTGTTCTTCTTTGACATCCTTACTTTCCTTTCTTAAAGGGAGTTTGCGAGAAAAGTTCTGATACTTCTTGATTAAGCGCCTTTGCGATTCGAAGAGCCAATACCAACGAAGGGCTGTATTCCTCACGCTCCAAATAGCCGATTGTTTGGTAGTGAACTCCAACCTTGTCGGCTAAATCTTGGCGTGTGAGCCCCTGGGCAGATCGCGCCTCTTCAATGCGGTTATAGACAGGCT
>B570J14230_10000123_pt1 | contig 26871 bp, 49 predicted proteins | sample LakMenepilimnion_3_FD_14230 | JGI IMG/M metagenome (IMG submission 14230) | reverse complement strand
TAGTATAACTGTGAAAATCTTTCGCACCAAAAATGAGGAAAAAGACAAAGACAAAAAAAAAGAGAGGACGACAGACAAAAACATTTCGATAAAACAAAAACACGTTTCGCATTATTTATACACAAGAATAAACTCAAGACAAAAAAAACAACTCGATAAACTTAAAACACGTTTCGCATTATTTATAACTGAAACTTAAAGATTGGATATTAATACAAAAGAAAACACTTCAGGACAGTTTCTTAAATGAAATGACCCGTAAGGTATAAAACAAAAAAAACTCTCTTAAATCGACTGATTTGATTTGAAGTCTATGTTTACAAAACAAAAGACCTCTCCCTGAAATATATAAAAGAAGTCTTTACTTGTTAATACACCTCATAGCATTTTCGTTAGACGTGTTTAAATAAAATACCAACTCACAGGGCAAAAGCAGTAAAAGATAAAAAAAGGTCTTAAAACGGCTTAAAACAAGTTTTTTTGTTTTTCGAGGGTTCTGTGTTAAGAGAGTAGAGGTTATGTATTAAGCAAGAAAGGTTATGTGTTAAGCAAGTTTTGAGTGGATAGTCTTTTTTGAGTGTTTGCAAGAGGCTTTCCCTGTTAAGCAAGTTTTAATGCCTACTAACGGAGAACGAGGCGGAAATGGAATATTTGGTTTAGTAGCAGGGGTTTTAGGAATTACTTGGGAAGTTGTTGTGAGAGTTTGGGGGTTGTGGTTTTGTTGTGAGTTGTGGTTTTGTTTTGAGGGTTGTGAGGACTTGGAATTTTGTTGTGAGGGTTGTGGGGGAATTTTCAGGGAATTGTCAGGGAATTGGGTTGTTTTAGGAGTTTGAGGATTGGGTATGGAGGTTTGTTTTGAGGGAATTTTCAGGGTTGTGGTTTTGTTTTGAGGGTTTGGGGGATTTAGTTTAGTTTAGCCTTGTTTCGTGTGATTTAGTTGTGAGTTGGTTGTGAGTTGGTTGTGAGTTGGTGTTTTAGGGTAGGTTTTGTTGTCAGGGTTTGGGTTGTGTGGGAATTTTCAGGGAATTGAGTTGTTTTGGGGGTTTGAGGATTTGGTTTGAGGGATTGAGGGTTGGTTTTGTCGTCAGGGTTTGGGTTGTGTGGGAATTTTCAGGGAATTTTCAGGGAATTTTCAGGGAATTGTCAGGGAATGGGGTTGTTTTAGGAGTTTGAGGATTGGGTATGGGGGTTTGTTTTGAGGGATTGAGGGTTGTGGGGATTTGTTTTGAGGGATTTGGGGTTTTTTGTTTTTTTTTAAGAGGTTTTTTGAGATGTTTTTTGAGATGTTTTTTTAGGCTCGTGGAACTTTGACGGAACAAGCGTGGAACTTTGACGGAACGCTCGTGGAACTTTGACCAATTCAACGTGGAACTTTGCAACCCTGATAATCAAATGATTAAGTCTTTTTTTGGAACTTTGACGGAACGCTCGTGGAACTTTGACGGAACAAGCGTGGAACTTTGACGGAACAAACGTGGAACTTTGAGGGAACAAACGTGGAACTTTGAGGGAGTGGATTTGGAAGTTTTTAAAGAGAGGGTAGAATTGGGAGTTTTTAAAGAGAGGGTGGGATTGGAAGTTTTTAAAGAGAGGGTGGGATTGGAAGTTTTAAATGCCTACTTACACAAACAGGCGCAACGAAGCGGAAAAGAGAAAGAATGGTTCGAGAGGTCGGGAGGGTTTGAGGGAAGTGGAACTTTGACGGAAGTGGAAAAAACAAAAAAGAGCGAACCTTGCGGAACGCTCTTAAATAATCAAAAAAAAACTTAATTAATCAAAAAAAAACTTATTATAGAATTAATAACAAACAGGTCAAAGGTAAAAACTTTTTTTTGAATTGAAATGGTTTTAATAAAAAAAATATCTAACTCCGTATTTTATTTCAATTGTATATGTTTTAAATATCTCAATATAAGCATTATAGGCTTTTTTTACTCCGTAAAAACTCCGTAAATAGTACGTCTTGTAACGTAAAAATAAAAAGCATCAAAGTACCCTAAAATTTTAGGGTATTGTTTAGGGTAGTGTTTAGGGTAGTGTTTAGGGTAGTGTTTAGTAACGAATTTAGATAACTTTTGTTACAGAATATTTATGCGTTTGGAACACTCGTGGAACTTTGACGGAACGCTCGTGGAACTTTGACCAATTCAACGTGGAACTTTGTAACGCTGATAATCAAACGATTAAGTATTTTTTTGGAACTTTGACGGAACAAGAGTGGAACTTTGACGGAACGAGCGTGGAACTTTGAGAGGATAAAAAAAAGAGCAAACCCGTAGGAATACTCTTTGAAAAAATGAACCCGTAGGAACATTTCGATAATTTAAGTAATTTAACGCCTACTTAACTCCGTGCGCCTAACAGGACTTGAACCTGTAAAAAGTAGTTCCTAAAACTACCGTGTCTGCCAATTCCACCATAAGCGCATTTTGTGTGGAAGACGAGATTTTAACTCGTAATCTCCTGAACCACAATCAGGTGCTTTAACCAATTCAGCCACGACCACCATATAATAGTTGCTTTATCAGGAATCGAACCTGAAACGACTGTGTCAAAAACAGTTGTGTTGCCAATTACACCATAAAGCATTTTGTCGGGGTAACAGGAATCGAACCTGTGAATCTCTTGTGTCCAATACAAGCGGGTATATCCGTCTGCCCTAACACCCCGAAATAAAAAAAAACTATTAAGGGGTATCAAAAAAAAAGACCACCCTTGCGAGTAGTCTTTTAAAATATATTATTGATAAAACAATATTACATAGAAATTCCACTCGTAGTTAAATTACGTTGCGGAAGATGCTGATTATTGTTTTTATTCGTTTTCATAAGGCAAATATAGAACTCTTTTTTTAAAATAAAAAATATTATAAATAATAATTTTAATAAAAAAACATAAGTATTTGAAAATCAGTAGAATATATTTAGAATGATTATAAATAATTCAACCATACACTTTTTTTTAAAAAAAAGTTTTTTTAGTACCAAAATACCTTTACATTTGTACTCAAGAAACGTAACAACAAATTCTTAAAATTATGGAAATTAAAATAAAATATTCAGTATTATTTACTAATGGTAAAAAAAGTTTTATATTTCAAAATCACACTTGCCCTGATTTTAAAAATAAAAAAAAGCCTTTGACTTTAATCACAGGACAAACTTTTGATTTTGAAACTTCTATTGAAGAACAAGTTGATGATTGGGTTTTAGATTTAGATAAAACTCAATTTATGTATGAAAATGATATTGAGATAATATTTGATTGGATTATCTTGTCTAAAAATCTAAATAATAAAATCGAATTAAAACAAAAAAAACTAACTCAATCTGAAATGGTTGGTTTATTTATTAAAGAAGCAAATATGACTGAAGATTTAAAAACCGAATTTATTGCGGTTTATTCTAATATTAAATCTTCTATTAAAGATTTGAAATTTGATAAACAAATAGATATAACTCTTAAAAGTTTAAACGTAGCTATGATGGCTTCTTCTGAAGCATATAAAAGTCAAATAAAAATTTTAAAAGATGGCTTGTCTGTTTACGAAAAAAAAATTAGTTACGGAAAAACAAATTATATTAAAATACAAAATCAAGAATCGTAAAATGAGTAAAAATAATTCAAACACAAAGCCAATATCCGATTTATCAAAAGCACTTTTGCCTGTTCGGTTTTCTACAATAATTGCTTTTTTTGATGGTTCTTATAATTCTCAAATAACAAAATTTAAAGAAAAAGTTACTTACGAAGAATTTAAAGACAATATTAAATACGCATTTTCAAAAGGTGTCAGAAGTGTTCGTTTGTATGAAAATTATAGAAAAAAGGATGATTTTTTAGAAATTAGAAAAGAAGATTTTTTATTAGATGAAATTGAATTAGGGTATAGAAAAATTCAATTAAAAAACAAAATAAAATTACTTGAATTTAGAAAAATAAATAATAATAAATCAATTGAATTTCATCTAAAAGCAAACGATAAAATAGACAAAGAAATAATTTATTTAAGCACTTTCGCAAACTGATAGGTAAGTATTCTCTAACATCTAAAAATGTATTATAATTATAAAATTTTACACTAAAAAAAATAAAAAAAAACAACAACAATAAATTCTTAAAATTATGGAAACAAAATCAAATACCTCATTAATTACAAAAGCTATGTATGCTTTTTGTATTTTTTCTGCAACTTATATTTTCGGGCGTTGTGTAGCCTCTTGGTTTTTTAATCTTTAGAAAATATGAAAGAGATGAAAAAAATGTCTATGGATTTATTTACAAGTGTCGAAGAAGCGAAGACTTGGGTAAAGACAAATAGTAAAACAGGTTGTATATGTCCGTGTTGTAATAGATTAGTTAAGATTTATAAAAGAAAACTAAATAGCGGTATGGCTCAAGAACTTATTGATTTGTACTCACTTTCTTTTAATGATTTAGAAACTAAATTTTATCATCACACTCAATTCGCTAAAGTTAGTGGTGGAGAGTTATCTAAATTAACTCATTGGGGATTAGTTTGTGAAAAACCAAATACAATTGACGATAAGAGAACTTCTGGATTTTGGGGTATTACTGAAAAAGGAATTCTTTTTGTAGAAAATAAGATTAGTGTAGAAAAATACATTTATTTATTAGATGCGGAATTAATCTCTTACTCTAAAGAAACTACAAATATAATAGAATCTCTTGGTAGTAAATTTAACTACCCTGAATTAATGAATTCTTATGCCAAGTAAAATTTTTATATGCACCTGTGAGCAATGCAGAGGTATAAAAAAAAAACGAAAAAATAGAAAATTTAAAAAAGTCATAAAGCGTTTAATGAACAAGCGTTTACGCAAAGGAAAAGACGGAAAGGCTTATCACTTCTATTGGGCTTAAAAAAATTAAAAAAAAACAATTTAAAATCAAAAAAAATGGCTTCAAAAGACAAAAACAAAAAAAACAAACAATCAGAAAATAATGCTTTATACGGCAATACCTTAATTGACTTTTTGCAAAATTTAAAAAAAGAACAAGAAGTTAAATTTACTAAACAATTTCCCCAATCAGGATTAGGAAACACACCTCCTGATTTTATTTTAGAAATGGTATCTCCTTTTAATAATATTGAAAAGCAATTAAAAAAACAGAAAATTTCATTTGACCCAAGTGTAATAAAATCATACGATAAACTAATAAAATCTATCGTTGAATTAACGAATGAAAAATTTATCAGCAAAAAGAAATCGGGAAAATTACTTTATAAAGTTTACCAAAGGTCAATAAAGCACGTTTACTTTATTTACGAAATGATTGATTAATGGAGAATACTGATGATGCAAAAAACGTTGAAAAATTAATTTGCAAAAACGATGGTTGCGATAGGGTTGTAAAAGCAAAAGGTATTTGTCAAGCGTGTCGTTCAAAATATTATAGAAATACGCCTAAAGGCAAATTAAATACTAAACTATACAACAATGGAAAAGGTAGGGAAAATAATAAAAGGTGGTTAGCAAAAAAAAATCTTCTTAAACCGATTAAAATTCCTAATCCTCCAAAAGAAATTAAACCTTGTGAGTGTGGAGAAAAATCAATTGTAAAAGGGTATTGTCGTAATTGCTATCAAAAACATTATCAAAGAAAAAAAAATGAAAATCAACCAAAAAAAATATACCAACGTAAACCAAGAAAAAAAACGATTTTAGAGAATATTAAAAGCGTAGGTTTTAATGATGTTTTATTATTGTTGCAATATGGATTTACAATAAAAAAATCTTGTGAAAAATTAGATTTAAGTTATAGTGATTTTTACAATAGTATTTCAAAAGAACAAAAAACAGAATTAAAGGAAAAAGAAGTATTTTATTCTAAAAAAATAAAGTCGCTAATCGCTTACGAAAAAGAAATTACAAACATAGAAAATGAATATGATTTACGAGGTATGTTTTTAAAATCAAAAAACGCTATAAAGAAAATGGAGCGTAGTATTATACATAAAAAAACCGTGCTTCAATATTCTTTAGACAATGTATTAATTTCCACATACGAATCTTTAACTCAAGCATCGAAATTAACGGGTGTTGACATCGCTCATATTTCGAGGGTGTGTAATGGAAAAGAAAATCCAAGAAGACACATTTTTAAATACGAAATACTTGATATTCCTAAAGAGCCTTTAGACGAACTATTATACTTTTTATAAATAAATTAAACAAAATAAAATAAAAATGGAAAAATACAATATTTTTCAAGGAAATACGGCAATTTCAGAAGTTATTTATGAGGTTTTAGGATACGAAAAAAACAAATATATGAGTTCTTCTGTAACGAAAGATATTTATTTTCAATCATATTTTTACTTGTGCAATAGGTTTGGAGAACCTGAAGTACTTGATGATTATAAAAAAATAATGGTTTGGAGATTCAAAGTAAAACAATATATGATTGAAATAAACTTAAATTCAAGTTGGGTAACTTTTATAATTTATGGCGCAGGTTCAAATAAAAAAGTACTATCAAAAAACAATTTTCGTGATTATTCTATGAAGAGTTCTTTTTTCGTAAGATATTGGAGAGAGGAACAAAAAAACAAAAATAAATTTTTAAATTTTTATTCTGAAAAAAAAACTATAAGAGAGGTTAAAATAATAAATAAACTTTGGAATAATTTTTCTAAATTAAACTCATTTGATTCAGATGAATGGACTTCTGAAAGGATTGCTGAAGAAAAACAATCAGAATGGAATGAGTATTTAGAAAATTATAATAAAAGCATTATTAATACCGATGTTTTTAAAGAATTATCTAAAGAAAGTTATTATAATTCCAATACAAAACACGCTTTAAAAACGTTAAGGCAATTTTTAAATAATATGCTGACTTCTATTTCTATTAGAGATTGTTCTTTTAATATTAAAGGGAGATGCGGTTGCGAAAATGAAAAATATACAAATAATATTAAAATAGAATATATCACGAAATTAAAAAAAAAATAAGTTATGGACATTTAAGAAAAAATATCAGACACCAATAAATAAAAAAAATAAAAACTAAAATAAAATGGCAAGAGCAAATTTTGTAAAGAAAGCACAGAAAGATATTTTCAATAACGGAAAGCGAGTAGAGTACGTTAGTGCAAAAGGTAAAAGAGAGGGTCAGACATTATCAAAAACTGACAGAACAATTAAGAGAGATGATAAGGATTCCGTATTTATCGCAAAAGGAGAAAGTTACTATTGGTGGCAATTCCAAAACTCTCCGAAACAATACAGTAAAACTCGTCCGAGAGCATCGCAATTAACCCAAAGCGCATACTATTCCACTTTGTATTCAATCGTTGAGCAAATCGAAGATTTTTCAACAGATTCAGCAGACGATTTAAAAGACTTTGTTGAAAGCATAAAAACCGAGTTGGAAGACTTGCGAGATACTACACAAGAATCGCTTGATAATATGCCTGAAAATTTACAATACTCTCCAACTGCCGAGTTGCTTCAAGAAAGAGTTGATTCCATCGAAAGTGCTATTAGCGAAATTGAGAGTATTGATTTCGAGTACGAAGAAGAAGAGGAAGAAGAAATTAAACAGATTATCGTAGAAGAACAAAATATAGATACTGATGTTGACGGTTGGGGAGATGTTGAAAACTTATTGGAAGAAAAACGTCAAGAATTAGAATCAGAATGGGTTCAGGAAAAGTTAGAAGAGTTACAAGGAATTAGTTTTGAGTAATTATGGAGCAAACTTTAAAATTGATTTGCGAAACTTGCGGTGTTGGTTATGAAAAAACAAAAGACTTAAAAAAATGGAATAAGGAACGCCCAAATGTATTCTACAAATGGAGTTTGAAATTTTGTGATGATTGCCGAAGAAAAAAAGAGCGAGAATCACTAAAGCGTTTACCTGAAGTTTTAAAAGTGTTATCTGATAGTTTTAAAAAATAAAAAAATAAAAAAAAATGAAAAAAACATTATTAATAATAATTTTATCTTTTAGTACTTTTTCTTTTAGTCAAGGATTATCGCTAAATTATAGTTCTTCAAATACCGTTTCTTTAGAACTTTCAAATGTATTTGACAATACTCTAATTGGAGTTAACTGTTCGTTTTATGTTGGCAATCCAAACATAGCTTCTTTTATGCCAATTAAGAATATGCAACAGTTCAACAATACTAATCCAAACAATTACTTCAAAGGTTATTTTACAACACCTCACAATGCTATTTTTGCAACTTTAGGGCATCAGTCAAATAAAATGTCATTTGCAATAAGATTAGGTATGCAGAACACTTCTAATTACACTACCTATGGTGGCGATAAATTTTCTAATTCTTATTCTCCTTTTTACTACAAAGAAGTTACACCTTACGACTTGTTATTGGGAGTTTCTTTTGCTTATAAATTAGAAGACGATTTCGCTTTAAATTTAGGATATGATAACTTTAATAATTTGACATTTGGTTTTACGGTTTATTGGGGTAAATCAAATTTCACAAATCACTTATGTAAAAAGCAGTTAATGTAAAACAAAAAAAATAAAATGGCAAAAACAATGAAATTACAAGAACTAAAAAAACAATATGAATTTGTTTGCAACGAGTACGTTCAAAAATTTTGTAATAAACAAGAAATGGAATCCGATGGTTGGGTAGGTAATGATGTCGGTGGAATAATGTCATTTGCTTGTCAGTATTTTTTTAGCATTTCTGATATTGTTTTTGATATTAATTACAAACAACCTAAAGGGCTAATTCTACAATGGCAAAATGATGGGGTTGAACACAATATATTCAACGATAAAAATGAAAATATAAATTACAAATCTTATGCTATGGGATTGCGATACGAACAATTAAAATAACACTAAAAATTTAAAAAAGAAATGAGTAAGTTAAAAACAAAAAAAGAACTTAAAAAACTTTACGAAAACTACTTGAAAAGAATGGACGATGTTAGTGGTTGGCACAAGTTAGCAATGCGTAGATGTGGCGGTGTAAATTTGACTTACGAAGAGTTTGTTTTTCTGATAAAAAAAGATAGTTTTTTTGCTAAACAATATGGGGTTATTTCTAATTAATATTAATCACAAATTTATGCTAAAGGTTTACCAAGAATGTTGCCATAACTGTCTATTGTCAAAAGACCGAATAGTCAGTCCAAAAAGAGCGAAAGAATTATTAAAAGAAATCGCTGAAAAACAAAGCTATTTTGTTTGCCATAAAGCGTCAATGAATGGCGAGGAAATTGTATGTAAAACTTTCTTCGATAAACTTGGTCATCAATCGCAAATGATTCGTATTGCAGAACGATTAAATGTTGTGCAATTTGTAGAGCAAAATAATACTGAAAAACTAAAGTCTTTTGCCTCTATAAAAACTAATAAAAAATAACAAACAAAAAGCAATGATAAAAACATTAAAAATTAGTTACAGAACGTCTAATGAAAATAACGCTTCGGCAGGAAAATTCAAATTTGAAGTTTATGATGAAATTGAAAATTCATTAGTAGATATTATCGAAGTTATTTCTTTGAGAATTGGTTTAAAAAAATTAAAGAATATTAACATTACAATTGAAGAAGTTAAAAAAGAAAAAAAAATAAAATTATGGAAAATTTAATTAGCACAACGGATTTTAATATCCAATTATTTGAAAGTTTGTTTGCAGACCAAATAGGAGATTCTTTTTATGTTGATAGAGTTGTTACATACGCTAAAATGATGAAGCAACCAATTCAAAAAAATATGTTTGTTCCTTGTCAATCAAACGGAGATATTATGGATAAACCAAGTTATTGCGAAAAGCCTTGTAGCCCTATTGATTTTTGTATTGGAGGTAAATGCGACATCGAGGGTTGTTATGGTCAAGATTCAGAATATGAAGAAGCCTGTAATACGGTTTTATTTCAAGGTTGGGGATTTTTTATCAATAGTCTTTCAGGAGTTGAAACGGGAATTAGAAACGAGGTTATTTTTGAAGATAATGTAATATACTTTCGTGATGGTAAACCTGCGATGTTTATTGAAGCAATTAAAAATATTCAAACGCCTATTAATACTATCGAAGATTTATTAAAAACAAATGTCAAATTCAAGTTAACCGATAACTTTAAAAAACATATAAAATTATGAAGCAGTCAGCAGTAGAATGGTTAGTAGCGAATATTGATTGGCAATTATTAAAAAACACATCACTTCATTATGAAATGGTAGTTGAAAAAGCCAAAGAAATGGAAAAGCAACAACAAGATGAATTTGCTATTGGGTTTGCAGAATGGATAAATAGTTTATATGTAGCCACTGACCATAAAACAAAATCAACAAAAGAACTATTAGAAACCTATAAAAAAGAGAAAGGATTATGAGCAAATGTCAATGTTGTAAAAGAGAACAAGAGTTAAGGTTTGGTTTTTGTTTTGATTGTGTAAATGCAGAATCAATTATAGAAGAAGGAGTTGATATGTACGATAAAGAAATTACCAACCAAGAAGGAATGAGTGCGTCAATGAGTAAAGTACAAGCTATTTTAAGAACATATTTTCAAATTGAAATTTAAAACAATTTAAAAAAAAATAATATGAAACAAGAAACACTTGAAGAAGTTTTGAAGAAAATTAAATCAATAAAACTTTGCCTAATGGCACACCCTAACAACGAAGTAGATTCTGAATTTGCAGATAGAATTACAGATTTAGAGGAAATTCAAATTGAATTAGAAAAGCAACAAGGTTATAGTGAGGAAGAAGTTTTAGATATTTTAGATATTATTTTGTCTGAATATAAAGACTCATTAAAAAACAAAACAGATTTTTATCCAGCATTAAGGTTTGAACAATTTAAAAAGAAATAATATGAAAAACGTAAACAAAATTAATGAAAACATCTACATCACTAATGATGAAAAAATTAAAGAAGGAGATTGGTGTTTTGAAGTTTATAATGAAGATTCTAAAGCAACTACTCCAAATTTTACTGATGAAAAAGGTAATAAATGGTGGCTAAGAAAGGCAAATGCTAATGATATTGCAGGATGCCCAACAACTAAAAAAATCATCCTAACAACAGACCAAGACCTTATTAAAGATGGTGTACAAGCTATTGACGATGAGTTCCTTGAATGGTTTGTTAAGAATCCAAGTTGTGAGGAAGTTGAGATTAAGCAGGAATTATATGTTGATGAGCTTGAAGCATTAGGGTATAAGGTTGAGAAATACAATATTAGAAGAATGTACTATTCTGATGAGCCAAAAGAAGAACCTAAACAATTTGACATTAGAGAATTGAATAGACTTGATGATATTGAAATTGAAGAAATTTCAAATGATTGGGAAACTATGAAAGAGCAAGTAAAACAAGAAACACTTGAAGAAGCATTTGAAAAATTTATGGAAACTAATTTTTGTGGACAACTTACTAAAGGATTTGTATTAGGAGCTATGAAATTTGGTGCTAAATGGCAACAAAATAGAAGTTATAGTGAGGAAGATATGAAAAGAGCATTTTGTAATGGCGGACAGTTAGACTATTCTGCTTTGACATCTACAGAATTTGGAACTAAAATATTAAATAAATGGTTTGAAACATTTAAAAAGAAATAATATGAAACAGACAGCAGTAGAATGGTTATTACAACAATTAGATGTTTTAAACAGAGAAAGAAAAGATAAATTAGTTGATGCTGAAACTTATTTTAAAAATAAAAAGTCGTTAATTGAACAAGCCAAAGAAATGGAAAGGCAACAAATTATCGATGCTTACGTAGTTGACAATGGGGATTTAATAGAACATAGTAAACCTATGGCGGAGCAGTATTATAAAAAAACTTTTAAAAAAACGGTTTTAGTTACATACAAAGAATATCAAGATGCGCCACACCCATTGCTTGACGGAGAATGGTTAGATGAATCCAAAGTAGTGTATGTTTCTGACTTGACAGATTTGAATAATATGTTCAAAAGGATTATTAATGTAAAAATAATAGATTAATTATGAAATTAACATCTATGATTAACTTCGTTAAGAAGCAAGGAAATATCGGAATGGAAATTCAGTCTTTACGTCATCAACAGTCTGACAGAGCGAGAAGATTTTATCTAATTCAAAAATATGCTGATTTCTTGCTTAAAGATATTAAAAAAGGAATTTTTGTGCCTTGCGATGAATTTGACAATATTTTAGAAGAACCTTTACAAGAACACTATACTGATTGTACTGAAGAGCAAAACGCAAAAGATTGGTTGTATAATTTAGAAAAATACAATCAGGCGAAAGAGCGAGTTTTGTTCAGAGATTGTATATCTGAATTTAAAGTTGTCGATGTGCGTAATGGTATAAGTTATGTAAAATCAATTTCAGACGATACGGGATTGGTTCATTTATTTTGGCTTGACAATATTACTCAAACTTGGAGATTAAGTTCAGATTTAACTAATATCGAATCTTTAGCAAGGTTTGGTATAATGGAACTGACTGAAACCGCTTTGAAAGAAATAGGTTTTCCTAAAACCGATAACAATGACTAAAGAGAATTACAATAAAGCGACTGCACTTTTAGAGCAGATTGATAAAATAAAATCTATTGAGAAAAAAGTTAGCGACAAGTACAGGGAATATAAAGAAAAAGATGCCGAGTTATGCAAGATTTTGAGTTCTTGCGATGAAGCATTAAGTGTTTTAAGAGAAATTGATTTACAAAAATTTAAAGAACTTTAATTATGTCGATAAGTAGTTTAAGAATTTTACATATCCTATCTCCTGTTAAATGGAACGGAGATACTTTTAATTCCAATGCAGATGCTAATTGGAAAGTAGCAGAAAAAACAATTGATTTTTTACCCAATTGCCATCACTATATTTTAGTTCCGCAAAGTCATACAATAAGGATTCAAAGAGAAAATGTTTCGTATATAAAATACGATTATCCAAAGAGCGTACAACTTAATCGAGGTATGTTTGATTACAGACAAATAAAATTTGACTTTACAAAATTAGACGTTGACTTTGTTTTTAATCATCAACCTGAATTAACTTATAACATACACCAATGGTTTCATAGCAATAGGTATTACGAAGACGTTATTTACTTTGGTTTTTATCATTGGATTGATTGTAAGGAAAGCAGGGGAAGCGTTAGCGGTTGTCCGTCATTTTATATGAGGCAATTGGAAAGTATGCACATTTTAGACGCAAACTTTGTTCACTGTGAAATTAGTTTAGATTATTTGAAAAGTAATTTTAAAGAGTTTGATTGTTCGCACTTAATCAGTAAGGTTTACGAAATGCCATTAAGCGGTAAATTAGAAGTTGAGCCAACGCCCTTTGATTTACCAAATAAAAAAATTCTTTTGTTCAATCACAGATGGGCTGAAAGTAGCGGTATAAAGAAAATGGTTCAGTATATTGACAAATTAGACAACAGTTATTTAGTTTGGATTACTGACGAGAGTTGCGATGTTAAAAACGATAAATTCATTATTAAAAACTTAACTTATTCTGATTATGCTTACTTGGTTGAAAATTGTCACGCCTCTTTATGTTTTATTGACAAGTACACAACTTGGAATTTAGCAGTTCAAGATGCACTAATAAAAAAAAGACCGAGTTTGTACTTTGATAACAAAACAATTAAAAAAGTAGTTGGAGAAAAATATAGTGGTTGTTTTACTAATTTTAAAGAGTTTAAAGATTTATTAGAGATAAATACTGCCAATGATTTTGAAAACACAGTAATTAACGAACACGATGTTATTTTTGAATCCCAATTAAAAAAAGCAATGTTAGAGCATTGGAAAGACACTTCTAAAAAACCAAAAGATGCCGATGCTTGGATTAAATGTATCGAAAGCGGTATAACTGATAAAAAGTCAATTTGCACTAAAGTAAACCCCAAAGTTAGGCTTAACGGAACGGCTCATTTCATAAGGAGAAATTTACTGAATAATGGAATATTAGATAATATAAAAAAACAACATACCGAGTATTACATAGAGGGTAATGCTAATACAATTAAAAACGACTTATTCACAATTTAAAAAAACAAAAAAATGAAGCAAATTATTTCTGTGTTTTCAAACACACACTACACCCAAGACGAAAAAGATACTGAATTCGTTTTAAAGCCAATGATGGAACTTATAATTGTTTATGCTGACGGAAAAGAACACAAGATAACTCCTAAAGGTTTGAAGCAGGAAGTTAAGTGTTCGGAGGTTAGAATGATTGTTAGTCCTTATATGCTTCAAGTATTGATTACCGAGTTGCAATTACATCAAAAGAAGTTGAATAACATCACTAAAAATGCCGACCAACTAAATAGCCTTGTTAAGCATATCAACTCTGAAGAAACGACACCTTTAAACGAAAAATAAAATGGAAACAATACTTTTAAAACATAAAAAAACAGGTGTAACGATAAAGGCTAAAGATTGGGAAATAGTTCAGGAAAACAAACCAAACACATATCCTGAACTTGAATTTATATCTCAATACTTGTCTTGTGGAATTACTTGCGAGGTTAAAGAAAACGAAATACACTTTAATCCTGAAAATTTAAGCTATTACGGGGCTAAAGAAATAAAACTTATCCTAAAACCGCTTTCGGATTTTTACGACATTAATTGCCCTGAAATGGTTAAAACAGATATGGACATACCTACGCAATTGGAATTAGTGGATTTGTGTATTGGAAAAACGCACTACCAAAATTTGCAATATTTCCATCTACAAGAGTTTTTAAGATACGGTATTGATGTTTTTGGGCTTATAGAACAAGAAAAGGCTCACTCAATTATGGATTTTCTTGCCATACAAAAGCATTTAGGTAAATAAAAAATAAAATTTATGAAAACAGACATAATACTTCGTGATTATCAACACGAATCTCTACGGTTTCTCGAAACTGATTTTGAAAAATTGGTTTTAGCAATGTGTCCGAGTAGTGGAAAAACTGAAACGGTTATTTATTATATTGACCAACTCATTAAACAAAATAAAAATTTAAAGGTTTTAATTCTTCCGCACTCGACCAATGTTTTACTAAATAACTTTTACGATAGGTTGGGGGAAAGAAATGTTGGGTTTACCTATTCTACTGATACATCTGTTGATTGTAATGTTCACACACTTTTGCCTCAAAGCAAATCAAAAATAAAAGATGAATACGACTTGCTTATAGTCGATGAAGCGCACGAGAATTATTTTGCTAAAACTGTTCAAAACATTATAATTAAAACCAAGCCAAAAAAGCAAATACTTTTAACGGGTACGCCTTATCAGTTTATCGGCAAAGACGATTTTAAAATTCATTTTTTAGCATTGAATGAATTAGATAAAAATACAATTCCTAAATTAAGAGTTGATATAATCGAATCTAATTATCAATGGAACGGAAACTATAATTCTGTTGGAGAAGTAAAAAAGCAATTTGATTTTAACGACAACGATACAAAAATCACTTTAGATAAAACATTTAAGTTTTTACTTAAAAGAGGTAATAAGAAAAAAAAATCTATAAGTAAAACGCTAATTATTTGTAACAACATTAAGCAGTCAGAATGTGTTAAGAGTTATTTAGATAATATTGGTTTATCTTCAGTTGTTTCAAACTCAAAAAACGATACTAAATCTGAATTAGTGCAGGATTTTAAGCGTAATAAAATAAATATTTTGATTGTTGTAAACAGAGCAAGATTAGGGTATGATGATATTGACTTGATTAATTTAATTGATATGTCGGGAACGCTAAATCCTAATCTTATTTACCAAATGATTGCAAGGGTTTTAAGAGGTTCTAATGATATTCAAAAATACTATACTCGATTAACCTCAAAAAAGGACGAAAGTTTAAATTCTGAAATTGTTACTAATTTAGCGTTAATGCTAACTGACAAAAAATACATTAGTGCTTTTAACGGAAAAAACTTTAAAAATCAAGCGGTAATAGTTCCTAATTGCCGTTCAAGAAAATATATTATCAACAACTCTAATTTTGCTCAAAACTCTCCCAAATTATTAGTTGACACAGACGATATGATTTCTTTTTACAGAGATGCTATTAGTGATATTGATAAAGGAAATGGGGTTTATAAGTTTTGTAAAATAGAAGATGTTTTAATTGAATTAGGTATCAGAATAAAATACACTTTAGAGTTATGTAAAAAAATTTCATCTAAATACAAAACGAAATTAGATTGGATAAAATCAGAAGACTACGCAAGTTATTTGTACGCTTCAAGAAATAATTACATAGACGAATGTTGTGAGAATATGGATTTGTTTTATAAAAAACATACTTTAGAGTCTTGCATACAAAGCGCATCTAAATACAAAACAAGAAGCGAATGGTTTAAAGGAGACAGAAAGAGTTATACTTATGCTAAAAATAATAAAATATTTGAAGAATGTTGTAAAAATATGTCGATATTATTAAAAAAACATACTTTAGAAAGTTGTATGAAGATTGCTTCTAAATATAAAAGTCAATCAGAATGGCGAATAAAAGATAGTAAAAGTTATGGTTTTGCTTGTAGAAATAAAATTTTAAAACAATGTTGCGAGAATATGATTGCATTACGGGTAAAACACACTTTAGATTCTTGTGTAAAAAGTGCCTCTAAATATAAAACAAAAGGCGAATGGTTAAAACACGATTATAATGTTTATAAACACGCTCAAAGAAATAGTTATTTAGAAGATTGTTTCAAACACTTCAAAAAATAAATTATAAATTTTAAAATAAATAAAATGAAAACACTATTAAAAAACGAACTTCTTTATCCTGTGTTAAATGCGGATAAAAAAGGTTATGTAAATTGTCCTTTTTGTCAAGAAAAACATAAACACGGAAAAGGCGGTGGAGATGGTCATCGAGTTGCGGATTGTAGCGAATCGTTAATTACCAAACCTATAATTACAAAAGACGGGTTGTGCAAAAAAGAAAACGGGTATTTTGTTCAGTTTAAATGAGTCTTTTTATTAAAAATAACGATTATTATATTTTTTTTTGCGTTTGGTATTTAGCCATAGTGCTTTGTCAGATGGTTAAATTAATTATTTCATCAATAAAAATATGGAAAATAAAGAAGCAGTTAAAAGACAAGACCTAACAATGGAGCAAAGGTTAATTTCAGCGGGTATAAAAACAATTTACTCACCTGATTTTAAGTTCTCAAGAAAAGATAAGCGTTGGAATGAAATTACATTGGAATACGCAGGTAAAAAGATAATAAGACCTAATGCTCAAAGTTGTGTTTCAGTATGTAAAAAACGTTTTAATTTAGATGTTTGAAAAAAATATTAAAAATATTATAAATAAGTTTTTTTATTCTAAATAAGTTTTTTATATTTGTACTCAAGAAACTTAATAACAACAAATTCTTAAAACTATGGAAGCAATTCAAACAACAAACGCACAAGAATTAATCGCTGACAAAAGCGTAATCTACAACAAAACTTTCGAGTTGTTAACTGACACCAAAACTAATTGGGGAGTTACAAAAAAACCTTTAACTTGTCCTGACGGCTACCCTACTGAATCATTCGGTATTTATCGTAACGATAATAACAAATGGTTGGGTACTGTTGGCAAGACTTACGAAATGATGCAAAATGCTACTTTGGCTGAAAACATCATTGAAGCGTCAATGGATATTAGCGAAAAATTCAGAGGTGGCGAACTTTATGGTGGTAAAAAAGTTTATTACCAAGCGCAGTTGCAAGATACTCACATCGCTAATGACACAATAAAAAGATATGTAACAGGGCTTAATAGTCACGATGGTTCTTCTTCAATCGGTTTTGGTTTTACCAATACTGTTGTTGTTTGTCAAAATACTTTCTATATGGCTATGAAAGAAGTTAATAGATTTAGACATAGTGCTTCTGCACATCAAAGAGTTGAATTAGCAAGAGAGGAAATTAGAAGAACTCTAAAAGCCGAAAGCAGTCTTATGGATAACTACAAGCGTATGGCTGATACTAAAATCAGTACCGCAGTTACCAAAAGAGTTATTGCTGATTTATTCAAATTTGCCGAAGAAGATTTCGACAAAGAAACCAAAGACTTTTCAACAAAGAAAATCAATGATATTTCTAAATTTAAAGAAATACTTGATTCTGAATTGAGTTCTCACGGTCAAACATTATGGGGGTTATTTAATGCGGTAACTTGGAAAACTAACCACCAAGACGTAAAAGAGGGTAAAGGTTTGGAGAATGTTATGATTGGAACAGGTTACAAAAAGAACCTAAACGCCTACAATATCATAGTTGATTCATTGCCAACATTAGTAGCAACAGTATAAATTCAATCGGGGCTGAAAAGCCCCTTTTAAAAATTAAAATTATGTCGAAAGAAGAAGAAGAAAAAATCGAAAATGAATTAGGTACTGTAACTACTCCTGACGGGGATTTAAAAGTTTTGAAAAACTTTCGTCTTGAAGTAGAAAATAGGGAGATAACGTTTATGTTTCTTGAAGACGAAAGTACGATTATAAATGTAAAACGCTTTGAAGAGAGTGAAACTAATCCTTACACTGAAGAAATTACAAATCAAGTAATGAGGTTGTCTAAATTAACTATTGCTTTGTTAATGGCTTGTTTAAAAAAAGCAAATGTTGATTTTGAAATAGATGCCGACAGTCTTATTGCTGAATTAAACGTAAAGAATAACAATGAAAGGGATTCTTAAAAGAACAGAAAGAAATGGTTGGCTTGTTCGATATGGTAAATGTTGTATTGACGGACAAAGTTGTGACGGAGCAAAAGCAATTTGCCAACCTGAAACAATAATCCTACCTCTGCACCCTGATTCTTGGATTTGGCTTGAGCAATACCCTACTTCAAAATATGTTGCTGAAATTATGAATGATAATGACGAGGTGGAGGTTGAATTTGAACTTTTTGAAGCACCTGTATTTGGTAGTTCAGGATTAGTTGATGATGTTGATAATGTAGTATTTGCAAAATTAAAAACAGTATAGTTATGGAAAATTTAGTTCAATTTGAAACGGCAAAATTAGCCAAATTAAAAGGGTTTAACGAAAAGTGCGATTTTATTTTTAATGCTTTTTCTAAAGAGTACCCAAAGCAAAAATCGCCTTTTTCTAATAACGATGTTCACATAAACGGTACTGAACTAATCGCAAGACCAAATCAAGATGAATTAAAAAATTGGTTGCGTAAAACTCATTTTCTATATGTTCTCGTAATTCCAACTATAACCTGTTCTTGGACTTTTAAAATAATAGACGTTCAATGCGACCCGCAGAATGAAATTGAAAGACCTCCTTATAGCGGAGTAGATGCCTACGATTACACTACATACGAAGAGGCTATGGAGGCGGGATTAAAGCAAGTTTTAAATCAAATAAAAAAATAAAAATGGCAGAAGCGGAAAAAGAAAATCATCAAACAGACTTTAAGTTGATAAAAGTAACAAGAGTTGAGGTAATAGACCATTCAAAGACTTTTGAGCAAGGTGGTGGTCGTGTGTTTACAAAAAGCAATTGTAAATCAGTAGAACTGTCATATCAGGACGATGGGAAAACGATTAAAATATTTATAAAATAAAATGAATTTAAAAGGGCAAAAAACATTAAATTTACTTACTGCAATTTATGGTAAGAATACCCTTGAAAAAATTCGCAATTTCGATGGCGCAATCATCGGTGTAGAAGTTGAAACAAATAGGTTAATTTACTCCGTAAAAAAGTGCGTTGGCATATTGAAAACAAAGACTTCGGAGCAAGAAGCAGTAGAGCATTTTTATAGTGAAATTTATTCAGAAAAAAAGTACTTCGGAAAAGTAATATTTTGCGAAGATTATTTAATTAAAAAACCAAATATTTAAACAATGAAAAAATTATTTTTATCAGGATTATTTTTGATGTTTTCAGTAACATTATTTTCTCAAACTTTTGTAAAAAAGTACACGTCATTAATAACTGAAAGAGCAGGTGTAATTGGCGAATGGCAAACTACTTCAATGACTGTTGTTTTTAACGAAAGTGGAACAGGCGACATTGTATTCTACTACGCAGATGGAAGCGTAAAAAGATTTCATCAGGTAGGAGATGTGGAAGAAAATAAAACGGTTGCGGGACAGGGTTATCAAATTATAACCTGTATCGACAATCAGGATGGAAAGCAAATAGCAATACAGTTATTTGATGACGATACAACATTGAGGGTTTTGATTGCAAAAGGTTATTATGTAGAATTTCACAAATAGTAATTATGAATTTAACTAAAGAGTTTAATATACTATTCAATCACAAAACTATAAATCAAAATAGGGTAACGGAATCAGTAAGGTTGTGCAAATACGTTTCTATTTCTTTTGCTGAATGGATAAATAAGGATTATGTGGTTTCTAATAATGGACTTTGGAGAAACGCAACAATAATAAGTAATACGCATACAACGGAACAACTATTTGAGATTTTTGAAAATGAACAAAGTAAAAATAAGTAAAATGAAAAAAAGAATAAAAAATGTTTTAATTGAGGCTTTTGCTTGGATAGTAGTATTTTTAATAATAATAGCAATTTTAAAATATATAATTTATGGATAAGATTTACACTTCACAGGACGTTGCAAATGTGATAGCAAATGTGGAAGAATTAGCAATTGTAAATGCCGACTTGGAACAACTTCTACATCACGGTAGCAATGATGAAAGGTTGGTTGCGAAAAAAAGGGAATTGGAAACTTCTATAAGGAAGTACAAACCACTTATTTCTGATTTTAATGAACCACTTGAAGACGAAGACGGTTTGGCTTACCTGAAAGTAGCATACGATGTCGTGCTTTCGAGATATAAGGAAAGAAAAAGACAATTAGAAACCATAATTAAAGGTTACGCAAATGGCAACTCTGATTAGAAAATGTGCAAATGCAAGATGCGCTGACATAATCGGAAGCGAAGAGAGAGCCAATAAAAAGTTCTGCTCTAAAGATTGTAAAAACAAAGCTAACAATGACAATAATAAGAAAGGCAGGATAACTTGGGATAAAATATTAGACAGGTACAATGACCTACCAAGCGAACCGTTCATTCCTTTTCCAAAATGGCTTAAAGAAAATTATTACCCACCAAGAATTATAAAACAAAAAAAATAAAACTATGAATATTACAAAACCAATCGTTTTCTTTGATTTAGAAACCACAGGTTTAGATTTGTCTAAAGACAGAGCAGTATCAATTGCAACTCTAAAAATTGATTTAGAGGGAAAAACCGAAGAAAAGAAAATCCTTATCAACCCCGAAATGGCTATACCAACAGGTGCTTCGGATATTCACGGTATAACAGATGAGATGGTGGCTGATGCGCCTACATTTAAGCAAATTTCAAAATCTTTATTTACTTATTTTGAGGGTTGTGATGTAGCAGGTTATAATTCAGATTATTATGACGTACCGCTTTTGATGAAAGAGTTTAGTAGATGTGGAATAGACTTTCCTACTTGGGAGTTAAACCTTGTTGACGTTTTAAAGTTTGAAAAACTACTTAACCCAAACAATCTTGGAGAAGTATATAAGAGATACACGGGAAAAGTTTTGGAGGGTGCGCACGATGCGCTGAACGACATTAGAGCGACTTTTGAGATTTTAATGTGTCAATTAGAGAAACACGGAAAAAACGACCTTACACCGCAGGAAATTGATTTAATGTGTCAAGGAGAGAGAAAAAGATTTGACGTAAGCGGTAAAACCTATTTGAACGCAAACGGAGAAGTTTGTTGGTCAATAGGAAAGAACGCTCATAATCCTGTAACAAAAGATACCGCCTACTTGAATTGGGTTCTCAATAGCGACTTCCCTGAAGAAACAAAAACAAAATTAAGAACACTTTTATAATAAAAATTATGAGTACAAGACAAACTTCAATTGATTGTTTTAATCAAATAAAAAAGAACAATTCTTTATCTAAAAGTAGGTTTCAAGTTTACGAAACCCTATATAACATAAATAAACCATCAACCGCAAGAGAGATATTTGCAAGAATTCCTGTTGTTAAAATTGAATCTACAAGACTTACTGAATTAAGAGAACTTGGTGTTATTTACGAAAAGGGTGTGCGAAAATGCGAAATTACGGGTATGAATTCTATCGAATGGTATTTAACTAATAATCAGCCAAAGAAATTACCTGCGAGAGTAACTACAAGGCAAAAGTTAAAAAAATTAGAAATGATGATTAGCGATTTAGATGATAAAGTAAAAGATTTATTTGTAAAATCAGTATTGAGCGATATAAAAGATTATTTAAAAGATAATTTCAAAACTTTAAAATAAACTATGAAAAAAACAATTTTATTACTCGTTTTAGCATTTTCATTAACTATAAATGCGCAAAAAAACAACTCGTTAAACAAATCTTCCAAAGCGATTGAATCCGTTTATGCAGATTCAAAAGAGGGAATTACGACTGTTTATAATGACCTGAAATCAACAACGCCTCAAATTAAAAATGCTTTAGAAGCGTTATCTAAAGAATTGAAAACTACCTCTGATTCTCTTTGGAAAATACTTGTAAAACAACAATTAGTTTGGAGTTGGTGTTTTCTTATATTAATTTTTAGTTCTGCCTTAAATTGGTTTTTATTTTATAAAAGAAATTTATCTAAAGACTTAAAGTACGATAAGGTAAAGGTTATTAAACAAAAACTTATGTATAGAGATGGAACGTCTGAAAAAGATGTTGAAAATTATCCAAGTTCTTACAGAAAAAGTTATGTAAACGTAGAAGAAGAAGAATTAAGATTAGTGCCAAACTCAAATGTACCTTACTTTAAGTATCTTCATTTGGCTATATGCCTAACACTTTCGGTATTTAGTTTTTTACATTTTTCGGATATGCTTACAGGTTTTATCAATCCTGAATTCGGAGCGTTAAAAACTATAACGGAAGTCATTAAAAATATTAAATAATATGAACCCAATTGTTTGGACAGGACAGAGCAATTTTTTTGGATTAGATTATTCTTCCAAAAAAGGAAAATTCCACGATTACGATTTTGACATTAGATACGATTATGATGGCGACCCAAAAATAGAACCTCAAGAATGTGGGTTGCACCTAACCATATTTAAAAATAATGCTAAAGTTGCTTCTAAATTCGGGTTTACAATTGAAGCATTAGTAAGGTTTTCGGAAACTTATTTATTAAGAGAGCAAGAGAAATTTTTAAAATAAAAACTATGAACAATTTAACTGAAATAAGATTAGACGCATCAAAAGTAACTCACGTTAAAATTAAAGATAGCTTTAAGGGTATAAATAATGGTTGGGGCGTTAAACAGTACAAATACTGTGAGGCAAAATACTTTAATTTTTTATGGCGGAAATATCTTGAACACGAAGCAGGTTATTGGAGAGATGGAAAACAAAAACCGAATCGTTTAAGCCCAATGTATGACGGGGAAGAAGTTCAAAAAGACCCAATGTATTTAGTCTGTGACGGTTGGGTTTACACTAAAGCAGAATTAATTATTTATGTTGGAGCAAAGGAAATAAAATCACTTTACTTTAATAATATTGAAACCGCAAAAACATACTGCAATATTAATTTTCAAAACCTTAATATTATATTTTCAAAATAACAATTAAAACAAAAAAAATGAGCCAAGAAATTGACAACTTAATCGAAAAAGGATTAATCGAAAAAACAAAAGGGGACTACATTAGAGAAAAGTTCCAAGACTTCACACAAGCGGTAGAAGAGTGGTCTGAAAAAGCAAACGCCATAGTTGTAACTGACGAAACTCAAAAAGAGTTAATGGCGGAAGCGAGAGAGGGTAGATTGTTGCTTAAATCCAAAAGAATCGAAGTAGAGAAAACGAGAAAATCTCTTAAAGAGCAATCTTTAAGTGAGGGCAGGTTGATTGATAGTGTAGCCAAGTATTTGATAGGTCTTATAGAACCCGCAGAAAAGCATTTAGAACTTCAAGAAAAGTTTATTGAAATCCAAGACCAAAATAAACGTATTAAACTTAAAGCGGATAGAACTGAATTGCTACAACCGTATAAAGAGGTTATCGACCCAAACTCGATTCAGTTAGACCTAATTACTGAAGAAGCCTTTACTACAATTTTAAATGGTGCTAAATTCTCTTTAGAAAATAAAAAAGCTGAAGCATTGAGAGTTGAACAAGAGCGTTTAGAAAATGACAGAAAGCAAAAGTTGTTCCAAGAGAGAAGATTACAGATTGTTGAATACAAGCAGTTTTACAATTCCGAAACCGATTTAGTTTTAACTACTGAAACAGGAACACTTGAATTTAATATGCTTTTACAAAATTTGATTTTTAGACACGGGCAAGAAATAATCAGGCAAGATGAGATTAAAAAGCAAAACGAAGCATTAAAAAAACAGAATGAAAAAAATGCAGAGCAAATAAAAAAACTTAAAAAAGAAATAAAACAAACGCCTACTGCAATTCCTGAACCAATTCAGCCACCTGCTTTAATTACTAAAATAAATCTACCATCTACTGCTGAATTATCACATAAACCTGCTGAATATTTAGAAAGTCAAAACGAAAATATTATAATGGTTAATCGTTCAGAGTATGAAACTCTTAAAAAAAGATATAGTATAGCCAAGACTGCTTTAGAATCAGTTTTATACTTTATAGTGCCTCAAAATTTAAGAGATTTAATAAATAAGGCTATGTTAGATATTAAAGAAGCGGAGGAGTTTAAGGAAACTTTTTAAAAAAATATTTATAATAAAAAATAATATATAAAATATTTGATATTATAACTAATATGTCGTAAGTTTGACGAACTAAAAAAAACACTATGGAAATCTTAAAAAAAATTATTTACCATTACTTCGCAGGAGTTCTATTTTCTGCAAGTTTAATTATTCTTATAGTTCTATTCGACTATTTCCTTAATGGTTATATGCAATATCCTGAATTAAAAAATTTTATTAAAGTTACCCTTTTAAGCGGTGTGAGTTTTGGATTTACTCACTTCGCTTCTGCTGAAATAGACAAATCCAACAAACAAAAAAACAATTAACTTTTAAAAACAAAAAAAATGAAAAAATTATTATTACAATTTGTATTGCTTACTTCTTTAAGCGCATTTTCACAAGAACCAACTCCTTTTGTTATCGAACATTGTAAGGATAAAATGACTGACAAAGAGTATTATTTTACTCAAAAAAAATTGATTTGTGCCAACACAGAAAAAACTAAAGGATTTACAATAACCCCTAACTTTAATGCAAAGAATGGAACTATTGTCAATAACGGTTTTATGTGTAAAAATGTAAATATTGGTAACTGCGATGAAAAGGACGTTTTAATTTTTATGTTTTCTGACGAAAGCAAATTAACTTTAACTTCTTGGAACAAATTTAATTGTGAGGGAAATGCTTATTTTGATTTTACCGAAAGCCAATTAAAGGAACTTTCATTAAAAACAGTTACTGCAATTAGGTTTAGCAATGGTCGTTCTCACGAAAGCCTTACTTACACGTTAAAGGAAACTGAAAAAGACTACTTTGTTAGGGCATATACAGTTCAAAAAATAGTAGAAACAGACTGTTCAAAATAATTAATCAACAACTAAAATCAAATATTATGGGAATTTTTAAAGACATTTGGAATACGATTTTTGGGAAACAAAAACAACAAGAAAAATTTGAAAAAGGCGGTTCAATAGGCGAAGTTCCAATGAAAGTAGTTCATAGAAACAAAACCGTTTCAGGTAAAATTGGTGGGTATGTTTCAGGAAATACTGAACCTGATAAAAATAAATCTTGCGCTTATCAAGAACCTGTAAGGACTTTTTGTCAGCCAAGTAATTTCGGTGTTTGTAATGTTTGCAGTCCCTCTGATACAAACCCACTTATTAAAATTCCAAATGGAGATGACTTTTTTGTTTCAAATGACTTAATTGAAAAGGAGATTAAAATAGATTCTAAATCTATTAATACCAAAAAATCAAAAAGAGTAAAAAGTATAATAGGTCAAAATACTTTGAATGAAATCAAAGCATATTTACAAACTTACGGTTCTCTTGACGTTCTTACTTGTGAGCAAAAATTCAAAGTAAAAAGTTTACATAATTTTATTTGGTCTATGAGAAAAGAGGGTTTTAAAATCAAAACAGAAAAAGTTGGTTTACATAACGAACTTGGAGAAAAAGTATTGGTTACTAATTATAGATTAATTTCAGAAAATCTAAATGGAGCAAATTAAAAGTGTAACTTTACAATCCGTAGATTACGATGTATTCGTGAAGGAAAGCCCCTTAGACTTGGGTCTTTAGACGAGGGATGAATTTCGCTTGTTAAGAGATATAATTAATTTAATACATTTGCACTATGAAAACATATAAATATAAATTGAAGCTAACGAAAGAGCAATCCAACAGGGTTGATTCTTGGATTGGTGCGTCAAGATATGTTTATAATTTAGCATTAGAAACAAAGATTGAGGCTTATAAACAAAGAAAAATATCTTTAAACAAGTTTGACTTAATGGGGCAATTAGTTGACTTAAAAGACGTGGAATGGATAAAAGATGTTCCGAGTCAATCTTTGCAAAATGTAATTGAAAGAATGGATTTGGCATATCAGTCTTTTTTCAAAGGAGGCGGTTTTCCTAAATGGGCTAAACGCAACGAGTACAAGTCTATTTTATTAAAATCTGTAAAGCAAAACGGAAAAGGCTTCACGCTTCCTAAATTAGGGTTTGTGAATATTTTTAAAGATAGAATGCCAAGCGGTGCATTGAAAACCGCCACAATAATAAAAGAAAATAATTCGTATTATTTATCAGTAACTTTTGAATCTATTTCAGAAAATATTTATCCTACAAACGAGAGCCAAGTGGTAGGAATAGATATGGGAATATCCTATTTTTTGGTAGA
>B570J14230_10000121_pt1 | contig 27039 bp, 24 predicted proteins | sample LakMenepilimnion_3_FD_14230 | JGI IMG/M metagenome (IMG submission 14230) | reverse complement strand
GTCATTGATCTCTAATGTGGTCGATTCATTGGTATACATATTTTTTAAGGTATCTACTTGTTTTAAACCAAATTCACGATTCGGGAAAATAATCCACATCTCTTTTCCTCCCTCGAGTGCTTTTATATAAAACTTTTTATTTTTTTCGCATTGATATAAAGAAGCCCCTTGAGGAGCAGTCGAGAGTTCGCGATAATCACCGTTTAGCGAAGGTAAGTTTATTTCAGGCATCTTCACACTGCCACAGCTTGATAGCGAGGCTGATAGAATTAATATCATTAATATTTTATATGTCTTTTTCATTGAGATTCTTTCAATAAGGATTCGTCTAATTGACTTAGTAATATTTCAATCGCATGCGCTTCATTATCATCATGATTGAATTTCGCTAACTTTAATAAATAAAGTTGTGCTTGTGCATGGCGTGGATTTTTTTTAATCACATCACTCAATTGTTTTTTAGCCGCCTCAAAATCTTTTAATTCAAAGCATGCTTTCGCATTACTAAAAAGTGCTTCACTCGATTGTGGCTCGCTTTTGAGCCAAAGTGCTGTAATACTTTTTAACCGCTCCCATTGGCCTTCACGCGTTGCATCGTAGGATTGCATAAAATAAGGTCTTTTTTCAAATGGAGCATCCCAAAAGGGTAGTTCAGTTTGAGCGGTGAGTTGCATGTCTTTACCTTCATGTAGCAAACGCTTAATCCACTCTANAGGAATACTATAATAATAAGCATGTCGCCCTGGGCTTTTAAATGTAGTAAGTCCTATGAGACGACCTTCATCATCAAAAAGACCGCCGCCAGATGCGCCCATCGCAAATCCTGCGGAAGACTGAATAATATTTTCACTATCTAAGGCATATAAGCCTTTAATGCTCCCAAAAGACATGATCGGCTTCACTGCATTTCCTCCGAAGCTTTTAGAAAACACTGATTGTTCATAAATAAGTTTTTTTGTGTCACCAAGAACTGCTGGCTTTACATCTAAAAATTTAAATTGAAGAATACATAAATCGTGACGCCAATCTGCTTTCATACTCACGGGTGAGAACGCCTCGCCTAATTTACCAATTTGAACTCCTTGCGCATTAGCCACTACATGACAATTCGTTGCCACTTGATTTTCAGCAACCACAATACCAGAACCTACTCCATGATTGCCTCTTTGATCAATAACATGCACTTTCACCACTGAAGGTGAGACAGCAAAAGTTGCCTCATCAGAAGGCTCTGCAAAAACTATATGAGAAATTAAAAATAAGAAAAAAACTATTCTATGCATGATATGAGGACTCTCAATTGAATTCTTGCATAGATAAGGAACTAAGCTTCTTAGTTCCTTAAAGAAAAAACTTTAACCACATTTACTATCACCACAACTTAGGCATGTAAGGCATCCGTCCATCATGATAACTGCTTTTGTTTGGCATTTACTACAAAGTTGTGAGCCTTTTGGATATCCTGTGCTATCAATGTCATCAGAATGTTTTTCCATATATTCAGCACGCTTTTCTTCCATCAATTTTTTTTGATGTTCATCAGGCAAAGCTTTTTTAAGCATACCAATATCGATTAAATGTTGTTCAACCACTTCTCCAATTTCAGCCACCAAACTCGGCACGTACTTACCACCTTTTTTAAAATAGCCGCCATTGGGATCAAATACGCTATGAAGTTCCTCGACTAAGAATGTCAAATCGCCACCTTTTCTGAATACAGCAGACATCACACGCGTCAACCCTACAATCCATTGGAAGTGATCCATGTTTTTTGAATTAATAAAAATTTCAAAAGGCCTGCGATGTTCTTGGGGTGTCCCTTCATTCATGATGATGTCATTGATCGTGATATATAGTGCGTGCTCAGTTACAGGTGTTTTTACTTTATAAGTGGAACCTGTAATTTTTTCGGGACGGCCTAAAGGCTCGCCCAATTGCACAACGTTTTGATTTTCTTTCTGAGTTAACGCATTCGCTTTATCTTCTTCAGAAACAACGTTGTAACCTACGATTTTTTTTTCAATTTTAATTGCCATTATTTTCCTTATAATTTCTTAAGTCTTAGAACTTACCGTAATAACCTTCTTTTAAAGCATCGTAAAGATTCGCTGCTGAATGCGTCTCGCCATCATATTCAATCTCTTCGTTACCCTTCACTTCAACTTGAGAACCATCGTCTAAAGTAAATTTATAAGTGGTGTTCTCTAAATCTTTTTCTGTCACCAATACACCTTGGAAAGCTTCTGGGTTGAATCTAAATGTTGTACAACCTTTAAGACCTTTGTCATATGCGTACAAATAAATATTTTTAAAGTCTTCATAATCGTAATCGGTTGGCACGTTGATCGTTTTAGAAATCGAACTATCAATCCACTTTTGTGAAGCCGCTTGAATATCGACGTGCGCTTTTGCTTGAATCGTTGAAGAGTCTAAAAAGTAATCTGGTAATTTTTCATCTTCGTTTTCTGAAAATGGCATCGCCTTCGAATTAATCAATTCGCGGTATGCTAATAGCTCGAATGAATAGACGTCCACTTTTTCTTTTGATTTCTTACCCTCACGAATCACATTACGACTGTAATGATGTGCAAAAGAAGGTTCAATACCGTTACTTGCGTTATTAGCTAACGACAATGAAATTGTGCCTGTTGGTGCGATTGAGCTATGGTGTGTGAAACGCACACCTTTTTTAGCAATCTTGTTGCGTAATCCTTCAGGGAATTGCTGCATGTAGCGGCTATACTTGCCGAGCAATACTTTACCTTTCACTTTAGCGCCTACTTTAATACCATCGGCTGCCATCTCGGGACGTTTTGCTAACATGTCTGCTGTCACCACAAACTCTTCTTCCATGATAGGGGCAGCACCTTTTTCATCGGCTAAATCAATGCCCGTTTCCCAGCCCACCTCGGCCAAAGTACGGCTCACTTCTTCAGTGAATTTCAAAGAAGCATCATCACCATATTTCATCTTAAGCATTGTGAGTGATGAACCTAAACCTAAGTAACCCATACCATGACGACGTTTACGCATAATTTCTTTACGTTGCTCTTCTAAAGGAAGGCCATTAATTTCAACTACGTTATCTAACATGCGTGTAAAGATCGCAATCACTTCTTTATATTCAGCCCAATCAAAAAACGCTTCATCGGTGAAAGGTTTTTTAACAAATTTTGTTAAGTTCACTGAACCTAATAAACAAGCACCATAAGGTGGAAGCGGTTGCTCGCCACATGGATTGGTCGCGCGAATATTTTCACAGAACCAGTTATTGTTCATTTCATTCACCCGATCAATCAAAATAAAACCAGGCTCAGCAAAATCGTAAGTTGATGACATGATGATGTCCCACAAACGTCTTGCTTTAATAGTTTTGTAAACACGGCATGCAACCTTACCTGCGTCAATACCTTCTGCCTTAGTAAGGTATTTGCCTTTGACAGGCCACTCTCTCCAAACCACTTGGCTTACATCATTCACATTTAAACCATCAACGATGGATTCTTTTTCCGTGACAGGGAATGCTACTTTCCAATCGCTGTCAGCCTTGACTGCTTCCATAAATTCTTTGGTGATTAAGCATGAAAGGTTAAATTGACGGAGTCGACCATTCTCACGTTTTGCTTTTATAAAGTCAGTAACATCTGGGTGGGCAATATCGAAAGTTGCCATTTGTGCACCACGACGACCTCCAGCGGATGACACGGTGAAACACATTTTGTCGTAAATATCCATAAAGGAAAGTGGGCCGCTTGTATAAGCACCTGCACCTGCGACAAAAGCACCTTTGGGTCTTAAAGTCGAAAATTCATAACCAATACCGCAACCTGCTTTTAAGGTAAGTCCTGCTTCATGCACTTTATCTAAAATGCCTGACATACTGTCTTCTACGATGCCTGATACCGTGCAGTTAATCGTCGAGGTCGCTGGCTTATGTTCTAAGGCCCCCGCATTAGAAGTAATACGTCCTGCGGGGATAGCGCCGTGTCTTAATGCCCATAGGAATTTTTCATACCACTCTTCTCTTTTAGCTGGAATTTCAACATCCGCTAAAGCTCTAGCCACGCGCACAAAGGAATCATCGATATTTTTATCAACGTGCTCGCCCTGTTTCGATTTCAAACGATACTTTTTGTCCCAGATATCAAGTGAAACATCTTGAATCGGTATTTCGTGGTCTTGATGGTCACTTAATGTGGACTTTGGACGAACAGCTTTGAGCATGAATTTCCCCTGAATTATTCTTTTTTATATATATTTTTACTAAATTTGGTGCTAGATGGTATTTTTGCCTAAAACCACAATATATAGTGGTTTTGTAGATATATTATCCATGCTCTAGTAGTCCGTCAATTGAAATATATGCACAAATTTAGGGCAAAAGTTAACTCCTATTTTTCGAGGTTAATTTTTAAAACATAAGCAAGACCTTTCATTAAAAATAAATTAAACACAAGTTCATCAAGATGGTTTATGCGAAAATATCGGCATGATTCGTTTTTTCTATAGTCTTTTAGTCTATTTTCTTCTTCCATTCACCTGCTTTAAGCTGATTTATCGAGGCTTTAAACAACCTGACTACTTAAAATATTGGGGTGAACGCTATGGTTTTTATAGCACTTCCACCAAAAAAATCTGGGCCACACGAAAAATATTTTGGATTCATGCTGTTTCTGTCGGTGAGACGAAAGCTGCGGTTCCATTCATTAAGCTTTTTTTAAAAGAATATCCGCGCCATTATTTGCTCATCACGCATGGCACACCAACAGGGCGAGCGACTTCAATTGATATTAAAAATTCTCGAATTAACCGTATTTATCTTCCTTTCGATACTCCCGATGCCACAAAAAGATTTTTAAATACCTTTAAACCAGAAATGGGTTTCTTACTTGAAACAGAACTTTGGTTTAATTTAATTCATCAAGCTTTTCAAAAATCCATTCCACTTTACTTAGTGAATGCGCGATTATCTAAAAAATCTTTTCAACTTTATCAAAGAATTTCACTTCTTGTGAAGCCATCACTTCAAGAACTAAAGGGTGTGCTAGCGCAAACAAGAAATGATGCGAAACGCTTTGAAAGGCTTGGTGCGAAGAACGTTGAAGTGATGGGTAATTTAAAATTTGATGTGGCTCCCCCGCAAGATACAAATAAAAAAAGTGCAGCACTCAAAAAACATTTACATTTAAAAAATCAGGCTGTACTTTTAATTTCGAGCTCAAGACAAGATGAGGAAGAAATTATTTTGCAACACTTATTAAAGCTTCAACATAAAAATCTCGTCACAATTTTTGTACCGCGACATCCACAACGTTTTAAAGAAGTTGAGGTGATGTTAAAAAAATATCGTGCATCATTTGTTAAGCGCAGCGATAAAAAAATCAAAGTTAAGCCTTACCAATTTGTTTTAGGTGACTCTATGGGTGAGATGTACAATTATTACAACTTAGCGAATATTGCGCTCATGGGTGGCACGATATTGCCATATGGCGGACAGAATCTTATTGAATCCATGGCAATGAAAGTGCCAGTGATTTTAGGTCCCCACACTTATAACTTTCATGATGTATCAAATGAAGCCATCCGAACTGGTGCAGGATTGAGAATTCAAACATTGAATGAATTAGAAAAAGTCTTACCTCATATGCTTAAATCATCTTCTCAATTAAAAATGAAGAAAGCATGTGGTGAAATGATACATGCACATCAGGGCGCTACCTTAAAAATCTTAAATAAAGTTAAATCTATGATTTGATAAGTTTTGCGATAATTTTAAAGTTATCGCCTTCGGCCGCACGTAACCATTCAAAAATCACGGACTCTATATTCGTAACCACGATACCTTCTGATCTTAGTCGCGCGATCGCGTTTTGGTGATGAAGGATCGATCTTGAAAGTGTTGCATCTTCAACCACAAACACTTCTTTGCCTGCTGCTTTTAAAGCTAATGCTGTTTGCAAAATACAAATATGTGTTTCCAATCCGCATAAAATAATTTGTGGTCTTGATTTCACTAAGGCACTTTTAAATTTAGATTCATCAAGACATGAAAATGCTTTTTTTTCAATAGCAGGATTAACTAACAGTGATTGTAATTTTTTGACTGTTAATCCCAAGCCTTTCGGATATTGCTCCGTATAAAGACAAGGCACTTCTAGAATTTTTGCTGCTTGAATGAGAATGCTTGATGCATCGATGACTTTTTTCATTTCACTTTTAGGCATGACATCCACAAGCTTGTCTTGGATATCAATCATGACAATCTGACTTAAAAGTTGATCATTAATCATGATAATTTAAAACACAAATGTATTTTCATGTTTAACGTGCAAAGAAGGCACAACCGTTTCAAATAAAACTTCCTCTTCAAAATCTTGATTGCTCAATCTTGTAATTAAAGTTGCATGCATAGTCGGTGCCTCGCCCAAAATCGCTAAGAGCCTACCATTCAAATTCAATTGATTTCGAATACTTGCCGGCAAATGAGGCAGAGAACCTGCAAATAAAATAACATCATAGGGTTGATTTTTTAACCAGCCCAATGAACCATCACCTGTCACGAATTCAATATTGTTAAGTTGTACTTTTTGACAGTTTTGTTTAGCAAGTTTTGTGAAATAAGGATTGATGTCCACTGACACTACGTTTTTAACTAAACTTGCCGTGAGCGCTGTGAGATAGCCACTTCCAGAACCCACCACTAAGGCATGATCTTTTTTTTGAAGTGATAAAGATTGAATGAGTCTTGCTTCTAATTTAGGGGCTAACATGGATGCATCATCATACAAAGGAATTTCAGTATCCGCGAAAGCTACTCCTTGATACTCAGTCGGTACAAATTTTTCACGCGGCACTTGATGAAGCAAATTAAGCACTTCAGGATCTAAAACTTCCCAAGTGCGGATTTGCTGCTCAATCATATTAAAGCGATGTTGTTCAATGGGACTCATTGTCATGTGCTCATTATAATCGAAGAAAAGTTCATCATTTTGATATAGATTAAATAAAAATCTAACTTGCATTTCATGGGGGTTTCGCGTAATTTTATGTGGTGCTAGGGGTCCATCTTTACAAGATGGTGAGAAAAACCCTTTGAACCTGATGCGGGTAATACCGCCGTAGGGAATGCAGTCCTCTAAAAGACTCCTTACGGTATGACAAAAAATTTAAGGAGTAATTCATGAACGCGACCGATAAAGCATTAAAAAAAAATATTGATCAATTTTTAAATGAGACAGCATCTCTAGATCCTGAAGCGCTCAAATCTTTTGCAAAATCCCAAAAAGTCTATGTCACGGGTTCGCGTCCAGATTTAAAAGTTCCTTTTAGAGAAATATCTTTATCCGATACACCTTCCTCTTTTGGTGCTGAAAAAAATCCACCGGTCATGGTCTATGACACTTCAGGCCCTTATACTGATCCTGATTATCAAATTGATATTCGTAACGGACTTCCCTCATTGCGATCCCAGTGGATTAATGAAAGAAATGACACCGAATTTTTAGACGGCCCTACATCTATATTTGGACATGAACGCAAAACAAATCCTGATCTCGCCAAAATGCGTTTCAATTTATTAAGACAACCAAGACGTGCAAAGACAGGTAAAAATGTGTCGCAAATGCATTACGCTAAACAAGGTATTGTCACGCCCGAAATGGAATATATTGCCATTCGAGAAAATCAAAGACGTGAAGATATGTCAGCTTTGTTACAAACACAACATCCTGGTCATGATTTTGGTGCAGCCATTCCTCAACTTATCACACCCGAATTTGTAAGAGATGAAGTGGCTCGCGGTCGCGCTATCATTCCTGCCAACATTAATCATCCTGAAACAGAGCCTATGATTATTGGTCGTAATTTCTTGGTAAAAATAAATGCCAATATAGGTAATTCGGCCCTAGGCTCTAGCATCAGTGAAGAAGTTGAAAAAATGGTGTGGGGTACACGTTGGGGTGCGGATACTGTGATGGATTTATCAACGGGAAAAAATATTCATGAAACTCGTGAGTGGATTATTCGCAATAGTCCCGTACCGATTGGCACCGTGCCAATTTATCAGGCACTCGAAAAAGTAGATGGTAAAGCTGAAGATCTTACTTGGGAAATTTTTAAAGACACACTCATTGAACAAGCAGAACAAGGTGTCGATTATTTTACGATTCATGCGGGTGTGAGATTAAGTTATATACCCATGACTGCAAAACGTATGACCGGTATTGTGAGTCGTGGTGGATCAATTATGGCGAAATGGTGTTTAGCACATCACAAAGAATCTTTCCTCTACACGCACTTCGAAGAAATTTGTGAAATCATGAAAGCTTATGATGTCAGCTTTAGTTTAGGTGATGGCTTAAGACCTGGCTCCATTTATGATGCAAATGATGAAGCTCAGTTTGCAGAACTTAAAACTTTAGGCGAGCTCACACAAATTGCATGGAAACATGATGTGCAATGCATGATTGAAGGCCCAGGACATGTGCCGATGCATCTCATTAAAGAAAATATGGATCTTCAGCTTGAACATTGCGGCGAAGCTCCTTTTTATACACTAGGCCCTCTGACCACCGACATTGCCCCAGGTTACGATCACATCACATCTGGTATTGGTGCCGCGATGATTGGTTGGTATGGATGTGCAATGTTATGTTACGTCACACCCAAAGAACATTTAGGTTTGCCTGATAAAGAAGATGTAAGAGTAGGTATCATTACTTATAAGATTGCAGCGCATGCTGCCGATCTTGCTAAAGGTCATCCAGGTGCTCAAATTCGAGATAATGCTTTATCGAAAGCACGTTTCGAGTTCCGCTGGGAAGATCAATTTAATTTAGGTTTAGATCCTGAAAAAGCAAAAGAATTCCATGATGAAACCTTGCCTCAAGAAGGTGCTAAACAAGCACACTTTTGCTCCATGTGTGGTCCGCATTTCTGTTCCATGAAAATCACACAAGATGTAAGAGATTATGCTGCATCTAAAGGTATGAAAGAAGATGAAGCATTGAAAAAAGGCATGGAAGAAAAATCGATTGAGTTTATTAAGAAGGGCGTTGAGATCTACCAAAAAACATAAATGGACCTCTCACTTTATTTTTCGAGTTTCATTTTAGGCCTCATAGAAGGAGCCACCGAATTTTTACCTGTGAGTTCTACTGGCCATTTAATTATTGCAGCAGAACTTTTAAAATTTAACCAAGCTTCTGCAAATGTTTTTGAGATCTTTATTCAGTTAGGATCGATTCTGGCAATTGTCGTCGAATATCGCAAAACACTTTTCAAAGTCGCAAGCAATGCACTTCAAGATAAAACTTCACAGAACTTTGTCTTACGAATCTTCATTGCATTTTTGCCGGCAGCGATCTTAGGTCTTTTATTTCATAAAGCAATTAAAGCTTATTTATTTTCACCACTTTATGTGTCATTAGCCCTTATCTTAGGGGGGATTGTGATGATTGCGATTGAAAAACGCCCCTTAAGAATCAATACAAAAGCCACAGACGATATCAGCATGATGCAAGCTTTCAAAATTGGTTGTGCGCAATGCTTATCTTTAATTCCTGGGGTTTCCAGAGCAGCGGCAACAATCATGGGCGGTATGCTCACAGGGCTTAATCGCAAAACGGCCACTGAATTTTCTTTTTATTTGGCCATCCCTGTTATAGCAGCAGCATCACTATTTGATCTTCTCAAAAATTTCCAAGATTTAACCTTGCACGATTTACCTATTTTTGCGATTGGTTTTATCACTGCTTTTCTAAGTGCTTATGCTGTTATTAAACTTTTTATTCGTTTTGTAGCAACACATACCTTTATTTCTTTTGCCTGGTATCGAATCATCTTAGGTACCCTCTTTTTGATTTATTTTAGTGGATGATCATGTCTAACCATCGAGTGCTTATTCAAAAACTCCATGGCATAGCCAAAAAAGCGGAACGTCAACCTGTCACCATCGAAGAAGGTTTGTCAGCACTTAATCATTTTGGATTTTCATTCATCAGTTTTTTATTAGCGCTACCTTTTATGCAGCCATTTCCAGTGGGCCCTATCAGTGTATTAGGAGGAATTACTTTCGCCGCATTTGGCTGGCAAATTTTAAAAAAGTATACCACCCCACATTTGCCTCAGAAAATAAACGAGATTGTTTTAAGTGCTGATAATTGGCGACGAATTACAAATGCTGCCATCAAAATTATTCAATGGACTGAAAAATTTACTAGGCCACGTTTAACTTTCTTAATTCGAGGGTCTTTAGGCGTCAAAATTGAAGCTTCGACTCTCATTCTCTCAGGTGTCCTCATGGCTGTCCCTTTTGGCATACTCCCATTAAATAATTTTTTCCCAGGCCTTGCCATTGTATTTTGTGCATTAGGTCAACTCCATAAAGATGGATTTTTTATTTTGATTGCATTCTTTTGGATTCTTTTTACCATTCTTTATTTTGCTGCATTTTTTATTGGTCTCTATGTTTTTGGGCTAGAAGGTTTTCATAATTTTAGCCACTGGCTCCATCAACTTGTTTCATGAAATCATTTGCTGATCTCTTAATTACTTGGCATGCCAAGTCAGGTCGGCATCATTTACCCTGGCAGCAATCTAAAGATCCTTACTCAGTTTGGGTCTCTGAAATCATGTTGCAACAAACGCAAGTTACGACCGTCATTGATTATTACAATCGCTTCATGAAAAAATTTCCGACTATAAAATCATTAGCGCATGCCGATGAAGAAGATATCATGAAGTTATGGAGTGGTTTAGGTTATTACCGACGTGCACGTTTTTTACATGAAGGTGCTCAAATGATTATGGAAGAGATGAGGGGTAATTTTCCATCTGAATTTGACATGATGATGAAGATACCTGGCATTGGACGTTCAACTGCGGGCGCGATTGCTGCATTCTCATTTAATCAAAAGAAAGCTATTCTTGATGGCAACGTGAAGCGTGTCTTAAGTCGTTATTTTTTAATTACAGAGTGGACTGGCCTACCTAAAACAGAAAAGAAATTATGGGATTATGCAGTGTCACTTCTTCCCAATAAAAAGATTGATACTTATACACAAGCACTTATGGATTTAGGGGCGACCTTATGCAATAAAAAACCACAATGTGACGTATGCCCTCTAAAAAAAACATGTCTCGCTTTTCAAAAGAATAAAGTCCATCTTATACCTGCCCATCGCCCTCGAAAGACAATACCTTCCGAATTAACTCATATGGTGGTTATCAAGCATCATGATGAGATTTTGCTTGTTAAACGTCCTCAAAGTGGCATATGGGGAGGGCTATGGTCACTACCTCAATATGAAAATACAGCGATCACACCTAAAGCATGGGTTAAAAAATACTTTGAATTAGAAACAAGTTTGCTAAAAAAAAATTTAAAGACTTCAACCACATTTACGCATTTCAAACTTGATATTACTTATAGCATCCTTGAAGCTAAATCGCAGCGCTCAAAAATCCCTCACACTTGGCTATCACTCAATCATATTGAAGGAGCAGCGATTCCTGCCATCATTAAAAAAATACTTTTAAAGATCTAACTTCATATATTGATGCGGAATTTCTGCATCAAGATAAATATCGCTCGTTACTTCAAATCCAAATTTTTTATAAAAATCGATCGCATGACATTGTGCGCCAATATAAATTGTCGTGAGTTGATTAAGCTTCGCTGTTGTCATAGCTTTTTTTATTAAAGCGCTACCAACGCCCTCTCCACGATATTCTTTTAAGACAGCCATGCGTCCTAATTGCATTTGATTTTTAATCACTAAAGCTCTTCCACATCCAATAGCTTCCTTTTCTTTAAAAACTAAAAAATGAATTGCTTTTTCATCCATACCATCCCACTCTAATTCAGGCATCACTTTTTGCTCTTGAATAAATACTTTCTCACGAATGTTCTTGAGTTGCGTATGGCCATCTATCCACTTTACGATCTCAACTTTCAGATTATTTTTCATAAGTGAAATGCTTGCATCTTAATACTGTTAGAGGCATGATGTGCTTTCTTTATATCTAATTTTAAGGATTGTATGAATAAATTTTTACCTGCTATTGCACGTGTATTTATTGCACAAATTTTTCTTGTATCCATTCTCATTTCACTTAATGGCATTATGAATACCCCAGATGGGTATATTGCTTACCAAAATGGATTAATGAGTCATGGTCTTCCAGGTATTTTTGCTCCAATCTCCGTCATTGTGCAACTCTTGGGTGGCTTTGCTCTATTTGTGGGCTTTAAGACAAGACTGTTTGCGCTTATACTAACGATTTATACATTTATCAATGCATTGTCTTATTTATATACCGCTACATTACTGCCTTCTCCTGTATACCTGATTCCGCTCCAACAAGCTCTTCAGTATTTAGCAATCACAGGTGGCTTAATAGTTTTAATGCAAAATCCAGTAACTACATTTGCACTTGATAATGCATCTAAAACAAAAAAACGTAAATAAATTTTATGGGTATGTAAAAAAAAGCAGCTGATGGCTGCTTTTTTTATGTTGTTTCATGTCACCTGTTCTAATAATCATAGTTATCATTAAAATAAATTTTAAATTTATTAAATATACTCAATGTTTTGGAGTGCGCTAGAATATAAGTTAAGCTTTATTAAATTTAAGGAATTCATCATGGCAAATGCATCGACTAAATATACAAAGACCGCGATTATTCTTCATTGGCTTATTGGTTTCGGCATTATTTTTATGTTTTTCTTAGGCTGGTATATGGGTGACTTACCGAAGGAGGCTCCAAAATCTTCAAGCTATGACTTGTTTGATTTAGGTCTGTATACATGGCAATTGAGTGAAGAGGTTTCTCCTCGCACCTTTTACTTTAATCTTCATAAATCACTAGGCATTTCGATCTTAGCTCTTATTATATTTAGAGTTTTTTGGAGATTGACACATCCAGCACCTTCTCTTATCAAAACGATGAAGGTTTGGGAGAAAAAATTAGCAAGTGCTACCCATCATGCTTTATATCTTATTATGGTGTTAGTACCCTTATCAGGTGTAGCGATGGCAGTCTATAGTAAATATGGTATTAAATGGTTTGGTATTCCATTGGCTGAAGGTTTGGGAGATGATGCGATGAGAGACATCTTTAAAGAGTCCCATGAAATTATTGGTATTATTCTTCTTCTATTATTGGGACTTCATATCCTTGCCGTCCTCAAACATACATTCGTAAATAAAGATGGCANTTTAAAACGTATGACGTTTAAATAAACTTTGATCATTTGTTATATCAGAAAATAATTCAATAGCATTTCTAATCCATGAATCGCCTCTATATCCTTTCGATAAATTCTCGAAAGGATGGTCGTGACGCTCAATAAAACTTACTACTAAGCCTTAATTTCATGATTGACACCGCTATCAGCAATGAACTTCTAGAGTCTTACAAACTGGCTCACTATCATGTCGATAAATCACCTAGCTTTATTTTAAAAATAGGGCACTACAGTCCTGAAATTCATCACATTTATAAAACTTGTTCTAAAAAGAAAGTTGCATTCATTACAGCTTTCAACCCCGCAAGTATTGAACTCTCAAATCAAGAAAATAAAGAACGCAATCAACAGCTCGAGGAAAAAATTCAAGCGCTTCATCTTTATTATCTTCATGGCGAAGGAAAATGTAGTGAAAGTGAAAGATCGGGCGAACAAAGTTTTTTAGTTTTTGAGATTGATCAAAAAGAAGCCATTCGATTAGGAAAAGAATTTGGCCAAAATGCGATTGTCTGGATTCCTGAAAACAGCACTCCAAAATTGCTTCTTCTCAAATAAATATTTATTGATACCTTAAAGCTTCGATTGGATGAAGCTTGGCAGCTTTACTTGCAGGATAATATCCAAAAAATACGCCTACACTGGCTGCGACTGAAAATGCCAATACGATGGATTGTAACGAAATAACAATTTCAGTGCCCACTATTTTCTTCACGAGCAATGCGGCCCCTAACCCTAATACAACACCAATCACACATCCTACAATTGAAATCACACAAGCTTCTAAAAGAAATTGAAGAAGAATATCTTGCTCCCGAGCGCCAATTGCCATACGAATGCCAATCTCACGAGTTCTTTCAGTCACGGATACGAGCATAATATTCATAATACCTATACCACCGACCAATAGTGAGATAGATGCAATAGCCCCTAAAAGGATAGACATAGTCTTGGCTGTTTCACTTGCAGTTTTCGCCATAGCAGTTAAATTTCTTACTGAAAAATCATTCTCTATATTTTCACGGATATTATGACGCTGCCTTAGGAGACCAGTAATTATCTCTTCTACTAGGCCCATATATTTTTCTGATTTTGTTTGAGCCATAATCATTCGAACACTCCCGGGAATTTGATTACCTAATAACTTTCTCTGAGCAGTCGTGATAGGAACAATTACCACATCATCCTGATCTCGACCATCGAAGCTTTGCCCCTTATTTTCAAGTAACCCTACAATGGTGAAAGGATTATTTTGTAAGCGAATTGTTTGACCTATAGGATCAACATCACCAAATAAATTTTCCGCCACTGTTTTACCAATTAATGCAACGCGACTTGCAGATCTGACATCATCATCACTAAATATTTCACCGCCTTCTGTATACCAACTGCGAATTAAAAAATAAGAAGGGGTGGTACCAATAATGGAGGTATTCCAATTATTACCCCCAAAAATCACTTGAGCATTACCGGTGCTGATAGGCGCAATCATTTCAATATCCTCTAAATCTTTAATTGCATTAGCATCGCCTATACTCAATGCTGATGAATTTCCAGAGCCACTCCTTGATCCTAAGGTACTTGATGAGCCAGATAGAATTACAATTAAATTAGTCCCCATAGAGTCAATGGATCTTTTAATAGATTGCTGAGCACCTTCGCCAATCGCCATCATAAGAACGACTGCGCTAACTCCAATTACCATACCTAACATGGTCAGAAAAGTACGTAAGCGATTAGCGCCCATGGAATGCCAAGCTTCACTTAACATCGAAAAGAACACTACCTTGTCACCTTAGATTTTTCCATCGCATGATCTTCTAAAATCTTGCCATCTAAAAAACGTATTTGTCTTGATGCATGATCCGCAATATCATTTTCATGAGTGACAAGAATAATCGTATTACCAATCTGATTGAGCTCATCAAAAATTTTCATAATTTCATCACTAGTTTTACTATCAAGATTACCTGTAGGCTCATCTGCTAGGATAATTTTGGGCTGATTCACCAGTGCACGAGCAATAGCAACCCGCTGTTGCTGTCCCCCCGAGATTTGGTTTGGTTTTGATTCAAAGTATTGTCCTAGCCCCATTCTTTCTAAAATATTTTTTGCAATTTTGATTCTTAAATCTTTTTGATCTTTGGCATACACTAAAGGTAATGCTACATTATCAACAAGCGAAGATCTGGCCAATAAATTAAATCCTTGAAATACAAAACCAATCGTTTTATTTCTGAGAGTTGCAAGTTCTTTATTATTTAATTGGTTCACATCTTGGCTATCAAGAAAATAAGAGCCTGCAGTCGGTCGGTCAAGACAGCCTAAGATGTTCATGAATGTGGATTTTCCCGATCCTGAGGGCCCCATAATGGCAACATACTCGCCCTCATTAATCGTGAGGTTAATGTTTTTTAATACAGGAAAGCTGCCAGCTGAAGTTTGATATTCTTTATAAAGCCCTTTAATTTTTATTATGGGTTGAGCCATCATTAAAATACGCGAGGTGGTCGATTTGGCCCTTGAGCTCCTGAACGTGGTTTCTGATCACTCACAAGATCTCCGGTAATGACAAGATCATTCTCTTTAATCTCTGAACTCATTACTTCAGTCAATTTTCCATTGGTAATACCTGTATTGACTTTAATCATTAAGGGTTTATTGTCTCGAAGCGTATAAATTTTTCCTGATCCATAACCTTCTTTCTTCGCTCTATCTCCATTTCGAAAAGTCTCATTTTTTTTGCCTGTAAAATTAAAATCTTCATTTTTTGGCTGGTATCTCAGCGCAGCATTAGGAACTAAAAGGACTTTTTCATGGTGCGCAAAATTAACTGTCACGTAAGCGGTCATGCCTGGAAGTAATAACTTTTCTTGATTTTCTACTAAAATTACAATGTTATAAGTAACCACATTTGCGGTATTGACAGGATTTAAACGAATTTGTTTTACCACTCCGACAAAATTATTATGAGGGTATGCATCCACGCTAAATTTAACTGACTGCCCAACTTGAATTTTTGCAATATCAGCTTCGGCAAAGCTCGTATCAATTTCCATTTTAGATAGATCTTGCGCAATTTTAAATAAAATAGGCGTTTGCAGGCTGGCAGCCACAGTTTGGCCAACATCTACCACACGATCAATAACGATGCCTGATACTGGTGATTTAATAATGGAGTATCCATAATTCGTTTGATCAAGATTCAATTTAGCCTTTGCAGACATCAAAAGTGCCTCCGACGACCTTAGGGCCTGCACGGCTTGATCAAGCTCTTGTTTAGATACATATTCCTTTTCAAATAAGGAGCGCATTCTTGCTTCATTTGCCTTCGCAAGTTCGACGGATGCCTCGCAATTTTTTACATTACCTCTTGACTGTTCAATTTGAGCTTTAAATAAATTATCTTCTAATTCTAAAAGAATCTGTCCTTGTTTCACTTGGTCATTAAAATCTGCATATATATGTTTCACAAGCCCTGAGACTTGCGTGCCAACATTGACCACGATCACAGGATTAATCGTGCCATTGGCCATCACATTTTGTTCGATATCTCCTAAAACCAATCTTTCTAATCGATATAAATCTTCGGGTTTCTTTTTATTAGACAACTTATAAACATAGGTCGCTCCAAAAATAAATGCGAGAATTAAAGCAATATTAATCAAATGATGAACAGTTTTTTTCATAATCTAATTTTGCTTTGCCTCTGGTAATTTTTGAATCATTGCATTATCAAGGACACCTATTGATTGAGCAAGTGTTGTGCGTGCAATATTCCAATTTAAAATAGACTGAATTTTTTGTTGTTTAGCACTTGCTAGTGCATTTTGAGCATTTAGTGTATCAATAATATTTCCAACGCCTTCTTTATAGCGCCCTAAGGTCATACGAGACGACTCTTCAGCACTCGCTAATAATATATGTGACGCCTTGATCGCCTCATTGGCAGTTTTAAGATTTTGATAGGATGTCCATACATCGAGTGAAACTTGCAGTTTTAATTGATCTCGTTTAGATGCTTTTAGTTCTGCAGTCGCTTCTGCGGATCGAATCAGATAACTTGGTTTATAGCCTTCAAAAAAAGGAATGCTCACTGATACACCAATTTGTGAAGAAATTATAGGGCCTCCAAAAAAAGCTCTCTGGGTGTCATACTGATTGGATGCTTCAATTTTCACTTTAGGTTTTGCCTCCGCTTTGACTGATTCAATTTTAGCCAGTGATGCCTTTAACTCCATCTCCGATGCAATTAAGTCGGGTCTTTGAAGTATGGCTTGTTCGATCAATGCTTGGATATCCTGATCAATAAATTCAGGCATAACATTGATTTCATGATCTATAATTTCAATAGGCGTTCCAGGCGAAACCCCCATGATAGTGGCTAAATTTCCATAGGCAATTTTAAGCAACCCTTCATTCGTAAGTCGAGATAAGGTGGCATTGGCAAATGAAGTGTTCACTTGAAGTTTATCTGCAGGGGTTGCAATGCCTGCAATATATTTAGCTTCTGCCGCTTTAAAACTTTCTTCAAAAAGTCTTTCTGTCTCAATCGATGTCCTGAGCACTGCTTTATTTGCATGCACTTGATAAAAGGCATTGACCGCATTGAGTAAAACTCTCTGAACAATCGCATCTTGAGTGGCACTGGCTGCTTTTAAAAGTTGATTGGCGTTCTCTAAATTAGCATCTCGACCCCCAAAATCGTATAAAAGATAAGATGCTACGATTTGATTTTGGGTATTACGAAAACTATTTTGTCTGGTTGGCGTCCGAAGTTGATTTTCTGTGACAGCCACCGTATCTGTAATTGAGGGGAAAAATAAAGATCGAGCCACCCCCACCTCGGCTGCCTGCACCTTTGCATTGGCATACACTTCCCTCGTATTCGGATTATGACAAAGAGCTGCCTCAGCGACTTCAAGCAAAGATAAAGGTCTGTTATAAGCTTTCTGACTGCATGGGTCACTTACTGACGGATCGATATAAGCTTGGGGAATAAGTTGAATATTCTCATCTTTTAAATCTTTATCTGAATACCATATTGATTCAAGTGCGTAAGCTGGTATGAGTGTTGCTAATAAAGAAAAGGAAAGAAAAAACCGAGAAAAATTCAACTATAAAAATCTTTTTAAGAAAAACAACTTGTTAAATGCTTCATATGGACAAAATCTTAACATGAGAGTGTGAAAAATAGACTAGATTCAAGCCTATTTAATTCAAAAAATAAGGGGTAGTTATTTGACTAAAATTAAGTAGCGGATTTGCGAAATAAGTCAATTCACATTGACGTGTATGCCATTCAATTATGTTGCTGACAGCTGACTTAAAACATATCAACTTGCGGTATGAAGGCTCAGAAAAAACATTATATATCATGGCCGACAAGACAAAAAAGGCACCCGTTTTCATGTCTATTTTGAGCTCAAAATTTAATTCTGCTTCGTTGTGATAAGCCTTAATTTTTAGGGATTAAAAAATTCTCTAGAATCAGTGTTAAAATCAAGAGTCCCAAGTATAATTTTTTGTAACATCTTGAAAAATATTAAAAAAATCCTATTTATTGCTTTAATTAATTTAAGTCTTAATATTTCAGCAATTGCATCACCCAACTTTACTTTGCAGGACTTAATAGATATTGCAAAAAGGGAAAATCCTATTTTAGATGTTCTTAAAGCCAAAGAGGATGCCGCTAGATCAAGTGTTGTGACTGCTGAATCTTATATTAATCCAGAAATTCAGGTTGGCACAGGGCCCTCTCGACTCAGAACGCCAAATTCTAACGCAAATCAACAAAGAAATTATGGAGTAAATATATCCCAGCCCCTTGAGTTTCCAAATGTTCGTGGTGCAAAAAAAGCAGTTGCTGAATCAAGAGTTAATTACGCTTCATCTGTAACTGAGGCCACAATGATTAATTTGTCATTACAAATTAAAAAGGCTTTCTACGATGTACTTCAAAATGAAGCTGTCTTAAAAATTGCCGAGGGTGATCGTGATGCATTAAAAAATATCCGCGAAAAGGTTGCTCTCCGAGTAGAGGTAGGAGAAGCACCTAGATATGAATTAATTAAAGCAGATACAGAATTGGTTGCAGCCCAAAGAGATGCAGATGCCGCGTTATTACGAATTTCTGAGAGTAAATTTTATCTCCGAGGTTTGGTCAGTAAATCACTTACAGATTCATTTGATTTAGTAGGCTCGCTTCCTCCAAGTGATATTAATCTTAACGCTGATTCATTAAAAAATGAAATTACCAAAAGTCCAAAATTAAAACAAATCAAAGCCTCGGCGGATATTGCAGAAAATCGATTGCGACTAGAGGAGAAACTTATCAATCCGGGATTGACGCTTAATGCTAGTGTTGATCAAGATCCTGATATTACAAGCTACCGTTTTAACGTAAGTATCCCTATTCCTATTTGGAATCAAAGACAGGGACAAATAGGAGAAGCGGCGGCTGGATATCGAGAGTTACAAGCTCAATACACAGATCAGGAATTGGCTCTAAGGCGAGATACTGAGTCTGCTTTTCAGCGCTACCTCATTGCTCAACAACAGGTTAAAACTTTTGAGTCAGGTCTTCTGGCCCAAGCAGAATCGGTCTTTAAAGTAGCTGAGGCAGCTTATCGCTATGGTGAGCGAGGTATTCTCGAATATTTAGATGCACAAAGAACTTTCCGCTTAGTTCGTAAAGATTACCTGGCGTCAAAATATGATTACATTGTAGCTATTTTAGAAATTGAACAACTATTAGGTATGGATATCCTGGAGAATGAAATTTAAATGAAAAAACTTGTTAGCCAATTATTTTTAATTTTCGTGAGTATATTATTACTTTCGGCTTGTTCGAAATCAGAGAATGTTAGTGAGCAAAAAAAATTAGACCCCTTAGAAATTATTATTACTCCGGAAATCCAAAAACAAACTAAAAATGAAGTAGTTAAATATCAAGATATCGGGGAAACGCTTATGATTCCCGGACGCCTTGAAACACAAAATCGAAAACTTGCAAAAATTGGCTCGCCAATTACAGGTAGAGTGAGCGATCTTTACGTCAGCCTTGGTGATGTTGTAAAAAAAGGCCAGGTGCTTGCAAAAGTAAATAGTATCGAACTGACTCAAACACAACTTACGCTCATTAAATCAACTCAGCTCATTGGACTAAAAACTAAAGCAGTTGAGCGGGCTAAACTTCTATTCGAAGCAGATGTGATTAGTAAGGCTGAAATGCTGCGCATTGAAAATGAACTTGATGCAGTTAAAGCAGATTATAGGGCAAGTCGCGATCAACTTATAGTATTAGGTATGAATGAAAAAGCGCTAGAAAAATTAGAGTCTTCAGGTCAAATCAATTCCTATGGTGACGTGATTAGTCGATTCGATGGAGTCATTATCTCGCGCGCGATTAATTTAGGGCAAATTGTTAACCCTCAGGATAATTTATTCTATGTAGCTGACCTTACAAAATTATGGGCCGTTGCCAACATTCCTGAACAGCAAGCATATTTTATTCAAAAAGATGAAGTGGTGACCATTGAAATACCTGCATTAGAAAATAAAAAAATTGAAGCAAAAATTATATTTGAAGGAAATATTGTTGATCCAGAAACTCGCACTGTTTTGGTTAGGACTGAAATAGACAATCAAAATTTATCTTTGAAACCCGATATGCTTACTTCGATGTATATCCAAGCAAAGAAAGTTTCAAGGCTTGCTGTTCCTACAAAAGCAATTGTGAGGGAGAACGATCGAAATTATGTTTTTATTCAGAACAGCCCAAAAACATATAGATTGCGAGAGGTTCAATTGGGATATAAAGATGGAAATCTCATCACCATATTAAGCGGCTTAGCTGAAGGTGAAACCATTATCTCAGATGGCGCCTTTCATCTGAACAGTGAACGCAAGAAAAAAGAGCTTGAATAAATATGATTGAAAAAATTGTCAGGGGATCTCTCCAGCAAAGACTTGTAGTTTTAGTCTTTGCAGTTGCACTGCTTGTTGCGGGATTTTTTGGTGTCAAAAAATTATCTGTAGACGCTTTCCCCGACGTTACAAATATTCAGGTACAAATTGCAACACCAGCTCCTGGTAAGTCACCGGAAGAAGTCGAACGATTTATTACAATTCCTATTGAAATAGCAATGACCGGCTTGCCAGGAGTGACCGACATGCGCTCACTCAATAAAAATTCACTTTCTCTTATCACGCTAGTTTTTAATGACAATACAAATGTCTATTTTGCAAGACAGCTTGTCATGGAAAGATTAATGGAAGTGATGGAGAAAATGCCTGATGGCATTGTGCCTGTTTTAGGTCCAGTATCTACAGGCCTAGGTGAAATATTTCAATATACCCTTGATAAACCAGGGGATGAAAATAAAGAAATTCCTCAAGAAGAGCTTACAGAGAGAAGGACTATTCAAGATTGGGTAGTACGCCCCATGTTAAGAAGTGTGCCGGGTGTTGCTGAAATCAATTCATTTGGTGGCTTCATCAAACAATATCAAGCGCTCGTAGATCCTGATCGTTTAAATCATCATGGATTAAAACTACATGATGTTTATGTGGCTTTAGCCAAAAATAATGCCAATAGTGGCGCAGGTGTTCTTCCGCAATTTGATGAACAGTTTCTCATTCGCGGTGTAGGCCTTATCCAAAGCTTAGATGATATTCGCTCTATTGTTTTAAAAGAGCGCAATGGTGTGCCTGTCTTCATGAAGGATGTTGCGGAAGTTAAACTTGGTCATGAAGTGCGCGTAGGCTCTTTAGTTAAAAATGGTGACACCGAATCAGTCGGGGCTATCGTTATGATGATTAGAGGGGGTAACGCAAAAGAAGTTGTGACGCGAATCAAAACTAGAGTCGATGAAATTAATCAAAAACAATTACTCCCTGGCGGTCTTCAAATCAAATCATTTTATGATCGAAGTAAGCTTGTTGATTCTGCATTATTTACTGTGGTTAAAGTACTCATCGAGGGTGTAATCCTCGTTATTGCAATTCTATTTTTATTCTTAGGTGATGTAAGATCAAGTTTAATTGTGGTCATGACCTTACTTTTAACGCCACTTATCACATTTATTGCGATGAATTATTTAGGTATCTCAGCGAACCTTATGTCGCTTGGCGGTCTCACAATTGCAATCGGTCTTATGGTCGATGGCTCGGTGGTGGTGGTGGAAAATACGTTCCATCGGCTAGGGTACGACAAATCAAATAGTAAGCTTCGTGTGATATTAGAGTCCGCCACAGAAGTCGGTAAGCCTGTTCTATTTGGTGTAGGCATCATTATTCTCGTATTTATTCCGCTCATGACTTTAACTGGCATGGAAGGAAAAATGTTTAGTCCTTTAGCAATTACAATCGCCATAGCGCTCTTCATTTCACTCATTCTTTCTTTCACACTCACTCCGGTGCTGTGCTCATACTTTTTAAAAGGAGGTAGTGGGGAAGATACTAAAATTATTCAAGTGATCAAGCCGCCTTATCTTAAATTGCTCGATCTATCATTGAATAATGAAGTCAAAACCATTTTGATTGCTGTGAGTGTTTTCGTATTATCTATTGTTGTATTACCATTTTTAGGCACATCCTTTATTCCTGAAATGAAGGAGGGAACCCTTGTGGCAAGCATTACACGTATGCCCAATATTTCTTTGGATGAGTCCATCGATATTGAGAAAAAAGCGACTAAAGAAATAGCAAGTGTTCCAGGCGTTTTGAGCGTTGTATCTAATATAGGTCGAGGCGAAAGTCCTGCGGACCCTCAATCACAAAACGAATCACAAGCAGTGGTAAGTTTAAAAGATAAGGATGAATGGCCTAAAGGCTGGACACAAGACACTATCTCTCAAGAAATCCAAAGCAAATTAAAAACATTATTAGGGGCACAAATTGTCATGATGCAACCTATTTCTGCACGAGTTGCTGAATTGTCTACTGGGGTGAGAGCTGACGTCGCGGTTAAAATATTTGGTGAAGATATTAAGCTTCTCAAAGTTAAAGCAGATGAAGCGGCAAAATTAGCAGGAAACATTAAAGGTGCGGCAGACATTAAAATTGAAAAAGTATCAGGGCAAGGATACTTAAATATCAATCTAGATAGACAAGCCATCGCGCGTCATGGATTTAATGCGTCTGACATAAACGATCTGATAGAAACTGCTATTGGTGGCAAGATCGCAACTCGAGTTTTTGAAGGCCAAAGAAGCTTTAGTGCCGCAATAAGATTTCCTGAAGACCATCGTAGCGATGTCGAAACTATTAGTAATACACTTCTCACATCTCCTAACGGATCTAAAATTGCATTAAAAGATTTAGCTTCTATTGAAATTAAAGATGGACCAGCTCAAATCAGTCGAGAGTATGCGAAAAGAAGAATTGTTGTGGCTATGAATGTTAAAGATAGAGATCTTGGAGGTTTTGTAGCAGAACTGCAGACTAAATTAGAATCTAAATTAAAACTTCCTGATGGGTATTATTTTGTTTATGGCGGGCAATTTGAAAATATGCAGCGCGCATTAAATCATCTCGCACTCATTGTGCCTGTGACTATTCTGGCAATCTTTTTCTTGCTGTTCATTTTATTTAATTCTATTCGTTATGCCACGATGATTATTACCGTTCTGCCATTCGCTGCCATTGGTGGCGTATTTGGGCTAGCTGTCACAGGGGAATATCTCTCAGTGCCTGCGTCAGTTGGTTTTATTGCCTTATGCGGTATTGCTGTTTTAAATGGTGTTGTTTTAATCACATGTATTCAGCAATTACGAAAAGAAGGGATGTCCCAAGTAGATGCTATTCGAGAAGGTTGTAAACAAAGATTAAGGCCTGTGCTCATGACGGCAACAGTTGCACTTCTAGCGCTTGTGCCATTCTTATTTTCTACAGGTCCAGGTTCTGAAGTTCAAAAACCGCTTGCCATCGTTGTCATTGGTGGTCTTATTACTTCAACCTTATTAACGCTGCTTGTCTTACCAACACTTTATAAAAAATTTGAAGAAAAAAATATTGAAGCTTAAATTAATAGGATCAACATTATGAAAGAAATTAAAGCCATCATTCCTCCTCATCGATTAGCTAAAATTCGCTCAGCCATGAGAAACTTTAAAAATTTCCCTGGCATGACGGTCACTAAGGTCGATGGTTGTGGCCACGGCTTAAAAAAAGTCACTGATGATTTAAAACAAGAGTTAATAGACTACACACCAAAAATCCTCATTCAAATGATTACGCCTGATAATTTGGTAGAAGGCATCCTACAAATCATTGTAGAAACTGCTCACACCGGTCAGCAAGGTGACGGCTTGGTATGGGTTACTCCAATTGAACGTATGATTCGCCTCTCTGAAAAAATTATTGTAGAAGAGGGTTAATTTTTTATAGAATTGAACTTAATGTATTAATGATTTATCTTAGTGATCTACAACACAAGGAAATGCCATGAAAAAAATTGCGATTTTTTTATCAATGCTTACAAGCACTTTATGTTATGCCGCTGATTTTTCAGATATGGCAACCGTTAAACGAGTAACACCTCGCTATATCGAAGTTAATCGTCCTATTTCTTCATGTCAAACCTCAACTGAAGCTGCTCCTGCTAAAGAAAAAGGTATTGCAGGTGCCATTATTGGTGGCGTCGCTGGTGGCTTACTTGGCAGCCGAGTAGGTAAAGGGAATGGAAAAGTCGCTGCAGGTGCAGTAGGAGCAGCAGTAGGTGCCGTCGTTGGTGACCGAATGCAAAATGATGATATTAATGACACAAATAATGTTGAACGTTGCACGCAACGTGATAATTACCAAAGAGTTCAAGAAGGTTACATTACGACTTTTTCCTACAATGGTCATGAGTTTGAAGAGGAAACTCAAACAAAATATCGTGTAGGTCAAAAGGTGCCGGTACAAGTAAATGCAGTTGTTGATCAACCTAACTAAAGAAAGTATTTTTTAAGATGAAGCGTATCTTTTTTTTTCTTGTTACAAATCTTGCAATCGTTTTAGTTCTTTCTATCACCATGCGACTGCTTGGTGTAGAACCATTTCTTAACGCGAACGGACTTAACTTAAATAGTCTACTAATTTTTGCGGCGGTGATGGGTTTTGGTGGTGCTTTCATTTCACTCGCTATTTCAAAATGGTCTGCCAAACAAATGTCAGGCGCTGTGACGATTGAAAACCCTAAGACGCCTGATGAAATTTGGCTCATGAATATAGTCAAAAATCAATCACAAGCAGTCAGTATTCAAATGCCAGAAGTGGCTATTTTCAACTCTCCTGTTGTTAATGCTTTTGCAACAGGCATGAGTCGCAATAGCTCTCTTGTGGCTGTGTCTTCAGGTTTACTTGAAATGATGACAAAAGATGAAGCTGAAGCAGTCATAGGTCATGAAATATCCCATATTGCAAATGGCGATATGGTCACACTGACTTTAATTCAGGGTGTCGTGAATACATTTGTATTATTCTTTTCTCGTGTTATTGGTTATACGGTAGATAAAGTCATTTTCAAAACTAGACAAGGCACTGGTCCTGCATTTTTTATCACGATGATTATCTCGGAATTACTGTTGGGCGTTCTAGCTTCAATCGTTGTCATGTGGTTTTCTCGTCAACGCGAATATCGAGCTGATATTGGCGGCGGGCAACTTGCAGGAAAACAAAAAATGATTGCTGCTCTTCAACGCCTTAAATCACAATACGAATCAAGTGCTTTACCAAAATCAATCGCAGCTTTGGGCATTTCTGGCGAACAGGGGATGGGACTTAAAGAGTTATTTTCGACTCACCCAAGCCTAGATAATCGTATTGCCAGACTTCAACAAAATACAAATTAATTATTGAGTATGAAACTGCTCGCTATATTCACGCACAGTGGTGAGCATTACATCTACATGTTCTGGTGGTGTGTGTTCTGTAATACCGTGGCCTAAATTAAAAATATGGCCCGACCCACTTCCAAATCCATCTAATATTCGTTTTACTTCTTTCTCAATGGCTTCAGGTTTCGAGAGCAGAATTGCTGGATCTAAATTACCTTGCAAAGCCAATCGACTGCCCACTCTTTCTCTTGCCATTTTAATATCAGTTTGCCAATCTAGGCCTAAGGCATCAGATCCTACTGAGACTTGATCTTCTAGCCAGAGGCCACCGCCTTTGGTGAATATGATCGATGGAATTTTTTTGTCACTCATCATTTTCAAATTGGACAAAATCACTTTCATATAAGGCAATGAAAATTCTAAATAGCCTTGATGAGATAGTGCACCACCCCATGAATCAAAAATCATAATCGTATCAACACCGGCTTGAATTTGCGCGTGCAAATATTGTGTCACGGCTTCTGTCGTTGTTTTTAAAATGTGATGAAGTAAATCAGGACGACTATAAGCCATTTTTTTGATCGTTAAAAAATCAGTTCCACCTTGGCCTTCCACCATATAAGTCGCAAGCGTCCACGGGCTTCCAGAAAATCCAATCAAAGGCACACGCCCTTGTAATGCTTTTTTGATTTGTGAAACTGCATCCATCACGTACTTTAAGTCTTTATCTATATCAGGTATTTTTAATTTCTGAATATCGGCCTCAACTCGTAATGGTCTCTCAAATTTTGGACCTTCACCGGCCGCAAAATATAGACCAAGCCCCATCGCATCAGGCACTGTCAAAATATCCGAAAATAAAATGGATGCATCTAAAAGCGGATAACGATCAAGCGGTTGTAATGTAACTTCAGTCGCTAAATTTGGATTCTTACAAAGGCTTAAAAAGTCACCTGCCTTTTGACG